>Ga0315289_10002308_pt1 | contig 29378 bp, 30 predicted proteins | sample YL17G11_40_MG_FD_203452 | JGI IMG/M metagenome (GOLD analysis project Ga0315289, IMG submission 203452) | Sediment microbial communities from Yellowstone Lake, YNP, Wyoming, USA - YL17G11_40 | ecosystem: Environmental > Aquatic > Freshwater > Lake > Sediment | place: USA: Wyoming | collected... | reverse complement strand
CATCACTGCCAGGATACCGATTCCCCCCACCAGCAGGGAAATGCCCGCAATACTGGCGGTCAACGTGGTAAAGGTGTTGCTCGTTTCTTCCTGGGCCTCGATGAGATCGGTCTGGTTCTGAATAGTGAAATCGTCGGGTTTGTCGAGGCGATCGAGCCTGTGGCGCTGGCGCAATAACCGCTGCACCTGCCCGCTCGCAGCCTCCATGTCTTTCTGCCCATCTATTTGCAGATAAATGGCATTCAAATGCGTTTGATTGAAGACCCGACGCAGCGCCGTGCGAATGGGGATGAAAATCTGGTCATCCTGATCGGTGCCATACATGTCCACGCCTTTGGATTTCATCAGCCCGATCACCTCGAAGGGCACCTTGCCGATTCGGATGGTGGCGCCCAGCGCATCCTGCCCGGCGAACAGGTTCTCAACCACGCCGCGGCCAAGCACCGCCACCCGTCGGGACGTCTTGTTCTCCATCTCCGAAAAAAATTTGCCGCGCTCCACCTTGAAGTTTCCGATCTGCTGGAAATTAGGGATCGTTCCCAGGATTGTTGTATTGGTACTGACATTGCCGAATTTCACCTGCATTTTCCTACTCTGGGACGGCGCCGTGGCCACCACAGACACGAGCTCCCGTTCGATAGCTTCGGCGTCCTGCAGGGTCAATGTGGTCACCGTGCCGCGAACCTGCTCGCGTCCGGCAAACGTGCGTACTTCCCCGGCGTTCACAACAATTAGGTTGGTGCCCATTGCCTCGATTTTCGAAATGATTTCCTGCCGGGCGCCGTTACCAATGGCTACCATGATAACCACCGCGGCCACGCCCACGATGATGCCCAACAGCGCCAGCACCGTGCGCAGTTTATGCGCCAGCAATGTTTTCTGAGAAATCTTTAGACTCTTGTAAACTCTCATCGTTTTACCGGGCTATCCTACGAGTCATGCGACCATAAGCAAGAAAGGTGAATAAGAACTGACTTCCCCGGCTTTTCAATCTTGAGTGATGATGCATTGTCAAATTTCTTCATGAAAAGCTTATGACTCAAAGTATCCATCTTTTCCGGATATTCCGCTTGCTGATGAGGAATAAGACAATCGAATAAACAGCCAGAACGAGAAAACTAATAGCTGGTAGGATATGCCCTTCCCGGTTGATGGATGTTTTCAAAATATCCACTCCATAGGTCAGCGGAACGACATAAGATATGGGTCGCAGAAAAATCGGCAACTGGCTGATTGGAACAAAAAGTCCGCACAAGAAAACCATCGGAAAGCGGAAAAAGTTGGAAAAGGTCTGCGCCTCGAATACCTCGCTTACCGAAACCGCAATAAATAGCCCCAGAAAAGTTGACGTCACAGCGATGAACCCGATCGCAGCCAGCGCCGTCAGCCAGTTCACTCCCGATAGATCAACGATGAACAGGGATAACAGTATCGGGACAAAGGCGTTGATGATACCGAACAGAATGGCCCCCAGCGTCTTGGCCAGCATCAGCCAGGTGAGACTGATGGGCGCCAAAAGCAGCCTTTCGAATGAGCGGCTCCGCCTTTCGAAGGTGATGCTGACGGCCAGCATGGACGTGGTTCCGAACAGAATGGACATGGCCACCACGCCGGGAAGAATGCCGCGCATACCCACGTCGGTCTGCGACTTGATGAAAAACATCAGCATCCAGGCGAAAGGAAAGATGATGCCCCAACTGATATTAGGCGGTTTCAGGTAGTAATTGCGCATGTCCTTCAACAGGATGTTCCAGAAAGCGATACCGGTTTTCATTTCTTCCGCTCCTCCTTCTCTTTCTTCATCTCTTCCCGTTTCACGTCCGTGACTTTTACGAACACTTCTTCCAGAGAAGGAGTAATGATTTTTGCTTCCAGAACGGTCATCCCGCGCGCGTCAAAAAATTGCATCAGCGGCATCAACGCCACGGGCGCAAGCGAATGAATACGCAGAACATTTCCGTTCAACGGCTTCAAGGCACATTCCGGGAATTGCCCTCCAAAATCACGGACCAGGCGTGTCACCTCGAGGCCCTCGGCAAACGTGAACTGCAGGATTCTGTCCTGCTGGGCTTGTCGCATGAGTTCCGAAACCGAGCCTGCTTGTATGATTATCCCTCTCACGATGAAGGCAATGCGATGGCATAACCGTTCGGCTTCTTCGATGTAATGGGTGGTCATAAAAATAGTGGTGCCAGATGCGTTTAACTGGCGAATCAGCGAACGGATCTGACGCGCACTGGCTACATCAACGCCCGTGGTCGGCTCGTCGAGAAAGAGGAGTCTCGGCCCGTGAATGATGCCGGCAGCGACGGTCAGTTTGCGCTTCATCCCTTTTGAATAGAACTTGAATGGCCTTTCCCCGGCTTCCGCTAGATCAAACTGCTCCAACAGCCGCCGTGCCCGCTGTTCGCGCTCCGTTTTTCGAATACCGTACAAGGCCGCACAGAAGCAGAGGTTATCGAAGCCATCCAGTTCTTCGTACAGATTGTTCTCATCAGGCACGGTGCCGATTAACGGTTGCGCTTTTTTGATATTTCCCGTGTAGTCCCTGCCCGCGTAGTAAATCTTACCTGACGTTGGCCGGGCCAGCCCTGTCAGCATGTTGATGGTGGTGGTCTTGCCCGCACCGTTGGGTCCCAGGAAGCCGAAGATCTCCCCTTCCTCCACCGAGAAATCAATGCCATCCACCGCCACAAAGTCATCAAATGTTTTGGTCAGTCTATTGACTTGCAGAATGTTGTCGTGGATCATTCGTATCTTTTCCTGCCTCAACATGAATGTTAAGCCACCAGTAATTCAGCGGATGCAACCCGGCTAGTCCGCACGCTGACAGATTACCTCAACACATTTCCGGCTGCGCAACATTTCCTGATAGGACCGACGCTTCGCGTCGCATCGGAGCGCTGGTTGTGTCCATCCGCGTCAGGGGCCACGAAGGGCGGTCTATCACCGGTTGGGGCCACCGCTCTGTTCGGCATACCCCCTCATGCCCGCAATGCTTCTACGGGCTGTAGCCCCGCCGCCCGTTTGGCCGGCTGCATGCCGGCGATCAATCCCACCAGACTCGAAAAGACGACGCCCAGTGCGGCGCCTTCCCACGACAGTGAAACCGGCATCTGGGTCACGGCGCGCAGAATGGCGGCGCCGACAAAACCCAGCAGGATGCCAATCACGCCGCCCGTCAGGGTAACGACCATGGTTTCCAGCAGGAATTGCAGACGAATGTCCCGGCTGCGGGCGCCCACGGCTTTGCGCAGGCCGATCTCGCCACGGCGTTCACTCACCGAAATTAGCATGATGTTGGCAATTACGAACCCGCCAACAATCAGGGAAATACCCGCAACGAGCACCAAAAAGACATTAAAGGTGCCGGCAATTTTTTCGGCGACTTGCGTCACTTCAGTGGGCGTGATGATTCGGAAATCATCCGGCTCGCCCGGCGCCAGTTTGTGCCGCTCCCGTAAGAGGGATTGCATGGCCGCAACCGTCTGCTCCATGTTCTTGATACTCTGCAACCGCACTTTGATCCCCGTCAGATAGTCCACATTGGCCACCCTGCGCATGAAGGTGGAGAGCGGGATGTACACGCGGTCGTCCATATCGCCGCCGCGTGGACTTATGCCGCGCGGCTGCATGATGCCCTTAATTTCGAACAGGACGTTGCCGATACGGACCTGCTCGCCGACGGGATTGGCGCCGCCGAACAATTCCTGTTGAACAGTGGGAGCAATTACGCACACCCGCGCCATCTGAGCCTCATCTTCTTCGCTGATGAATTCACCCTGTGCCGCGTACCAGTCCCACACCGGCGCCCAGGATGGAGTGACGCCCCAAATACCAGTGTTAATGGATTTGCCCTGGTAGTTAACCATGCCTTCCCCCTTGCGGTTGAAGGGGGCCACGCCGGCAATGGCGCGAATGTTCCGCTCGAGCGCCTCGGCATCATCAACTTTAAGGGTGACGACCGGTTGGCCTGACGTCGATGGACCCATTTCTCGGCCGCCGCCGGCAAAAACCATCAGGCTTTCCAGGCCGAACTTCTTCACCCGCTCCATCACCCGCTTCTGGGCTCCCAGACCGGCAGACACGACAACAGTGACAGCGGCGATGCCAATGACAATCCCGATCATCATGAGAAAGGTGCGCAGTCTATTCCTGCCCAAACCTTTGAACGCGGATTTAACAATTCTTGCGGTTTTCATTATTTTGCCTCCGTCATATCGGTCAATCTTGCCAACTCGTCCTGTGCCTGTCGGATATGTTGGTTTGCTCCATCGCGCTCGATTCTACCGTCGGAAATCTTGATAATCCGCGTCGCATAGGAGGCGATATCCGGTTCGTGCGTGACGACCACAAGAGTCCGTCCGTGACGGTTGAGTTCCTGAAACAGAGCCATGATTTCGTAGCTCGAACGCGTATCCAGATTCCCGGTGGGCTCATCAGCCAGGATCATCTCCGGATCATTTACCAGCGCCCGGGCTATGGCCACCCGCTGCTGCTCCCCGCCGGACAGTTCACCCGGGTGATGATGAGAGCGATCTCTCAGTCCGGCTTTCTCTAGCGCTTGTTTCGCCAGGCCCTCGATGTCATCTCGCTCGGAATAGATGAGCGGCAGCTCCACATTGTCCAGCGCGCTCGTACGCGGCAAGAGGTTGAACGTTTGGAAAACGAAACCGATTTTTCTATTTCGCACCCGGGCGAGCATCTCATCATCCAGAAGATTCACCTCGTCTCCATCGAGGAAGACTTTGCCCTCGGTGGGTCGGTCCAAACAGCCCAGGATGTTCATCAGGGTGGACTTGCCCGAGCCAGACGCCCCCATAATCGCCACCAACTCGCCTTCGGCGATCGCTACGGAAACATCCCGTACGGCATGGATAGGCACTCCCTGATCTCTTTGGTAAGTCTTGGTCACGTTCTCGGTCTGCACAATGACTCTCATGATTTCGTCTCCTCTCTAGGTATCTCGGTTGAACCATCACATCTTTATAAGGAAGTCACGGGACACTCGAGGAATCCTCCACGCCGATTCGGGTTTCCGGGCTGCTCCTCGCCAGCCATGGTTCCCGGGTCCCTGCTCGGCAACCGGGGTCCAGGGCACGCGCCCGCTAGCCGGGCCCGGCCGGACGGAGAACCAGGGCCTCGGTTTGCCACGGATTTCTACCGCCAGCTCTTGAATGCGAATCTCGCGGCATAATTTGCATTCTTTCCTCCCAGGACTTATTGGACAACAACGACATCTCCCTCACTCAACCCATCCAGGATTTCGGTGTAACCACCACTTGACCAACCGGTCTTGACCGCTCGCAGCACCGTCTGCCCCTTTTCCAAGACCGTCACCACCGCGCCTCCCTGTTCCCGGCGCAGGGCACTGGTGGACACGGCGAGCACGTCCTTCCTGGCACCCAGATGAATCGTCACGGTGGTGGTCATTTCCGGCCGCAGCGCCTTGCCTTGAAAATCGGCGATTTCTATGGTGACGACGTAATTGACCACATTGTCCTGAATCACCGCCTTGGGGTAAATGGCGGTGACCGTTCCCCCGAAATCGGTATCCGTGTAGGTGTCCACGGTGAAACTAGCTTTCTGTCCCACCTGGATGCGGCCAATATCAGTCTCGTCCACATAGGCCCAGACTTCAAGACGGCTTAAGTCAATGATATTGACGAAAGTCGGCGCCGAAAAACTCGCCGCCACGGTTTCGCCCTCCTGCGTGGACACTGAAGCGACCACCCCGGTGATGGGCGCAGTGATTCTGGTGTAGTCGAGCTGCACCTTGGCGTAGGCCAGATTGGCTTCGGCTTGCTCTAATTGCGCCCGGCTGATTTCGAACGCCTTTTCCGCCAGGTCGAACTGGTTTTGCGATATGAAATTCTGCTTGAGCAGTGAACCCTGCCGCTCAAGGTCCACTCCGGCATATTCGAGATTGGCGCGGGCATTTTCCAGCGCGGCCCGCGCCTGATCGTACTTTGCCCTCAATTCAATCGGATCCAGCTCAGCGATCAGCTGACCCTTTTTCACCACATCGCCGATATTGGCATGAAGGCGCCGGACAATACCGGAAACGCTCGAGCCCACGCGCACTTCGGCGCCCAGCATCGGTTTAATGGTACCGGTGGCCACGACGCTGAAACCGATGTCCCGCCGTGCCACGGTCTCGGTGCGCACATTGGTTGCCTGGTTCTTCTGCGCGCGGAAAAGCGAGGTGCCTACGACGACAATGATCAGTGCAACGAAGACAAGGCCCCCGATGACATACCACTTTTTCATTTCAGCATCTCCTCAATATCGTGTCTTCCCACTGCGCGCTCCAGTGCCGCCCGCGCAATTTGAAAATCTGCCAGCGCTTCGATATGACTTTCTTCCGCCGTCACAAGCGCTGTCTGCGCGTCTATCACGTCGAGCATCGAGCCGACCCCTTCCTTGTATTCGCCCTCGGCAATACGCAGATTCTCCAGAGAATTGTCGTAGAATATTCTCGTGTTAGAAATGCGCTCAGCGGCTTCCTTGAAGGCCAGAAGAGCGTTCCATACTTCCAGGCTAACTTGAAGGCGCAAGGCCTGCTGTTGCTGACTCAGGCTTTCCAGCCTCCACTTTTCCTGGGCAACCCGTGCCGGGCGGGCAAAACCGCTGAACAAAGGAAAACTTACACTGACACCAACGTAGGAAGACGCCTGCAAATCGGATGGAGCTTCGCCTGAATAGTCGTAATTGGCATTGAGAGAAATGGTGGGGGAATATTCACTGCGGGCCATTCGCACGGCAGCCTGCTGCGCCTTGAGGTTCTGCTCGATTTTGACTAGTTCGGGACGGGATTGAAGAGCCGCATCAATCAGCTCTTCTGTGTTCGAACGAAGTGCAAGTGAATCTTTGGGAGAGCTGAACATCTGGGCTTCCAGATCATCCCGGATTTGAATGGCGTGGTGAGCCGGTCGGCCGAGCTGCACATTCAATCGTCCCGCAGCGGCCAGCTGGGCATTGCGAGCCCTAATGAGGGCCAATTGGGAGTTGGATTGTTCCACTTTGGCTTTCAGAATATCTGAACGAGCAGCCAGGCCCGCCTCGAAACGGGCGCCCGCGTAATCCAGATGAACTTGAGCGCGTTTAAGGGATTGTTGGGCGACTTCCACAAGGCGCTCTGCCTGAAGCAATCTATAATAGGCTTCGGTCACGTTCAGTATAAGCCCATCCTGGTCCTGTCGGTATTGGGACTGGTCGGCCTGAAAACTGGCCTTAGCTGCTTGGGACGCAGCCAGGGTCCGGAATCCCTCAAAAATGGGATAGCGGGCGTAAATCCCAGTATCATAAATATCCTTGTTACTGAGACCGCTCTGGCCCGGACTCTCGAAAGACTGCCGACCAGCCGAGCCATTGATGTTGAGGGTGGGATAGAATCCGGCCCGCACCTCGTCAACGCGGGCTTCGCTCTCCTGAACCGTGAAATGCGAAGAGCGTATTTGTGGGTTATTCTCCAGCGCCTGCTTCAGGCATTGCTCCAACGTCCAGACCGGTGCTTCGATGTCCTGGGCAAACAAGGGCAAGAAAGTCAGTACCAGAATAACCGGCAGAAATATGAGTGTTTTCGAAATCAACGTTACTTCTCCTGTGTCTCGTTGCTGTCGGCTTCGCTTGGATGGGGCGCGCCCGGAAACTGCCGCGGGCAGACAAAGCGCCCCAGCACGATATCGAAGAATTTTTCCTGCTGCTCGGGAGTCAACATCTCTTTGATCTGGGAAAAATGCCTGATTACGCGATACTGAGATTGCTGCTGCAAGTGCCCAATACGCTCAACGATGTCCTTTATCCGAACGCTGTCCGGGTCGGTTTGGCGGATTTCCTCCGCCAGCAAGCGGCGTTCATCGGCCAGCAACCTGTCCAGAGAATCCAGCTCCGAATGGAACGCCCGACGATAAACTTGAAATTGTTGGATTTGGGCTTGAGATAGACCCACCTCTTTTTTCACCCTCTCAAAGCCGCTGCCCGGTTGGCAGAGATATGGCTTCTGCCAGCGCAGATACAAAATCGTGGCCAATGCGGATAGGTTGACCAAGGTGACAAGAATGACCAGATATGTCGTGACTTTTCTCTTCATGGTTGAACCCCTCTTTCATTTGCAGTTGGTGCAATCATAGGTTCACCAACATCCCCGGGGGTCAGTACCGAAAAGTAGTCTGTCCCGAACTCTTCCCGGACGGTGGACGTCTGGATAAAAGAAAGAGATGAATCTGTCGGCGGTGGAGCGACTTGTCTTCCGAACTCAATGCCGACAAGAATTGTGACAAGTATCGTCGTCACTGCCACCGCAGGACGAGCATAGGGCCACAAATGTCTGGCAACTCGTTTCCAGAAATCCACCCGCTTCTCGTTTTCCAACCGGTGCGACAATCGTGTCCAGACAAATGGGGGCGTCGGGATACTGGGAATCGGTTGGGCAACCTGCCAGATTGCCGCAAGCCGTTGCAGATGATTCCGACAGGTGTCACACATGGCCAGATGGCTCTCGATCAGCCGAAGTTCGTTTTCCGGTAACTCCTTGTCCAGAAATCGAAGCAGCTTCTTTTGGATAGTCTTGTGCTTCATTTCCTTCTCCGCTTTCTAAACATGGGACAAACGGTTTGCAGAAAACCTGCGCTTATCACAGATGATTCCTCAGCGGAATTAGTTTCTGGGCCAGAGTTTCTTTGGCGCGGCACAGCAACGATTCCACCGCTGACACGCTCGTCTCCATGACGAGGGCGATCTCCTGATAGGACAGGTTTTCGTAGCGCTGCAAAACGAGCGCGGTTTTCTGTCTTGGCGGCAGAGCCCGAATGGCCTCCTGCACAATGTGCTCGGTTTGAAGTTTTTCGATTTGGCGATCCGGCGCTTGTTCCAAATACAGAGGGGATTCCCCTTCGTCCTCCACCAGAAAATCCAGCGAAATCCACCGGATCAATTTCCGGCGTTGCTCCCGGTTCAGACAGGTATTCACGGCGATGCGGCAGATCCATGAAGACAGCTTTGCTTCGCTGCGGAATTGCCCGATGGAATGGTGGATTCTTAGAAATACATCCTGTGTTGCGTCCTCGGCGTCTTGACGATTCCCGGTCATGCGGTAACACACGTTGTAAACCATGTGCTGATACTGGTCGAACAGCCGCTTGAAAGCCTCTTTGTCCCCGTCTTGGAGATTTCTTACAAGTTCATTATCATCCATACATATTCATCATGATCAAACTTCTCTTTACGAAGCGCCCCTTGCTTGTGACGCTTAGCCAACCCATAACTTGTGCTCCCCAACGATGCTCTGTATTTGACTTTTCCAACTTGATTATTCTTTAAGAGATGCATTGCACGCCTGGAAAAATGGGGCAGGGAAGTTCTCAACATACGAGGACGGTTATCTTCGCAACAAATGCGATATTGGTGATCCCGGCCGCGATGGTGAATTTGGACTTCATGCCGTTGGAATAGGCGGCGAACGTCCGGTTTGCGCACCCACTTATTCGATGCCTCCAAGAAGGCCTCTACTGCTTTCTGGGCCGCAGTAGTCCATCCGCCAGTTTCCGCCACCTGCTAAGCATCTCATCGTTGACCCGGTAGTGGACAAAATAGCCTCGCTTGTCGGACGTCACGATGCTCGCATCGCGCAGGATCCGGAGGTGCTGCGAGACGGCCGCCGGCGTGATCTCCAGCGCCCGGGCAAGCGCGTTCACGCACAGAGATCGACGCTCGAGCAACGCGATCATGCGTACCCGCGTCTCCACGGACAATACCTTAAACATACGAGCCAGTTTCTGTGGATCTGTCATTGACGACCCCCCTATTAAGTGTCAACGCAGATACTTTACAGCCAAGAACACCTGGTGTCAAGCGGAAAAAGGCTTCGCGGGCCGAACGTTGCTAGACGAACTGCCTGCATTCGCACGGGCGCCTGTGTCCCGCCTCTTACAGGTGAGGTTGTTCAACGTTAGGGCGGTGTGTCAGGATTTGGTTACCTACATGCGGGTTGCTGCCCGGCTCTCGTCGTCCATCGTTGGCTTCTTTGCGGAAAACGTCGTGTTAGGATCATGCAGCAAGTGAGAATGTACTTGACATCTATTGGCGATTTGGTAGAATTGCCAATATGCCAGAACGATTGAGAAGGAAAGGAGCAGCAATGGGCCCGAAAACCAAAGCACACTATGAGGCAGGGGCGAGAACGGCGACAACAATGAACTTGAGGAAGAAAGCGCACTATAGGGCCAGGGCGACGATCATCAAGGCCATGTCGCACCCGACACGGCTCTTCATCGTAGAGGAGCTCTCCAGGGGTGAGCGGTGCGTCTGCGAGCTGACCCAAATGGTCGGGGACGATGTCTCCACGATCTCCAAGCACCTCTCGGTGCTGAAGAACGCAGGTATCGTAACGGATAAGAAGCGCGGTGCCCAGGTTTTCTACACGCTTCGCGTTCCTTGCATCCTCAACTTCTTCTCCTGCGTGAACTCTGTTCTCAAGACGAAGGCGCTGTAGCAACGGACATTGGCCGGGTCATCAGGCGTTTGTTCCGGGCGGATACTTGGCGATTTGACCGACAAAGCAAAGGATGGCGTGGATGACGGAATGGAAAGGTGAATGGAAGAAACTTGCGGCAATAACGGCCGTGTTCTTGCTCTTTTTCTGGTTGCCGGTGGGCTGGCCCCGCTTCACGGGCGGCATCATGGAGGCCTTGCACCTGGCCAAATGGTACGCCCACGAGCACGTGCTACTGTGCCTTGTGCCCGCATTCTTTATCGCCGGGGCGATCGGCGTTTTCATCAGCCAGGCGTCGGTGATGAAGTATCTGGGGGCGCGGGCCAACAAGGTGCTGGCCTACGGCGTTGCCAGCGTCTCTGGGTCGATCCTGGCAGTCTGTTCCTGCACCGTGCTTCCTCTCTTTGCGGGTATTTGGCGGATGGGCGCGGGATTGGGACCGGCCTGCGCCTTTCTCTATTCCGGACCGGCGATAAACGTGCTGGCCATCATCTTGACTGCCCGCATTCTGGGGCCGGGGTTGGGCATCGCCCGCGCCGTGGGCGCAGTAAGCTTTTCAGTCATCATAGGGTTGATTATGCACTTCGTCTTCCGCAAGGAGGAGACGGAGCGGACGAACGGCCAGACGGGCGGGCCTGAGTCCAAGGTTTCGCGTCCGCTCTGGCAGAACGCGCTCTTTTTCGCGGTGATGATCGGCGTGCTCGTTTTCGCCAACTGGGGCGCGCCCAACGACTGGCGCTTCGAGACCAGGGACGGCGGGGAATTCCAAGCCGCCGTCATGAAAGCCCCCGAGGACGTTTCCGCGCACGACGCTGCCTACACGCTCAAGGTACTGAGCGGTCCCGAGGAGGGTAAAGAAATCAAGGTCCCGTCGGGCGATGTCCTCGCCAAGACGCCGGTTCCGGGCGCGTGGACAACGCTTTGGAAGAACAAATGGTCGGTGACAGCGCTTTTCGGAGCTGCCCTGGGTGTGATTCTCGTCTTCTGGTTCGGCATATCCTGGTGGAAGGTAATTCTCGCCGCGGTTCCTACCGCGCTGCTGGCGTTCATCCTGCCGGCGGGAGGCCTTTGGGTGCTGATTCCGTTTTCCGCCGCGATCATAGGACTTTCGGTCGTCACAAGCTCACAGGAAGGTGAGGCCGGCGACTGGTTCGCCGCCACGTGGGGGTTTGCCAAGCAGATTCTGCCGCTCCTTTTCTTCGGAGTGCTGGTGGCGGGCTTCCTCCTGGGGAGGCCCGACCACGAAGGACTCATCCCCGGCAGGTATGTCGAGATGCTGGTCGGCGCCAAGCCTGACACGTTCCTGATGATCACGGGGTTGGGTGGCGGAACCGAGGGCTTCGTGCGGGCGGTCTGGCCCCTGTGGACGAACCTCTTTGCCAGCGTCTTCGGCGCCTTCATGTACTTCGCGACTCTGACCGAGGTGCCCATCCTTCAGGGCTTGATCGGTTCGGGCATGGGCAAGGGTCCGGCGTTGGCCTTGCTTCTGGCGGGCCCTGCGCTCTCTCTGCCGAGCATGCTCGTCATCCGCAGCATCATGGGCACGAGAAAGACTGTCGTCTACTGTTCTTTAGTGGTTGTGATGGCGACCGTCAGCGGGATGCTGTTCGGTGCAATATGGGGGTAACGATGCAGGGGGCAAACAGGCCAACAACGTCTTACTACCGGCCGCATCGCCGGTACGAAACAATGTGCGCGTCGCCTTCTTGTCCGCGGTGTGGGAGTTCATACGGGCGAGAGCATTTTATCCGCCGCAGAGACTAGAATGAAAGGAGAGAAAAATGAGCGAGGAAACAAGAAATGTGGAAGAGCTTTTGAAAATGATGGAGAAAGGACTTGGGGAAGAACCAAGACCGATGGTCCTGATGTCGAAACTGATTCCCCAATGGATTCCTAGGCAGGCCCAGGAACGAAAATTCGTCATGGAGGAACTCACACACATACCTCCTAACTACAAGCTCCTGATTATGATTGCGGCAGCGGTTGCAGTGGGCAGCCACCTATGTACAGAAACCTTTATCAGACTGGCCCATCGTGCAGGAGTGACAAAGGAAGAGATCGCTGAGGCCATTCTCGCAACTCGTTTTGCGCTGGCGTCAACTACTTTTGCAACGGCCATCGAAGGGATGGAGTACCTAGTGGCACACGATTGACCGCCCCTACAACTACGCTTTTCTTGAAAAGAGGAGCGAAGACATGGACGAAGCACTAACTATCAATGCTGCAAAAGAGTCGGGCAAGAGAATGGTCTCGCTATTGGGTCTTTCCGCTCACCCCGTCGGGGTGAGGTTCATTATGGGGAAGGAATGCATTAGAGGTGGGGCCCAAAAGCTCAGCCGCCACCGTTACTGTCAGGCTTTGATGAAAGCGCGGCGGGGATCCGATGTGATACTGGACGGAGAGGAGTTGTCCTGCCCCGCTGCTGCTGCCGCCTTCGGCTTTCGCCCGCTGCCCAAGGGCCTTCAATCCGGCCAGGGGCTCGTCGGTTTTGGTATCGTATCCGACGAAAAAGTCGGTGAAAGAATGTTTCGCTATATGCCGAAGCTGGAGCCCGGCAGCTTGTCGCAGTTACATCTGTTCCCTTTGGACAAAGCGGAATATCTACCGGATATCGTCGTTGTCGAGGATGAAGTCGAAAAGCTCATGTGGATCGTTCTCGCGTGCTTGCACGCAACGAACGGTGAGCGTGTCATGGGTTCGACTTCTGTTTTGCAGGCCCTCTGTGTCGACGCAACTATCGTTCCGTACATTGATAAGCGTTTGAATTTCGGATACGGATGTTATGGATGCAGGGATGCCACCGATATCGGACCCAATGAAGCCGTCCTTGGTTTCCCTGTGCATGTGCTCCCCGTAATCACTTCTCATCTTGAATTCCTGACCAGCAAAGCCATTCCTGCGTCACGATGCAAGCGGGCATTGAAAGTACTTCAGGATGAAGATTCCAAGAGAGCGTCGGTTGAGGACAGGTTATGAGGTCAAGGATGAAGATACATCAGCCGGTCGCTTTGGCATTGACACTGCTTGCCGTATCTTGCGTGATGGGGTGCGCCGTTCTGACTCCAACCGATGCCTATCGGGCGATTGCTCCACGGTATTCCATACCCGGAGTGTCGCCGACTCTTTCCGCGAACCTACGGTCATCGCAAGCGGCGGGTGAGATCACTCTCGACCTGGCCGTCGAGCTGGCCGTGGCCAATAACCCCGAGTTGGCTGCAGCAGGGTTCGATGCGGAGGCCGCCAAGGCACGCAAGGACGCAGCGCGAGGAGCGTTGCTTCCGAGGATTTCGGCGGAGGGCGGCTACACCCGTTATCTGGACGATCAACGGTTGATTCCCGCGCGCTTCAACGGCGAGCCGGGTGTGTTCGGCGACGATATCTTTTCCGGTGACGTGGTGGTGCGCATGCCGCTGTTCACGGGCGGAAAGCTCCTCAACGAGATGAGGGCGGCAGATCTGTTGCGGCAGTCGGCTGAGCAACGGATGGTCCGCACGCGGGAAGAACTGGTTTTCAACGTTTCCAGCGTGTTTTTCGGCATCCTGGCGCAGGAGCACATCGTCAAGTCGCTGGAGTTCTCGAAGGAAGCGCTGGAGGCCCACCTGAAACGGGTAAACGATCTGATCGCGGCACAAAAGGCCGCCAAGGTGGATCGGTTGCGCACGGAGGTAAGACTCTCGGATGTGGAGCAAAAGCTGGTTCGAGAGAAGAACGCGCTTGCGATTCAACACCGGCTTATGGCGAACCTGATAGGGGTCGAGGAGCCCGCCACCTCGCTTAGACTTGTGGGAACGCTGGAACAGACGATGCCGGACTTGCAGCCGCCGGCAGACTGTGTGTCCGCGGCGTTTGCGCGACGCCCGGATTACCTGGCGGCGCGGAAGGAACTCGAGGCTCAGGCCCGACGCGTGGATGTCGCCCGCGCCGGGCATTCGCCCACCGTGAGTCTACTCGGCTCATATGGCGAGCGCTGGGCGGTCAACCCGAACAGGGAGCCCACGGGGACGAAGGATGCGGAAGATGTTGGGCGAATCGGCATCGGCGTGGAACTTCCCTTGTTCGAAAGCGGGCGCACGCAGGCGCGCGTCCGCGAGGAACGGGCGAAACTCGCCGCCTCGCAGGAGCGCTTCCGTAAACTCGGACTGCAAATCCGGCTCGAAGTCGAAACGGTTCTATCGAACGTGACATCAGCCTTCGAGCGGATGCAAACGACGGAAAAGGCCATCGAGCTGGCGCGAGAAACTCTGCGGATCGAGCGGGAGAAATACGAACTGGCCAAGGGCACGATACTCGACGTGCTGGACGCCCAGGCGACTCTACTGGAGACCGAGACGAATTTCTACCAGGCTCTGGCGGATTTCAACACGGCCAAAGCCCAGGTTCAGCTGACCATGGGAGAAATGTGAAATGGCAAGAATCACCACCTTGAAGCGCATATTAAGAAAAATCGCCACCTCAAGCGTGTGCCTTGCCACGTTGCTTGTCGTGCTGTTCTTGAGCGGCTGTGGCGGAGGCGATGAAAAAGGTCAGCAACCTCAGAAGAAAGCTCCATTGGTGGCAGTGGAGACGGTGAAGAAGAGCGAGATCGTTCACGCGGTGGACCTGACTGGCGAGGTTGCTCCTTATCGCGTGGCTCAACTGGCCTCGCCTGCTGAAGGCCCTGTTCTGAACCTTCGCGTGCGCGAAGGCGACCGTGTGAACATTGGTGATACGTTGCTGGCCATTGGACGAAAGAAAGGTGTCGATGCACTGATCGTCTCTCTGCGCGAAGAACTCAACAAAGAAGAAGACAATCTAACAAGAACCCGGCAGCTTGTGGACAGCGATGCCCTCCCAGGCGAGCAGCTTGATCAAGCCAAAGCAAACTATGAGAAAGTGAAGGCACAACTCGTCAAAGCGGAAGAAACGGTACAGGACTATTCCATTACCGCGCCTTGGAAGGGAGTGGTATCCAGATTAAGGGTAAAAGACGGTGACTTTGTCGCACCCCGCGCTCCGCTGGTGGAGATCTATGATCCGGCTAGCATAGTAATCCGTGCAGCAGTTCCAGAACGCTATGCGGCGAAAATCTACAAAGGCATGGCAGCAGCAGTCCACCTGGATGCTTTCCCAAATGATTCGTTTTCCGCTCGGATCGTTCGTGTGTATCCATACCTTGACGAACGTATGCGTACAAGGACTGTCGAACTGAATCTCTTGGAGAAGATGAACCTTTTGCCGGGCATGTTCGGTCGCATCCGGCTGACTCTCGAGTCAATTAAGGATGCGGTGACGGTTCCCTCCCAAGCGCTAGTTGTCACTCCGTCGGGCGCTTCCACGGTGTATGTCTTGGTCGAAGCAAAAGCCGTGCAGCGGAAAGTCCAAACCGGAATCGAGGAAGCAGGGCGCATCGAGGTTCTTTCCGGCCTGAATCCGGGAGACCAGCTAATCGTGTCGGGGCAGGAAAAGTTGAAGGATGGGGCGGAGGTTCGTCTCGTCGGAGATTCGAAACCAGGGCAGGGAAGGAGGCCCGCTGGTCTTCATCAGCAAGATAAGGATGCAGGCAAGCAGGGAGGAGGAGGCGAATGAAACTGACGCGCTACTCACTCCACCGCCGCTTGGCCACTGGCGCCATCGTCCTGGCGCTTGCGGTTCTCGGGCTGTACGGTTTGTGGCAGTTACCGGTGGATTTCTTGCCGAGCATCACTTATCCGCTAATCAAGGTGCACATCTGGTGGCGCGGTGCGACGCCGGAGGAAATCGACCGGAACATCGCCGATCCCCTCGAGCGCCAGATGGCCACCGTGGACGATCTGGACTACCTGCAGTCCTCGTCCATCGAGGGCATGTACACGCTGGAGGCCAACTTTCGATACGGGGTGGACGTGGATGTCGCCTACCAGGACGCTCTGGCGGCGATGGCCCGCGTGGCGCGGGAACTGCCAAAGGACATGGATCCGCCTGTGGTGATCAAGGCGGACCCCTCGCAGCTCCCTGTTGTGCAGATGACGATCAGCAGCGATCAATGGGATTTGGTCAAGCTGCGCACTTGGGTGGACGAATGGCTGCAGGACCAATTGCTAGCTGTTCCAGGGGTGGCCGGAACGGAAATCGTTGGCGGACTGAAAAGAGAGATCCGCGTCCACTTGGACCCCGACGCCCTGGAGAAGTACGGGCTCTCCCTTCCGGGCGTACTGAAACGTTTGCGGGAGGAAAACATCGAGCAATTCGGCGGCCGTGTGACCGTGGGGCCAAAGGAAATCATCGCCCGTACGATGGGCGAGTACAAGTCACTTGACGAAATCCGAGACGTTATATTAGCCCGTGACGGTCAGGCGAAGGTCTATCTCGGCGATGTGGCCGAGGTTGTGGATTCGCACGAGGAAGTACGACTCATTACCCGGCTGAACGGCAATCCGTGCGTCAAGCTGAGTGTGCTCAAGCAGGCCAATGCCAACACCGTGGAGGTCGCCAAGGCAGTCAACCGTCGCATCGAGGAACTTCAGCCCACCTTGCCCGAGGGCATCCGGCTCGGCATGGTGGAAAACCAGGCCGACTATATCAGTACAGCCTTGAATGGCGTGCGCAACGCGGCCATAGAAGCAGCCATTCTGGTGATTCTGATCGTGTGGCTTTTCCTTGGTTCCTGGAGGCAGGTGCTGGTCATCACGCTGGCCTTGCCGCTCACATTGGTTCTGAACTTCGGCTTGATGGAACTGGCGGGGTTCTCCATGAATATTTTTTCGCTGGGAGGCCTCGTTATCGCCATCGGTGTTCTGGTGGACAATTCCATCGTGGTCATTGAGAACATCACGCGACGGCGGCGCGAAGATCCCGACGCGCCGACCAATGACCTTGTCGTGGACGCCACGGCGGAGGTCGGACCGGCCGTTGTCGCCGCCACGCTGTCCTTTCTGGCTCTGTTTGTCCCATTCTTGCTCGTGCCCGGTCTCGTCAGCCTGTTGTTCCGCGAGTTGATCTTGGTGATCGCCGGAATCGTTGTTATCAGTCTGGCTATGGCAATATCCGTAACGCCGATGATCACGGCGATCGTCCTGGGCAAACGCTCTGAAGGGCATGATGCGACCCGCTTCGTGCGTTTTTTTGAGCGCGTAACCGGAGTCTATGGCCAGATGCTGGACAAGGCGATCCGTGGACGGTGGGTCGTCTTACTGGGATTCCTGGCGGTTCTGATCGCCGCCATACTCCTGGCCAGTCGATTGGGAAGCGAATTTCTCCCTCAGATGGACGATGGACGCATTATGGTCAAGGTTAAGCTCCCGACCGGCGCTTCGTTGGCTGAAACAGACGGAGTTCTGGCGGAAATCAAAAAGCGTATCGGGGAGGACGAACGCATCGAAAGTCTGTTCACACTCTCGGGCGGCAAGGTCTGGGGGCTGTACACCTACGAGATCGCCAACGAAGGTGAGCTGAATATCCAATTGACCCCTCGCGTCCATCGCAACATCAGCACCAAGGGATACATCGAGTATCTGCGTCCTATCGTGGGGAAAGTGCCGGTTGCGGGGGGCAATGTGATGGTGATGCAGATGAAGGTGAAAGGCATCCGAAAACTGGGCGAAGCCGACATCGAGGTGAAGATCACAGGGAAGGATATCTCCAGACTCTACGAATTAGCTCGACAGACCGCCGGGACCATGAACGAGCTGGCCCACTTCACTAACGTCTATGTCTCGATGGACATGACCAAACCCGAGTATCAGGTCTTGGTGGATCGCCAACGGGCGGCCGAGCTGGGTGTCTCCATTGGTGACATCGCCGAAACGATGCATTCTCTAATCTCCGGGGCGGTAGCCACCCGTTTGCGCGAAGGCGACGAATACTACAACATCCGTGTCATGATCCCCGAAAGGAAGATTGTCAGTCGTCGCGACGTGGAGTACTTGCCGCTTAACTGCTCACAGGGCGGAGTTATCAGGCTCAAGGATGTGGCCCAAGTCAGACAGGCTGTCGGTCCGGTCGAGATCGTGCGGGAGGATCAGGTCAAGCAAGTGATCGTTCGGGGCGATGCCGCCGGCGTGAGCATTGGTCAGGCCTTGGCGGAACTGAAGGAAGCGTTGGCGAAAAGGAACCTTCCGGTTGGATACGAGGTCTCCTTCGGCGGTCAGGCGCAGATGATGGCCGAGATGGTGCATACCTTGCTGGGCATTCTCGGCTTCGCGGTTTTCTTCTCCTTCATCGTGCTGGCCGTTCAGTTCAACAGCCTTCGACTGCCTGCCATCATCCTCGGCAGCGTGCCCTTCTGTCTGCCAGGCTTGGTGTTCATCATGCTTGCAACCGGTCTGCCGCTGGGTGCGACCGTCATCATCGGGGTACTGGTGATCGTGGCCGCAACGGTCAACGAGGGCGTGCTCCTTTTGACCTTCGCCAACGAATTGCGGGAACGCGAGAAGTCGCCGGCGAAGGATGCGATTCTCAAAGCTGCCAAGATTCGTTTTCGACCGCGTGTTATGATCACCGTCAGCATTCTGGTGGGCTTTATCCCGCTCGCGCTGGCCATTGAGGAAGGCGGCGACATGCTCCAACCCATGGCCGCCGCTGCCATCGGAGGTCTCCTAATGGTGATACTGGTGGCGCTGTTTCTGATGCCTTGCCTCTATGTAATTTTCGCGAAAAGGGGCGGGTGATCCGATAGAAAAAGGGCCGAACTGACCTCGACCCTTGCAGTTGATGGCAATGTGAAAGTGGTTGCGAAAGTCCCGTCGCTTCAGTCCTCCCTCCGGCGGTCCACGGCCGATACTCCCAGCCACGAGAGTATATTCGATCTGACGTCTTCAGGGTCTGAGTTGCCACCGACTACGAGCGTCATCTCTCCGCTTTCGTCGAAGAGCACCCAGTACGGTATGTCAATGGGACCCACGATGTCACCCAGTGATGGCACCTGCATGAAATCAACCATGGTTACCCGGCCACTTGAGCTGTCTTGGCGGAGCGACTCATAGAGACGCAGCATGTCTTCGCAGCGCCTCAGCTCGCATTCGCAACCTACCGAGGATACCACGAGAAGCGCGCTGCGAGCCGAGTCTCTCGCGGCCCAAACGAGAGGAACGAGATTCGCGAGATGATGGACGGCGTCCCTGGCCTCACTGAAGATTCTGTACCCGGTTTCGTCGAGAGTATCCTCTGGGGCTTTGACGCCATCCAGTATTGAGTACGCATGGCCTATCTGCCTGGCGAATAGCTCCTCGACAGGGGATCTCGGGTCCGGTAGCGAGTCAGAAGCAGACAGCCGGTTGCCGAACCTTTCGTGCCACAGATGCCTGAGTTCTGGCAATGAACGACTGGACAAGACGGTGTCTCTCCCACCGAGGGCCTGAGTATTGATATCAATGTCGGTGACCCATTCAAGGTCGTCCGTGGTCAGACTATCGGCCAGCAGCCTGGACAGCGCACTCACCGGAGGGGTCTCTGAGAGAGTGGGTGAGAGGTCAGTAGCGCTCCCGGAACGAGGGCCTGTGAGAATCAGGCTTATCGCGCAAACGATGACAACTGCTGGTGCCAGACAGTGCAATCCAGCTCTCGAAGGGGTCAGCTTATCCAAAGATACTGCACACCTCCATCAATCCTTCGTGGCCGTTAGCCGTGGCCCAAAGCGCGGGGTCAGCTGGTCCAAAGAAGATAGACGCCCCCTGCAACAACGAGCACTCCGCAGGCCTTCTTCACGATATCGAGGCCTCTGGATCTGGCGGTCCACTTGAGGTAATGCTCGACTACCTCAGTGAATGTGCCTGCGGCCACGATTACCGCACAATGGCCCACCCCGTACATCCCGAGGAGTAGGATGCCGTAGCCCATGTCGGTGCGGGCCACGGACAGCGTTATCCCGAGCATGGGAGCCATATATGCAAACGTGCAGGGTCCGAGAGCGAGGCCGAACAGAAGTCCCAGAATGAACGCAGCAAGGGCACCGCGGCGATTTCCCGGCCTTGCTCGGCTGCCTGAGAACGGCAATGGTATCACGCCGAGGAAGTGGAGCCCGATCACAAAAAAGAGGACCGCCACGAAATAGTTCATGTATGGACCCAGATCTCCCAGCATCCGGCCGAAGGCGGCAGTCGCCACACCTATTAGTGCTATTGTCACTAGGATGCCCAGTGCGAAGAGAAGGGCCAGCTGGAACGCCCTCCTGGTTGACAGCACTCCTTGCTCACCGATAAACCCGATTATGAGAGGTATGCTTGCGAGGTGACAGGGGCTGAGGATAATGCTGAGCACACCCCAGGCGAGAGAAGCCATGATGGCGATAAGCGGCGCGCCCGCGACAGCGTCTGCAAGTCGCTGGAAAATATCAGCTATCACCCAGCTCCGCCCCCATCTCTCTGAATTTCGCTATGATGGCATCCTTCGACATGAAACCTTGATGCCTCCAGACCTCCTTGCCTTCTCTGTCGAAGAAGATCTGGGTCGGTATGACTCGTATGCGATACTGCGTGGCTGCCGCTCGGTCGTATCTGAGATCTATGACTTCTATAACTGCGACCCCGCTGTATTCTTTCTTCAGTTCCTCAAGTATCGGCGCCATCATCTTGCAGGGGATGCAGGTACCCCTGCCGACGTCAACGAGGCGAGGGAGGCTTTGCGGACTTGCTGCGGAGTCCTGTTTTTGGATTGCGTCTTTGGCGGACGTGGCAGGCGTCCTTGCCTCTGCTACAGGTTCCACCTTGCCCGAAGCCGTGGCAGAACCGGTGATGCGGGCCTCGGGCGCAGCCAGCTTATTTGTCCCTGTTGTCGATTCCAACTTCCCGGAAGCCGCAGCCGTTTCCGCGGCCGTTTGCTGGGGCTGCAGCTTCTGCTCCTCGCGCCCCTTGGCACAGCCAGCCATCACCAAGAGTACAATGAGGGTCATTCCGAGCAGCGTGATAGTCCTGAACTTTCCCATCTTCATTCCGTCAATCTCCTTTCCCTTCCGAAGCGCAGACCGACGCTCCCTCGCATGAATATGATGACGAGAGCGAACCGGCCCGGGCCCCTCTCCTGTGCCGGTTCTTCCACCGCATCATCACAAGCAAGATGACGAAGAGGAGCGAGGTTCTAGCGTCACCGCCAAGGGTGCGTTACTGCAGCTGCAATTAGCACCGCTAGCTTTGTCCCTTTTCCGCGATAAACCTCTTTATCTCATCCACCGCCGGAACCTTGCCGGCGACCTTGACCTGGCCGTCAACTGCGAGAGCCGGGGTTATCATGACGCCGAAGCCCATTATGGCTTTGAGGTCCTCGACTTTTTCCACCTCCGCACAGATCCCGAGGTCCTTCACTGCCTGCTCGACATTCTCATAGGTTTTCTTGCACTTTGGACAACCTGTTCCGAGTATCTGTATCTTCATTTCGAGGCCTCCTTCAAGTGGCGAACAAGATCCTCCCGTCGTGGAACACGGCCGGACGAAACGATCCTTCCGTTTATCACTAGCGTGGGAGTCAATATTGGGCCGAATTCGGCCATCTTCTTCAGATCCTGAACGTGCTCAAGGTCCGCTGCCATCTCAAGCTCCGTCAAGACAGCCATGACTTCACTCATCAGACGGTGGCAGTTGGGACAACCGGGACCGAGCACGCGGATCTCGAGCACGCCCGGCTCGGGCGGTACCTCTTCGCCCCTCCATCGTTTGAACTCCCTCAGAAGAGCCCGCCTGTAGTCTTCAGTCTTTGAGGGAGTTATGTAGTTCACCTCACTCACCAGCGAGACCAGTCTCCCCCCAATCTCCTCATCAGTGGGCAGAGATTCCGCGGCAACCTGCGAGAGTATTGTATCAAGGCCTATGAGGCCGACCTTGACTCCTCCGACCACTATCTGCCTGACCTCTACCATCTCTCCAACCCTCACTACCTGAAGAGGGCTGCCTGCGATGTGGCGCGACGCCGAAGGGCCTCCATCACACACGGCACGGCTTTAAGCAGGCAGGGCAGTGCGAGTTCGTAGATCATCCTGACCCCTTCTTTGTGACGTCTCACCACGCCCGCCTTGAGAAGCACATCCAGATGCCTAGACGTGGTGGCCTGGGTCCCGGGGAGCATTTCCACGAGTTCGCACACACAGTGAGGACGCTTCGCCAGGGCCTCCACCATCAAGAGACGGGCAGGGTGCCCGAGCGCCTTGAATATCTCGGCCTTGGCTTGAATAACTGCTTCGATGTCCATGTTGGTCAATCCTTTCATAGCAATAATACAATATGGCGCTGGAGATGTCAAGGCGATTCTCTCTTGTAACCGGTGGGGCCAGTCGACACGATAGGTCATCTAGCGTTCGGTCTGGAGGAACGCTTCGATGCGACGGCGAAGCTCCTCGCGCGTCTCTCTGAAGGCGGCCAGCCGCTCACCCTCCGTTCCTCGCACGGCCGCAGGATCCGGAAGCTCCCAGTGCAGACGCCGCACTTTGCCCGGGAAAAGAGGGCACTCCTCCTCGGCGCACAGAGTGATGACTGTATCGACCTCAGACGCGGGGATCTCCGAGACAGTTTTCGAACGGTACTCTGAGATGTTGATCCCGACCTCGCGCATAACCGCGATCGCCTCTGGACGCACTCCGGCTGGGCTCGAGCCGGCGGACCAGACCTTCACGCCGGCAGGCGCCATTGAACGCGCGAGACCTTCGGCCATCTGACTGCGGGCCGAGTTGGCCACGCACAGGAACAGAATTCCCTTCATCGTCCCCCTCTTTCGCAGAGTGTACCTCTGGCCAGGACCACAGCGCGGGGAGGAAGAGAATCCCGTTCATAGTCTCACCCACCTCGCGCAGTCTACCCTTGGTCCGAGCACAGCATGAAGCTCACGAGGATCCCTCTCATCTCCTCACTGCTTGTGCACCGTATAATCTCCTGCCGAGCCAGAGTGACACGGTTACGAGTCCGATGAGAACCGGTACTTCCACGAGCGGCCCGATGACCGCGGCGAATGCGGCGCCGTGATGAATCCCGAAAGTGGCGATGGCCACGGCAATCGCAAGTTCGAAATTATTGGAGGCCGCCGTGAAGCTGAGCGTTGCCGTCTGGCCGTAGGTGGCTCCGACTTTCTTGCTCATGAAGAACGAGATGAAGAACATGAGTACGAAGTAAATGAGCAGTGGGATGGCTATGCGAACCACATCCAGAGGAAGCTGCACGATGTGCTCGCCTTTGAGCGAGAACATAACCACGATGGTGAAAAGCAGTGCGATCAGCGTGATGGGGCTGATCTTCGGAATAAACTTCTGATGATACCAGCGTTTGTCCTTCGCCTTGATAAGGGTGAAGCGCGTGATGATGCCCGCCAGAAATGGAATGCCCAGGTAGATGAAGACGCTCTTGGCTATCTCACCGATGGTAATGTTGACCGCCACGCCCTTGAGGCCGAACCATGTGGGCAGTACCGTGATGAAGACATAGGCATAAACCGAGTAGAACAGAACCTGGAAGATCGAGTTGAACGCCACGAGCCCCGCGCAGTACTCGCAGTCACCCTTGGCCAGGTCGTTCCAGACAATAACCATGGCGATACAGCGGGCAAGGCCTATCATGATGAGTCCCACCATGTACTCGGGCCTGTCGTGGAGGAAGAGCACGGCCAGACCGAACATCAGGATGGGGCCGACGATCCAGTTCTGGACGAGCGAAAGCCCGAGCACCTTGAAGTTACGGAAGACCGGCCCCATTTCCTCGTAGCGCACTTTGGCGAGCGGCGGGTACATCATCAAGATGAGGCCAATGGCGATGGGAATGGACGTGGTGCCGACGTTGAACTTGTTCAGGAAAGGAACGATACCCGGGTAGAGGTATCCCGCGCCGACCCCCACGGCCATGGCGAGAAAGATCCACGCCGTCAGGAACCGGTCGAGGAAGGACAGCCTTCTCACTACTCCGCCGGCAACCGGTGCCTGACAGTTATTCGTCATTCGAAACCTCCTTGCTTCTGCGGCGAGGCGGTCGCCTCAGTGGCAACGCGCGCTGCTTTCTTTGTGCTCCAGCCACTTCTCCAACTTGGCCAGGAGTGCTCGGGCCTCCTTCTTCTTCGCCAGCGCTACGCGCAGGGTCTTGAGCTGTATCTCGGCCAGCGAATCCGCTGGTTCGCGGAGGGAGTAGTAAGCCCATAGCCCTTCGCGGCGGGCCCTGACCAGACCTGCGTTGTAAAGCGTGCGCAAGTGCCTCGAAGCTTTGGACTGCGTGATGCCGAGCACTTCCATCAAGTCGCAGACGCAGAGCTCGCGCTTGTTAAAGAAGAGCCACAGCATCTTAAGCCTGGTTTCGTCGGCGAGTGCCCTGAAGAACGAGACGGTTTTTTCCATAGTTCGACTTCTCCGTGGAGGCTCTATTCTTATATCCGGTTGTACGAATATTGTCAACGATAAACCTTGGCCTGGGCTTCCGGGCGGGTGACCTCGGCTTCCACGTGGCGGCGAGTTCTCACTCCTCGTCTCCTCCTCGTGAAGACACGTTTCGAGAAACAGAAGGGAAATCAGGAGGCGAGGCGACACCCCCACCGAGACCCGCGACAACTCTTGTGTTCGCATTGACTCTGTTGCGTCAAGCCAAGAACCTTGTGAACGGGAGTTGTTGCTTGACAATCCGTTCACGACATGATATAATTCGTTGTTTGGCGAATTATCGGAGGTGTCCATGTTTACCCTTATGATCACTACGAGAGCGTTGGCCGACGAAAACCGAGTACGAGTGCTACTCGCACTCGAAGGTCGCGAACTCTGCGTATGTCAGATTATCGAGTTGTTGGGATTGGCACCCTCCACGGTGTCCAAACATATGTCCATTCTGAAACAAGCCCGTCTGGTCGAGGCCAGAAAGGATGGTCGCTGGATGTATTATCGGCTGGCTGGCAAAGACGCACCTCGAGAGGTACGAGACGCCATTGCGTGGGTCTGCAGATCGGTCTCGGCCTCGCGCAAGATACGGGAGGATGCCAAGCGCCTAAAAAAGATCCTCAAGCTTGATCCTGAGAAACTATGCAGAGCACAAAGCGAAAAGTGAAGGAGGACATCCGTGGTGAAGAAACTAGTTACAGCAGCAGTCGTGGTTCTGATTACCGCATTCGGTTTCACGGCAATGGGAGCCCAAAAGGGTCCCGCCGAGAAACCTGCCGCGAAGGAAACGAAGCATACAGGCCAGGGGGCGAAGGGTCTCGGCCTCGCCGCCATAGATAGCGCGGCCAAAGCAAAGAAGTATCTGTTTATCTTCTGTTACACGAGTGACGACGAGCAGACCCAGAAGATGAGAAAACTCTTTGACGTGGCCACAACCAAAGTCCGCAAGAGGGCCAACTCAACCAAAGTCAACATTGCAGACCCCGCAGAAAAAGGAATCGTTGAGAAGTTCAAGCTTAATAGTGCGCCCTCACCGTTAGTTCTGGTTTTGGCCCCGAATGGAGCGGTTACCGGGGGGTTCCCTGTCAGCTTTGAAGAGAAACAGCTTATGGAAGCGTTCGTCAGTCCCTGCGCCGAGAACTGCTTGAGGGCGCTTCAGGATGGCAAGCTTGTCCTCTTGTGCGTCCAAAACGCTTCGTCGAACTCCAAAGATGCGGCTCTGAAAGGTGTTACGGACTTCAAGGCAGACCCACGCTTCGCCCAGTTCACCCAGATAGTCATGCTAAACCCGACAGACGTGGCTGAGACCAAATTTCTGGGGCAGCTCCAGGTAGATCCTAAGAGCAGCGAAGCAATCACTGTGTTCCTGACGCCTCCGGGAGCAGTCCTTGGCAAATTCAACGGCGCGACCGACAAGGCGCGGCTAGTGACTGCGCTCAGCACGGCGAGCTCCGGCGGTTGTGGTTCAGGCAGCAAGTCGGGTTGTTGTCCGAAATAACGGGAGGTCGTGACGTGCACCTGAGGACAATCGTCTGGCGCGAACTGTTCGAACGCAAGAATCAACTGGCCACCAGTTTTCTGGCTATCCTCGTGGGCATCGCCGCAATCGTGTCTATCAAGAACGTCACTTTCTACTCTGAGAAGGCCGTGGCTAAGGAGCTGGACGCCCTCGGCGCCAACATTCTCATTCTTCCCAAATCGGCCTCTCTTCAGGACTACTATAGTGCGGATCTACAGGACGAAGAGTTTCCGGAGGAATACGTCACCCGGCTGTCGTCGTCAGATATACAAGGCTTGGACAATCTCTCTCCCAAGCTCTCTGTCCCGGCAGAAATAGAAGGGAGACGATTCACGCTGACGGGAATACTGCCCAAGAGTGAATTCCAGGCCAAGGCTGCCTGGCAAGGTGCGGGCATATTCTCTCGTCCTCAGGGTTGCGGCGTAGTCGCAACTCCGACAGGCAATGTCCCTCCGGCACAGGAAACACTGGTGCGAAGGAGGGTCATCGACACGCTTGGTAGCACGGACGCTCTCGTAGGAGCGGATGTTGCTGCCGTCCTAAGCCTCAAGGAAGGTCAGACAATCAAGCTGCTGGGCAAGCCCTTCAACATCATTGCCCTCCTGCCGCAGACTGGAACAATAGATGACTCTCGCATCTTCGTCCACCTGCATACGCTTCAAGAGCTCACCGGCAAGGGATCCGTACTCAACGCGATCGAGATAGTCGGGTGTTGCAATCAGATCTCCAAGGGTTTGGTCCAGAAGATTAACAGACTGCTCCCCGACGCAAAGGTCGTCACCGTCACGCAGGTAGTGGACACGCAGATCAAGACGAATCGCATGATGTCCAGGCTTTCTCTCATTTTCGTGGCGATCATCGTCCTGGTAGGTGGAGCCAGTATCGCCAATTACATGTACGCAAATGTGTTTGAGCGCAGACGAGAGATTGGCACGCTCATGGCTCTGGGAGCAGGCACCTCTTTCATCTTGAAGATGTTCCTCCTGAAGGCGCTTCTTCTCGGGCTTGCAGGTGGACTCGGTGGTTACGCGCTCGGTACGGTGCTGGCAGTGACTCTTGGCCCCAGGCTCGCCGGCATTCCGGTTCTTCCGATGTGGTCGCTCGCGGTCTGGGGTACAGGCCTCTCCCTGGCCATCGCCCTGGTGGCCAGTTACTTTCCCGCTCGACGAGCAGCTCATCTGGACCCGAGTGCCGTTCTTCAGGAGATATGATCAATGCTTAGAATGGAAGCCATTACCAAAACCTATGATGGTCGCAGTCGGACCGTAATGGGCCTGCGCAGTGTGACGCTCGATGTCCCGAAGGGCGATTTCTTGTGCGTGGTCGGTCCTAGCGGGTGCGGGAAAAGTACCCTTCTTCTCATCCTCGGCGGGATGCTGTCGCCAACCGAGGGACAGGTTCTGCTAGACGGACAATCTCTTTACGCTCTCTCCTCGGATAAACGTGCAAGCCTTAGAGGGAAAAGGATAGGATTTCTCTTTCAGACGTTCAATCTAGTGCCCTACCTTTCCGCGTTGGAGAACGTTCAGATTCCGCTCGTGCTGGCGGGATTGAGCGATCATTCTCAGAAAGAAAGAGCTCTGGCCTTGCTCCAACAAGTGGGGCTCGGCGACAGGCTCGACCACAAGCCTTCTGAACTGAGTGTCGGTCAACAGCAGCGTGTGGCGCTGGCTCGTATGCTTGCGAACAATCCTGAGATCGTCCTGGCTGATGAACCCACCGGCAATCTAGATCCGGAGACGGGCGAGCAGATCGTTCAGTTATTGGAAGAGATCAATCACGAAGGTAGAACCGTGGTGATGGTGACACACGACCCGCGATTCGCAGTCAGGGCTAAAAGAACTGTGCGGTTGCGCACGGGCAGCGTCGTTGCCGAAGAAAACAAATCACCTGTGCCCTCTAAACACTGCTGCTCTCATTGAAAGGCAGATGCGACAGGATGCCCTGGCCGCATGCCACCTCCGTACGCACGGCGACTGGCCAATTCCGCAGTCAATGATGGCGAATGGGGTGGTGAAACGGAAGTCCTCAAAGTGCATGTCGCCGGAGGAAAGTCAACTTTCCGTCGCCCGTTCTAAGAGACACTTCCTCAGTAACAGCTCCTTCCTCCATGGGTTACCTACTGCCCCGGTAGCCGGCGCTGTCTTGTAACCAGTTAGCTACCCCCATAGCCGGAGACGGTGAACAACATTCAGGTGCTTTACACCAGACGCACGGGGAGGCCTCAGGAGACACGCGATGATTTCCGAGTATATAAAGGGGCAGATGAGGGAGCGACAGCCTAACCACCCCTAAGCGCTTTGGTGAAGTTTTAGAATTTGAGTCACTCTCGATTCAAGCAAGGACAACTCTTCTGGTCGCAGTTCTGTACAAGCCGAGCCCTCGGCAAGGAGAAGTTTTAAGTAGCGTCAGCTTGCAGCAGGTTCAGGAGTTTTTCCCGTGGGAATTATGGCATGTTTTCCAGGGTCGGCCTGGTTTCTCGGCTAGTCGCCCGAAACAGCTTAAGCAGCGGGGACAGCTGTTTTTTCTAGCGCGGTTTCTTCCGCTCCGATTTCCTTCATCCGATCTATGTACTTCGGCAAATAGACCTTGAACGTAGCTCCTTTGCCTTTTTCGCTCTCTACCGTGACCTTCCCTTTGTGCAGCTCTACGAATCCTTGCACAAGGTATAGGCCGAGGCCGAGGCCGTGATGGCGACCTTGCGCGGGCTTGGAGCCCTGAGTAAAGAGACCGAATATTCTGCTGATCTCGTCGCTGTCTAGCCCAACTCCGGTATCTCTAACACTCAGCTCTATCCACTCACCGCATAGGCGAGTACCCACCACGACCTTGCCTCCCTCATCGGTGAACTTTATTGCGTTTCCTATAAGGTTGAGCATGATCTGTCTCAACTTTGTCGCGTCCGCGCGAATGGGACCCAGTTCAAGGTCCAGATCCAATCTGAGGTCGATTCCCTTGCATTTTCCTGCGGGCTCGAGCGCAACATAGGCAGAGTGAGCGATCTCGTTTACGTCTGTCTCCTCCAGATCGAGTTGCAGCGAGCGTTTCTCGAGCTTGGAGAGATCCATGAGTTGCTCCGTGAGATC
>Ga0315289_10002307_pt1 | contig 29379 bp, 27 predicted proteins | sample YL17G11_40_MG_FD_203452 | JGI IMG/M metagenome (GOLD analysis project Ga0315289, IMG submission 203452) | Sediment microbial communities from Yellowstone Lake, YNP, Wyoming, USA - YL17G11_40 | ecosystem: Environmental > Aquatic > Freshwater > Lake > Sediment | place: USA: Wyoming | collected... | reverse complement strand
CGAAAAGAGGGGATCGTTCGCACTGCTGAGCGTCTCGGACCAGGGACCCGGTATCCGCAAAGAGGACTTGCAGGTGATCTTTCAGCCCTTCGGACGCGGGCGGTCCGCCGACACGTTCGCCGAAGGCACCGGCATGGGACTGTACGTGGTCAAACAGATCGTCGAGGCCCACGACGGGCGGATCGAGGTGGAGAGTGAGCTTGGGCATGGCGCCACCTTCCGGGTCTGGCTGCCCCTGGTCCAGGCAGATGAACGAGATTGACCCAGCCGCGCGACTGATATCCTCCACGGACCATATCAGTCCCCTTCATGAGATGTCATGCCTGCGCCCGGGCTTGAGTCGAGCTCTTCGTTTTCGGCCCGAGACGATAAAGTCCTGCCGCGGGCGGGGATTTTTCTTCTTCTGCAAAGCTCGGAGATTCCCCGCCTTCTCGAGCGAACGGCATCGACCCAACCGGCTGTCCCTGACGTAGATAGGCATGTATAGTCAGGTTTTGCCGGAATTGGCGGGTTTGCCTCGCGATGTTCGTCCTGTGCCCTCTATGGTCATCAGAACATATTGCTGGAAGCCCGTGTTCGCAGCCTGTCAATCCGGGCGGTTCTTCAGTAGAGATGACAGATGCCATGAAAGCACGATTTCCGCGTATTCCACTTCCGTCTCTGACAATTCGAACATTGATTGTACTGGGGTCCGTCGGCGTACTGCTGGCATGGACGACCCTGGTGGGCGGCTGGCTGATCGAAAAGAGCCGCTTATCCAAAATTGACCAGCGGGTCGCGTTGGACGTCAAGGCCCTGGATGCAACGCACGAGTTGGAACTGGCCATTCTCGCGGACCGACATGAGGATCTCCTCTGGGAGGCTACCGGCCAGAAGGAATACAAGGAAAAGAGCGACCAGTATCTTGCGGCGGCGGAGCAGATCGTTTCCGACCTCAACTCATACGTCGACACGCAGGAGGAGCAGTACCTGTCGATACAGATTCACAAGGAAATGGGAATCCTCCGCGAGCTGTCGCAGTCTGCCACGCTTACGCCTTCGCAGGTCGAGCCCAAACTGACAAACCTGCTGTCAACGGTGGACCGCTTCAAGGTGGAGAACGAGGACCAGATGGAGGAATCGATCCGGGCGGCCGACAAGCTGGATGACGTGATCACCGGTTGGGCGATTGGTCTTTCGCTGTGCACGGCCGGTCTGCTGTCCGCCGGATCGCTGGGTTTTGTTCGCAGAATCGTGCATCCGATCTTCGCGTTGACCAACGCGGCGGATGCCTTCGGCCGGGGAGATTTCGCCGCCAAATCGCCGGTCCTGCACGACGACGAATTGGGCGCATTGGCTCGGACGTTCAATAACATGGCGGAGGATATCGCCAACCGCGAGAAAGACCGGCTCCAGTTCGTGGCGATGGTCGCCCACGATCTGAAGAACCCCGTGCTCGCGATCGAGATCGCCGCCCGCATGCTGCGCGATGCGCGGGGCGATGAAAAGGAGCAGAGCTCTTGTCTGGACGCCATGACCGAGGAGGCGAGGCGTCTGCGAACGATTGTGCGCGATTTGACGGACGATATCCAGGTCGCCAGCGGCCGGTTCTCCATTCAGAAGACGCCGGTAGACCTGTGTGCCCTGGTGCGCCAACTGATCCAGGCGCAAACCACAACTTTCTCCGACCATAGCCTCGTCGTGGAGGCGCGGGAGCCATGCACGGTCCTCGGAGACGCGTCTCGATTGGAGCGGGTCGTGATGAACCTGATCTCCAACGCCGTCAAGTACAGCCCTCACGATACGTGCGTCCGCGTGGAGATTGGAAGGGAAGACTCCTTCGCACTGCTGACGGTCTCCGACCAGGGGCGCGGCATAGCGCAGGAGGACTTGAAGGTGATTTTCCAGCCCTTCGGGCGCGGCCGATCCGCCGACACGTTCGCCGAAGGCACCGGCATGGGATTGTACGTGGTCAAACAGATCGTCGAGGCCCACGGCGGCCGAATCGAAGTGGCAAGCGAGCTCGGACGCGGGGCGACCTTCCGGGTCCGACTGCCCCTGGCCCCGCCAAACCCGGTGATGGCGCAGCAGCCGGATCAAAACGCCGCCGCAGGCAAGTCCGGCACCGAAGGCATTCCGGACGGAAGCTTTCTCCGCGCGTGAATGTCAAAACGATCGTGGGACGTACGGCCCCGAACGGCAACGCAGGTCCTCGGCCGAAACTCTTTCCGGTGAGCGCGCCTTGCCCTGCGCGAGCTCAGCGCCTGTAAACGATTTCGACGGCTTCCGCCTCACCCTCGCCTTCTCCACATTGGCGGTGAGTTATATCACGAATGCCCCGGTGCCGGACCCGACCATGCTCGGCGCGCTCGGCCTCGGCGGCACGATCGCTTCCTCATTTTTGCCTCTCGCACTTGACAGAAGGCTCGGTTCCCGCGTAGGGTAAAGGCAGGTTCCGTTTGAGAGGCCGGCCGATGCCCCTATGGCACAACATAGCGGAATTGATGGACTATTACATCCCTCCCCTGCCTGCCGTCTACTGGACCGATGTCACAAGGGAGTGCAATCTGAAGTGCATCATGTGCCCCCCGTCTCCGGGACGCGAGCGGCGGCCGGCGCAAATGCCCGTCGAAACGTTCCGAGGTATCGTCGACGATGTGTACGAGAACCACCCCTTGATCAAGCTCTACCTGTCGGGCGAGCCCCTGCTTCATGAGGGTCTCTTCAAGATGATCGAATACGCCGGAGCCAAGGGCTGCCGGACGATGATCCATACGAATGCCGTCGTCCTCACGCAAGAGATGGCGGAGAGAATCCTGGCATCATCGCTCACCTTTCTCTCTTTTTCCTTCGACGGCTGCTCGGCGGAGGTCTACGAGCACCTGCGTCCGCCGGCGAGGCTGGAGGAGGTCCGGTCCAATATCCGACGGTACCTGGCCCTGCGCGGGAGTCGCGGCGGCGGTCCTCGCACCACGATTGAGATCATCCGCATGCGCGAAACCGAACGGCTCCTGGAGGATTTTGTCAGGGAGTGGAAGACCAGCGGCGTGGATGACGTCCAGGTCGTGGAGTACATGACGTGGCACGGCCTGGTGGACGACCGGCGGGTGGAAGGCAAGCCCGGGCCGGGCGGCTACAAGCCCTGTGCGGCCCCCTTCCGCCACGGCTGTATCCTCTCCGACGGCACCGCCGTGCCCTGCTGCCTCGATGTCAACGGCATGACCCCTCTGGGAAACGTCGCCAGGAACAAGTTCCGGGAAATCTGGGCGGGCAATGAGTACCGGCGCTTTCGCCTCGAGATGCTGACGGCAACGTTCTCGCCCGACTGCATCTGCAGCACTTGCGATAATACGTTCCGGGATGTGTAATAAGAGCTCAGGTCTGCTGGTGTTCCTTCGTTTCGGGCATGAATGATGGAATGGCACCGTGTTCAGCTTCGATGGGGAGCAATGGCAGCAGCGATGATTATCGCGGCGCTGGCGGTCGGCTGTCCACATCTCTCCTCTTCAAGCTCACTATGCGTCACGGAACAATCATCCATGCAGGACCGGCAGCCGCCCAAGTCGGGCGAGGTGATCGCGAGTACCATTGGGATGAATCTGGTCTACATCCCCGCGGGGGAATTCCGGATGGGCGGCAGCGGCTCCGCCGCCCAATTGGCGGCCCGGTACGATGGGAACGAGGCGTATTTCACCAACGAGTACCCGCAGCACCGGGTCCGGATCAGCCGCGGGTTCTGGATGAGCCAGACCGAGGTGACGCAGGGTCAATATCAGGCGGTGATGGGCAGCGAGCCCTGGCTCGAAAAAACTTACGTACAGCGTGCGGACTACAATCCGGCCGTCTTCGTCAGTTGGGACGATGCCGTGGCGTTCTGCGAAAGGCTGGGCCGGAAAGAAGGCCAAACCTACCAACTGCCCACCGAAGCCCAGTGGGAGTACGCCTGCCGGGCGGGTACGACGACCCAGTACAATTTCGGAGAGGATGAATCCACTTCTGAGGAATACGCCTGGTTCAAGGGCAACACGTTGGATATTGGTGAGGCGTACGCTCAGCCTGTGGGCCTGCTGAAACCGAACGCTTTTGGCCTGTACGATATGCACGGCAACGTGTGGGAGTGGTGCCGCGATTATTACGATCCGCAATACTACCGCAAGCTCGGCGAGCCGGCCATCGACCCGGAGAACAGCCAACCCGCCCCCTGCCGCGTGCTGCGTGGCGGCTGCTGGTACTACCCCCGCAATTCGGCCGATCCTCCTATCGCGGCGGCAGCACGCCACCCAGCCGCCGCAACTGCCGCATCGGGTTCCGGGTGATCCGCGTGGATTCTTGAAAAGCGGGAGGCAAGCCGATACACTTGGCCACGTCCCTGCATGGCGCGGTCCGTCGGCAAGGCGGCTTGCAAGGGATGGAAAGGAGGCTGCGCGTATGAGACTGGTTCGGCTGGCAATTGTGGCTCTTCTGGCGGCGAGTCCTTGCGGTGCGGCAAGTGGGAACAATCGAGTCGTTATCCGCAGTGCCCCGCGGGTACAGTTCCCGGGGGTGGTCCAGGCGGGCGTGGACCCGCAGCAGGCGGGGGACATCGATTGCAGCAGCCCGGCCCACTGGGACAGCGGCACGATGTACATGTTCTATTCGACCGGGCATCCCTTCCGGTCCTCCGGGCCGGACCTGTTTCACTTGAGCCGGCCCGCGCAGCGGGTGACCTTCGACAACGAGGCCGCCTGGACGATGGGGCCGCGCTGGATCGAGGCAACGCACAAGGCCGGGGACGGCAAGCTCTACATGTGGTACCACAACGAGCCGCCGCTGCCGCAGGGCCGGACGGCCCCGCGCATCGGCATGATGGTTTCGACGGATAATGGCCTGAACTGGCGGGACCTGGGGCTCGTCGTCGAAGCCCCGGCGGGCTCAAACAACGACGACTCGGCCAATCACTACTTCGTCGGCGGCAACGGCGATTTTACGACCATTGCGGACCTGGAAAACAAGTGTCTCTATTTCTTTATCAGCACGTATCACAAGGACGTCACCCAGCAGGGTGTGGCGGTCGCCCGGATGCGGTATGAGGATCGCGACGCCCCGGCCGGAAAAGTGCTCAAGTGGTACAAGGGAACCTGGGCCGAACCCGGTCTGGGCGGCCACGTGACGCCGATTTTCACCGTGCGGACCGACTGGCACAAGCCCGATGCCGACGCATTCTGGGGGCCTTCAATTCATTGGAACACCCACCTTAAGACCTGGGTGATGCTGCTGAACCGGGCAAAAGACAAGGACTGGTCCCAAGAAGGTATCTACGTCAGCTTCAATCCGGACCTCGGCAGTCCCGGCGGCTGGACGCCGCCCGTGAAGATCCTCGACGCGGCAGAACTCGAAAAGTCGAAGTGGTATCCGCAGGTGGTCGGACTGGACGCCGCCCAGCGCGAAACCGACAAGCGGGCCGGTAAGGTCGCCCGCCTCTTCGTCGCCGGCGTCTCAAAGTGGGAAATTCTATTTGCCCGCCCGGGTGAGGACAGGTAGACTTTATCTGGCGGGTGCGGCAGATAACGCGGCGGAAAAATATGAACCACACCGGAAGAACCGTGTTCGTCAGAACGCAGCCTGGCGGCTTCACACTGATTGAGCTGCTGGTCGTGATGTCGATCATCTCCCTGATGATGTCGATCCTGCTGCCGTCGCTGAGCAATGCGCGTGAGCAGGGCAAGCGCGTGGCGTGTGTGTCCAACATGCGGAGCCTGACGCAGGGCTGGATGATGTACGCCCTGGAGAACGACGACGCGCTCTGCTCGGCCGAGACGGGCTGGGATGTGCCGCCCGCGAATCACTGGGTGGCGGACGGGCCGCTCATCCCGGGCAACGAGCTCGGCGGCACGGCTCAGGCCATCATGAGAGGCACACTCTGGCCCTACACAAACGAGACGCTCAAGCTGTACAAGTGCCGGAGCGACCGCACCGAGCGGCTGCGCAGCTATGCCATCTCGCGGGCCATGAACGGCGCGCGGTCGGCCTTCGAGCGCGACAACATCCGGCCGTTCCATATGTGGAGCCAGATCACGCAGGCCAGCGAGAGAATGGTCTTCGTCGACGCGGATTGCCGCACCCCGTGGATGGAGGGCTCGTTCTGTGCAGTCCGGGACATCGATTCGCCCACGCCCGAGTGGTACGTGCGAGACAGCCGCAACCTCTCGGCCCGCCACCGTACCGGCTGCAATGTCACCTTCGCGGACACCCACTGCGAGTATTGGAGATACCGGGATTCGCGGACGACCTCCCTGGCGAATTACGAGATCGGTCCGCAACAGGCGTCGGACCACAACCCGGACCTCGTCCGCATGCTCCAATTGCTCCAGGGGAAACGAGAGCAGGTTGTGCCATAGAAACTGTGAGAGTAATCTCCTATGCCGCCGAGTCAACTCAGCGACGAATTTGAGGACATATGGGAGCTCCTTAGGGAGCGGCTGTGGCCCTCTCTCCGCGCGCGGATCAACGCGCATCCCGGCGCCGTCATCGCGGTGGCGGTGGGCTCCACCGTACTGCTGCTGATTATCGTGGTCTTGCTGCTCACCCCCGACAAGCGACCGCCGGTGCAGGACATCGAGACGGAGTGGTACTACGACCTCAATACAGGCAAGCTGTTCACGGCCGCCAAGGGCCTTACGCCGCCCATCGATGCTCCTTCCGGCCCGCAGCCCAACGGCGAGCCCGCCGGCGTGCGGGCCTACGTCCTCTCCTATTCCCACGCGTCCGACAAATCCGGGCGCTACATCGGCTTTCTCGAAACCAGCGCGCCCAAGGACCTCGTGGCCCGCTGGCCCACGCGTCCGGCCCACACGAACCCCGCGAGCAACTGGGGTCGCGGCAAGCTCATCCGGCGCGTAGAGGACAAGAACTGGGCCCTGGCCGACAGCAAGGAGGGACGGCAAATCTTCAACGAAGCCTTCGCCCCCAACGCCGACGGCGAACGCCCCATCTCCTGCCCCCCGGAGTAGTCATCCGGCTTATGGTTCGTCTCGACTACACCAGAATTCCGCATAGCCGGTTCCGGGCTCGTAAGGCGGCAGCACGTCCGCATTTGTCATGTCGAGCGGAGCAAAGCGCAGTCGAGACATCTGGCCTCGAATCTGGCGTAGCGCCCATTCGCCGCCAGATTTCTCCGCGCGGCCTTCGGCCTTGGTCGAAATGACAGTGGCCACCCAGGTATCTACGAACCTTTCAGAAGTAGTCCGCATCAGGCGAGTCTTCGGGCGACTTCATCGTGGATCAGTTGCCTGGCGTGTTCGAGGGGGCTGGGCAGGTAGGTTCCGGACGCTGCCTTGTGGCCGCCGCCGCCGAACTGGGCGGCAATCTCGCTGACGTCCACGGTGCCGCGGCTGCGCAGCGAGCAGCGGATGCGCCCGTCCCGCAGCTCGACGAATAGTGCCGCCACTTTCACGGAGCTGATGCGCTGGCATTCGTTGATGAGGTTCTCCGTGTCGCGGTAGGCGGCGCCGGTCCGCTCGAAATCCTGACGGACGAGGTATTGCGACGCGTACCGGCCGTCGAGATGAAGCTCGAGCGTGTTGAGCATCGCCACCATCAGCTTGAAGCGGGGATAGGAGAAGCTCTGATAGAGTCTCCGGTACAGGTCGCTCGGATTGATGCCAAGCTCGATCAGGTCCGCAGTACCGCGAAAGACCCGGCTGTTGGTATTGCTGAGCTGGAACCACCCCGTGTCGGTCGCTACAGCGACAAAGAGGCTCTCGGCGGTCTTCCTGGTGATGGGCCAGCCGGCGTAGCGGAGCAAGTCGAGCAGCACCAGCCCCGCGGCCGCAGCGCTCGGATCGCTGATCTCGACCTGGGCCAGCTTGTCTGATGTGACGTGGTGGTCGATCACCAGCACCGGCACGCGGCCTTGTTTGAGATAATCTTCGAGTCCCGGCAATTGGCTGTAGCTGCCCGTATCGAGAATCACCACGAGATCGATATTGCCGAAACCGCCGCTGGCCAGGTCTTCCACCCGCACATCCTGGCCGAGCACGGGGACCTTCTCGTCGAAGAGAAATCCATACCAGTCCGGCATGGGTGAAAGCAGCAGCGGCCGGGCCGTCTTGCCGAGATTTCTCAAGACCTCTGCCATCGCGGCGACGCACCCGCCCGCATCGCCGTCCGGCCGGGTATGCGTCGTGACTAAGACATCGTGGGCCTTCTCAATCAGCGAAACCGCCTGCTCGTATACTCCGTTGCTCACGCCAGAACCCTTCTACTCTCGTACAATACCTTGGCGGACCATCAGGGGTGCTCAAAGACCATATTCTGGACGTCCACGCCTTGAATGGCTTTGAGCTTGTCCATCAACTCGAAAATGGGGCCTTCCGGACCGGCCATTTCGAGCAGAATCAAGCCGTTGGGCGAACAGAAGTCCTCCGACACCGTGTGCAGACCCAGCCGGGTCTTGATGCTGCAGCCGTGCTCCGTGAACAGGTCCTGCACCGGCGGAACATGCTGTACTCTGTCGGTGATGTGAACGCCCAGAATAATATGCCTTCCCTTAGCCATTCTTTGTCTCCTTCCCGGGATTTGCCGGAGCCGGCGCACCATCGGCCGGGCGCACCTCGCGTCCGCCGGCACTGACCATCGCCTCCGACAATTTCTTGCGGCGGAACTTGCGGGCGACAATCTGCAGCCCGTCGATGGTGCTGGACTCGCCGCCCTTGAGGCCCGCAGGCGCCCGCTGTACCAGCCATTCGGCCAGGGTCGGAACCCGGCCTCCGTCAAACTTGCCCGACCAATCAAGCCCCACGGTCGCCGCCACGGTGCTCATGGGGACTCCGCCGCCCATGATCCAGGCCGAGCCGCAGGGCTGCACGTACGCCGGCAGACGATCGAACTCGTCCTCAATCTCGCCCACCAACTCCTCGATGACGTCCTCCAGAGTCACCATGCCCAGCACGGCCCCCGCCAGGGAAGCCACGAGCACGATATGGGTCTTCTGCTGAATCATCATCTCCAGAAGCTGTGACAAGACCATGTCCTCCGGGACCTTTCGAATCGGCCGGGAAATCCCTCGGACGCTCGGGTCCTTGGGGTTGACTCGCATCGCCGCGATGATGTCCTTGAAATTCAGGTACGCCTCGATGCTCTGCGGGTCGTCCGGCTTCATGCAAACAGGAAAGCGCGTGTGCATGTCGAAATGGGCCTGGACGAGTGCCTCCATCAGGCTGCTGCCCACGTAGATCATCGAGATATCCTTGGCCGGGAGCACAATATCGCGGACCGGTCGGGTCGACAAATGGGCCGCCGACAACACGATCTTCTCTTCCCGCTCCCCGAGGAGCTTCGACGTCCTCGCCAGCGACACGGCGGCCCGCAGCTCGTGCAGCCACTGGCCTCGGGCCGCCGTCTCGGTCCGAATCGGACGCGATACCAGATTCACCAACGCCTTGACCGCCGCCTCGATAAGGGAGACCACCGGATGCCCGATGCGAGAGAGAATCCTCATCGCCGGCGACAGCCGCAACACCACCCATTCATTGTTGCGCAGCGCCACCATCTTCGGAACCAGCTCCGCGAAGATGATCGTCACGAAAGTCAGCGGGATAACCAGCAGCGCGACCGTGAGCACCTCGGCCCACCCCTCCGAGAGGCCCAGTTGCTGCAAATAAGGGGCGAACTCGTCTTTGACGCCGGCCCCGCCCGTGGCCGCCGCGATGAAGCCGAATATGGTAATGCCCACCTGGACGATGGCCAGGCTGGCCTCCATCCGGTCCTTCATATAAGCGGCGTCGGCCGCCCCTTTCTTGTGGTCGTTCAACAGGACGGCCAGCCTCGCCCTCGATATCGACGCCAGCGCCATTTCGTACGCCGCAAAGATGGCGTTGAGAACGAGCATCGCGATGATAACGGCCAGCTCATAACCGAGCATCATACGGCATCACCTCAAGAAAACTCATAACCGGCGGCGAACCCGTCGACTTCATCAACTGCACCGCCGGGGAACAAACGCAGACTCAAATCCATGGTGCACGCTACTCTCAAAAACTCTTATGCGACGGGTCGCATCGGCAAGCGCAGCTTGCCGATGGTCTTTCCCAAATATCGGCCGGCCATCTCCGAGGCTTTCGGCCTTGAGGCTGGGGACCCCGAACGCGATGCACCGCGTTCGGGAACCCTTGCCACCCTTCAACTCAGGATGACAAACCGCGCAATTCGAGAATCTTTCCGGATTCGTATCAGTCTCCCAATCATGTTCCCTGTGCCAAGCACAGGGCATCTCTGGCAGCCTGGCAGTCTTTGGCAATCTGTGCGGCCAGCTCCTGCGGCGAGCCGAACTTGTGCTGGCTGCGCAGCCGCTGTACGAAATCCATCGCCATCCATTTGCCGGTCATATCACCGACGTTCTCGACCAGGAGATGAGCCTCGATCAGGAGCGGGTGCTCGTCTCCGAACGTCTTGGCCTGGCCGATACTGAATACCGCCGGGATGCGCTCGTGTTTCTGCAAAAGCTCCTGCTCCGTCGCGGCCACCTCCACGAATCCGGCGTACACGCCTTCGGCCGGGATGATCTGGCTCGTCTTGCCCAAGTTGAGCGTGGGGAACCCGAGCTTTCTGCCGCGTCCCCAGCCGGAGACAATCGGGCCGATGAGCCGATAGGGCCGCGATAAGGCAACGGCGGCATCGGCCACGTGCCCGCCTTCAAGCATGTAACGGATGATCGTGCTCGAAACTCGCAGCGTTTGCCCGGTGGCCAGCTCGATCTGCTTCGGCGGAACGATGACGACGCCAAAACCCTTCTCGCGCCCCAGCCTCTCCAGGGTCTTAACATCGCCCGCCCGGCCGGCGCCAAAATGGAAATCATCGCCCTCGACGAGGGTGGCCGGCTGGATCGCCGTCATCAGGAATTCATCGACGAAATCCTCCGGCGACAGGTGCAGCAGGTCCCGGTTATCCTCCAGAACCATGATGCAGTTGTCCGTGTAATCCTGGAGCAGATGGAGCTTCAGAGATAGCGGTGTGAGCACCCCGGGCGCCTGATCGGGATACAGGATCGCCACCGGATGCGGCTCGAAGGTCATGACGGCCATCTCGGTGCCCCGGTCGCGGGCGATTCGACCGGCGGTGCGAAGAATCTCCTGATGGCCGACGTGCACACCATCAAAGTTCCCGATGGTCAGGATGCATTCTTCCCTGACCTGCCTGAATTCCGATAACTGCTTGAGAACTCGCATAACCTACAGCCGTGTCGTACGCATTTCCACCTCCATTGTTCGCCCGGCCGAAGCGGCACGCCGCGAGCCGCCGTGCGAACAGGACTTACCGACCAGTTTACCGAGAGGAAACGGACATGCAACGGCTTTTTCTGAGCCGGACAGGGCTGGGATGGATGGACGCAGCGGCAGGCGGCCGCTCGATCAGGATAGGAAAAAAGCCATTTCGGGGCTCACTGAAGGGAGAGAGGCCTATCGTTTACCGGCAGGCGAGCCGTTTTTCAGTTGTGCCAGACGCTGCTCGGCGTTCCCGAAACCGGGGTAGAAGATATTGATCTCTTCGAGGGCGAATTCCAGCTTGGTGGAATCGTCCGTCTTCTCGTAACACAATGCCAGCATGTTCAGCGAGTCTCGGTGGTACGGGGGCGTTCCCAACTGGAGATCCCTTGCCTTTTCCGGCCCCAACGCTCGCACCTGCTCGAAACAGGGGATGGCCGATGGATACGAGCCATCGTCGCTATACATCATGCCCAGTTCGAATTGGGCCAGCTTGTTCTTGGGATCGACCTGTGTCGCCTTTTGATATGCCGCGTAGGCCTTCTCACGGTCGCCGGCGGCCTTGTAGAGCCGCGCCAATTGATACCACGCATGGCCGCTTTCACCATCGATCAGGAGGGCCTTGTCGCACTCCCGCCTGGATTCGTCGACCAGTCCAACGCTCGAATACGCTTCGGCCCGACTGAGGATTTGGCGCACCATCACGGGCCGCAGGAGAACCAGAGCTATGCCGATCAGAATCACGCTGTAGCAGGTGTTGGCCGCAAATTCCTTGTACTCCTGCCAGGATCTTCTGCTTCGGGGATAGATCATCATGTCATCAACCATGGGGCACCCGCTAACCGACGATAACCAGATAAAGGCCCAGCACCATCAATATATTGCCGGCCAGCAACTGAGTCCGCTGCTCGACCGAGCACATCTGTGCCCGCAGCCACATCACCAAATCGGGCCGGATCACACTGATCAGCACGGCAACGCCGAAGGCCACAGCGCTCTGTCCCGCCGCAAAACTCACCAGCAGAAGAAGACTATCCTGGGACGGGCCTCCCTCAATAAGGGCTTGGAGCGATGCTCCGCAACCCCGGCAGGCCGGCGTTACCACAAGACTCAATCCGCCGCCCAGCAATAACGCACCGAGCCAGCCCACCCTGACGAGGCATTCGCCGACACCGCGCAGCCAGCGCGGCAAAAGCAGAGGGTTGATCAGGCCGGAGACCAACACGCCGGCTGCAAACAAAGCCAGGCCAAGACCCCAGAACAGGTGCTTATCTGCGTGCAGGACCCGATGGCTGCCGTCGCCGGTCGGGGCGGCGGCGGTGCCGAGCAGCACGGTGCCCGCCATCAGCCCCAGTACCAGGAGCACGGACAAGGCCAGGGCCTGTCTCCGGGAATTGCCCGCACCTAACACATAGGCCACCACAATCGGCAGTCGAATGGCGGCGCACAAGCCCACCGATACCGCGATTCCCGCCCAGAATGCGGCGGACAGCGTCATTTCGCCCGCCCGAGCCGCGAGTTCTTCCATTCCTAATATCACGATGCGCCTCTTTTCTTTCAAAAATGGACACTTGGTCCCACATAAAATCTACAAAACAAAGGGCCTCAGGAAAAATCTGCAACTGAGTTGCAAATCTTTCCGGGCGAATGTATAATGGCGGTGCAGCAGGAGAGGCTGTTATCGGATTTGAGGAGTGTGCAGAAAAATGTACAGAAGGTTGAACGCAATATTCGTGGAACTGCGATCGCACGCGCCCTTTACGCTGTTTGGGGCTGCTACGGGAGTCGCCGCGATGCTCCTGTTTGCCCATGCCTCACCCCAAGTAAGCCAGCGGCTCTTTCAGGTATTCCACCCCAGCCACGTGGTCCTGTCGGCTATCGTGACGGCTTCTCTGTTCCGGCTGTACGAAAAGAGAATGGGTTTTCTCGCTATCCTGATCGTCGGCTATGTTGGGGCCGTCGGGGTCGCCACCCTCAGTGACTCCATTCTGCCGTTCTTTGGCGAGAGTATGCTGGGGGTGGCCGTGCCAACCCACGCCGACGAGCACAGCCACCAAGCCGCTTCCGCCCCGGCGGATACGCCAGACCGGGCGGAGCACGCGGCCGACGCCAAACCCCGCATCTACCTCGGTTTCATCGAGGATTGGTACCTGGTCAATCCGGCGGCCCTGCTCGGTATTCTGATCGCATGGTTCCACCCGCGCACGAAATTTCCTCACGCCGGCCACATTCTCATCAGTACGTGGGCCTCGTCGTTCCATATACTGATGAATACACACCGGGAACTGTCCGGCATGTTGTTGCTCGGGGCTCTCATCGTTCTGTTCATTGCCGTGTGGCTGCCCTGCTGCTTCAGTGATATCGTTTTTCCGATGCTCTTCGTTCGCGCGCCTCACCTGCATGTGGGGCATGCCCACGAGACTGAGAAGGTGCATACATGAGCGCCCAACTCGACGACAAGGCCCGCCAAATGCTGCAAGACGCCCGGCTCTACTGCACGGAGGCCCGCGTCGCCATCCTGAAGGTCCTGATGCAGGCCGTGAGCCCCCTTCGGCAAGACCAGATCACGCACCAACTGACGGAGCGGACGTTGAACAAAGTCACTGTTTATCGGACGCTCGAATGCTTGATGACGGCCGGCCTGGTCCACCGCGCGTTCATGCAGAACCGGACCTGGCACTTCGAGCTGGCCGATCATTGCACGGAAAAGCAGTGTCATCCGCATTTCACCTGCACGAACTGCGGCGTGACCCACTGCCTGACCGACATTTCGCTGCCCCTGGCCAAAATCCACCGCAAGGGGTTCATCATCAATCGCCAGCAGGTCCGCCTGGAGGGTCTGTGTCCGGCCTGCGCGTGAAGAAACTTTCTTGATTCGAGTCCGCAAAACGGTATAATCCCACAAAATCTAAACTCAGAAGGGCCCTGTTTCCGATAAAAGCGCTCATATGGATGCAAGAACAAAGCTGTTTGTCGCACTGGCGTTTGTGACCGTCGGGATCGTTGGCTGCCAGGAGCCGCAGCAACGCGCCCCGCGTGTCGCAATCAAGGAGCAGACGACCACCGTCGAGGACTTGGCAGTCCGCCTGGGCCTGCGAGTCGTGGAGCGGGGCGACGCGTTTGTCGTCCTGAGGAACTCCGCCAATACGGTCATCATCTTCACCCATAACGACGCGCGCTTCTTCGTCAACGGCAAGCCCGTCGGCTCCGTCGGCGTCATCGAGAAGGTTGGCAGCACTGTGTACGTCTCCCGGATGCTGGCGGACGAGATCCGCCCGTACCTGCGCACCGCCGCCCCGGAGCCCCCGGTCGTTATCACCCCGCCCCGCCGGCCCAAACTCCAGACCAGACCCATCGTCGTCATCGACGCCGGCCATGGCGGCGACGACCCCGGCGCTATCGGCTCAGGCGGCGTGCACGAGAAGGACGTCGACCTTGGGGTAGCCAGAAAAGTTGCCGCCCTGCTCGAGCAGAGGGGCGTAGCCGTCGTTATGACCCGCCAGCAGGACCAGTTCATCGAGCTGGAGGAGCGGGCGGGCATCGCGAACCGGCAAAACGCCGACCTGTTCGTGAGCATCCACGCCGACTCGGCCCCCAATCGACAGGCGGAAGGTTTTACCGTGTACGTGTCGAGGGGTGCCTCCCCCGACTCCTATAAAGCCGCCCAGGCCATCAGTCGGGCCATGTCCGGCACAGGCTCGGACAGCCGCGGCATTCGCGAAGCGGACTACCGCGTCCTCGTCCAGACCACGTGTCCCGCCGTGCTGGTTGAGCTGGGTTACATCTCGAACGCCACCGACGCCCGCCACCTGCAAGACGGCGCCTACCAGAACCGCCTCGCCCAAGCCATCACCGAAGGCATCCTCGCCTGTATCCGGTAAATCGCCGGCTGTGCGTCCGCCAATTCCTTATCCCGGCGGGAGTCGCCGGAGCTGATCCCGCAGCCGTGCGGCGTCGTTGCGCCAGGTGGCATTGGTGGGGTCGAGCTTCGTCAGACGCTCGGCGATTACCAGTGCGGCGGTGAACTCCCGCCGGGCCGTGGCGGGGTCGCCCGACTTGGCCGCGACCTTGCCCAGCTTCTGCAGGCTGACGCTCAAGTCCCGCTGCCATTCGGCGTTGGTCGGATCGCCCGCCGCCAGCTTCTCGGCAATCTTCAAGTCCTGCTCATAACTGGCCCGCGCCCCGCCCAGGTCCCCTTGCGCCAACTGCACGTCGCCCAGCTTCTCCAGGCTGACGCTCAGGTCCCGCTGCCACTCGGCGTTGGTCGGATCACCCCCTGCCAGCTTCTGATTAACCTCCAAAACTCCCCGGTACGCTTCAACGGCTGCGTCCAAGTCGCCTTGTGACACTAGGATGTCGGCGACCTTGCTTCGGCTGATGAAGAGGTCCCGCTGCCACCCGGCGTTGGTCGGATCGCCCGCCGCCAGCTTCTCACGAATCCCTCGACTCTGCTCATAACTGGCCCGCGCCCCGCCCAAGTCCCCTTGCGCCAACTGCACGTCGCCCAGCTTGTCCAGGCTCACGCTCAAGTCCCGCTGCCACTGGGCGTTGGTCGGATCGCCCGCCGCCAGCTTCTCGGCAATCTTCAAGTCCTGCTCATAACCGGCCCGCGCCCCGCCCAGGTCCCCTTGCGCCAACTGCACGTTGCCCAGCTTGTTCAGGCTCACGCTCAAGTCCCGCTGCCACCCGGCGTTGGTCGGATCGCCCGCCGCCAGCTTCTCGGCAATCTTCAAGTCCTGCTCATAACTGGCCCGCGCCCCGCCCAGGTCCCCTTGCGCCAACTGCACGTCGCCCAGCTTCTCCAGGCTCACGCTCAAGTCCCGCTGCCACTGGGCGTTGGTCGGATCGCCCGCTGCCAACTTCTCGGCAATCTTTCGGCTCTGCTCGTAACCGGCCCGCGCCCCGCCCAGGTCCCCTTGCGCCAACTGCACGTCGCCCAGCTTGTCCAGGCTCACGCTCAAGTCCCGCTGCCACTGGGCGTTGGTCGGATCGCCCGCTGCCAACTTCTCACGAATCTTTCGGCTCTGCTCGTAACTGGCCCGCGCCCCGCCCAGGTCCCCTTGCGCCAACTGCACGTCGCCCAGCTTGATCAGGCTGACGCTCAAGTCCCGCTGCCACTGGGCGTTGGTCGGATCGCCCGCCGCCAGCTTCTCGGCAATCTTCAAGCTCTGCTCGTAACTGGCCCGCGCCCCGCCCAGGTCCCCTTGCGCCAACTGCACGCCGCCCAGCTTGATCAGGCTGACGCTCAAGTCCCGCTGCCACTCGGCGTTGGTCGGATCACCCGCCGCCAGCTTCTCGGCAATCTTTCGGCTCTGCTCGTGACTGGCCCGCGCCCCGCCCAGGTCCCCTTGCGCCAACTGCACGTCGCCCAGCTTGTTCAGCAGCACGGATACTTCACGCTGCCATTTCAAAGTGGCTCGCTTCTTCTTCGGCTGGCGGCGCATCCAGGCTTCGACAGAACTCAGGGCGTCGCGCGCGTAGGCGAGTCGTCCCAGCGAGAAGAACAAGTCCTGGCCCTCATAGAGGAGCCAATTCACCAGTCGGTCGCCGGCTTCGCCCGTCTCATCGCGCCCCAGCATCGCAGCGGCATGGAGCGAGGCACTCTGCAGACGGGAGAAATCCTCCGTGCGGCAGAAGTGGCCCGCGCCATCCTCGAATGCGACAAGCACCCATTGGCAAAGCGCGCGGAGCAAGCCCGCGTCGGCCACTGCCTCGGAGCCGGCAAAACGAGCGGCCAGGGCGTGGGTGAATTCCCATCGCTCGTCGTTCGCCACGACCCGCAGCAGCCCGTGCCGGACCAGTTGCTTGAGTGCTTCGCCGGCGCGGGACTCCTTCTCTTGAGGCTTTGGCTCGTCGGTATCTCGCAACGCCGCTACGGCCGCGCCCATGTCGAACGACGTGGCGGCGAGCAGGCCGGCGGCGCCCAGTACGCGACGGGCGTCCTCCGAAAGTTTCCGCACGCTGCGGTCATAGAGCCATTTCAACGTGTGTTTCTCATATTTCGGGTCACGGAGTCGGGGCAGCTTCTTGTCTCTGAGCTCCTTGAGAAAGAGCGCGGGCGGTTCTTCCGCAAGCTCAAGCTGGCAACCGGCCCACGTCAGCGCCAGTGGATGTCCGCCCAAGGCCTTCAGGACACCGGTCAACACGTCCTCCGGCGCGCGGCCTTTGGCCAGCCTGCGCAGGAGGGCGAGCGCGTCCAAAGTCTCAAGCTCGACATCGACCTGAATGGAATCATGCAAAGCACATTGGCCCTTGTTGCGGGTGAGGACAAGCTGAGTGGTTGTGCCGTCCAGGACGGAGAGGAGGTCGGTCAGGTTCTCGCAGTCTCTGGCCTCCTCAGCGCCTTCTACGACGACGAGGGCCCGTCGCCCGGCGCAGGCTCGCCCGGCGCGATCGCGTGCGGGCTGGTCGGCGGGCTGGGTGGGGTCGAAGCGATCGGCGAGCGTGTGCCAGGCCTGCTCTGCGAGTTGATCCCAGGGGCGTTGGCCGTGCTCGCTGAGCCGGTAGAGGTCGAGCAGCACAATGCCGCCAGAGAACGGGCTGCGCCCGAGGTCGTCGCCAACCTCCTTGAGCAGTCGATAGATGGCCTCGGCGGCAAGGGCCGTCTTACCAAACCCGGCCGGTCCCCAAACGCAGGTGCTCTCGCACCGTCGCAGTCGGCCGAGAAGATCGTCAAGCTGAGCATCTCGCCCGAAGAGCTTCCCCGCCTGCGCACGTGGCGGACGATCACAAGGCGCGGGACGGCGACAATGGAATGCCACGAGACGCGGCCAATAGACCGGAGCAACCTTCTCGAACAGCGCCTGACGCCGGTAGAACTCGGGCCAGATGTCCTCCCAAGACCAAACCTCAACGCTGAACAGCCCTTCCTCCTTGTGCTTCTCAGTCAACTCACGGGCTCGCTGCTGGACCTTTCCGTCCCTTGGTCCGGTGGTCGCGAGGATGAATTCGGCGAGTCGCGGTTTGAATTGCTTGGCTGCTTCAACTTCCTCTTGGAGTTCCTTCACGCTCACCTTGCTCCGAAGCAGGTCGTCCCTCTGTTTGCATTGCACGCCTACCTGCTTGCCTTGGCGTTGACCGAAGACATCCACACCAGCCTGCGGCTGGCCGCTCCGCCCGTTCTTCTGCGCGCCGGGGTCCTCCCAGACCTCTTTGAACAGGTCGAGGCAGAACGACTCGAAGGCAGTCGCATCGTTTGGCGGATCCCAGCGTTCAACGTCCGAGCTCATAGTCGTCTCGCTTGAAGCTCCAGGAACAAGCTGCTCGTCCGGGCACACCCCGCCCTTGCAGCACGCCGGCAAGAGGGCAGACCCATGGCTCGATCTCGCTGTTGTGGGACAGGAAGACGTCCAATGATCGTTTCTCCCGGGCCTCGTCCTTCATAGTGGCGTAAGTATATCACAGAATGGGCCCATCGACAAGGGGTCGCGTGTCAGTTGGCAGCGGTCGGTTGTCGGCTGCAAATCTGTATGTCACAAGGGTTCATCAATGTTCATCTGCGCCTTCGTTTGCTCTGTGTCCTCGGTGCCCTCTGTGGTAGAACGTCCCTTGCCGGATTATTCGAATAAGAAGATGGTGGGCATAGCCCACCCTACCGCTGTCGCGACAATCATATAAATCCCTGTGTGACAAGGGTTTATTTGCGTCCACCCACCGCCGATAAAAAGTGTCACCATCACCGAAATTTTCGCTTGACGGCGAATCGAACGGTCCGTATGGTAATAAGGCAACAGAATCGTGAGTAGTAAATGGTAAATTGTAAATTTGGAGGGAATCACAATGGCTACTGAAGCGCAAGTCCTTGCCAATCGGCGCAACGCCGGGAAATCCACAGGGCCGCGCACGGCCGAGAGCAAGGCAGCCGTCGCGCAGAACGCCGTCAAGCACGGCCTGTCGGCCCGGCTGGATGTCATCAAAGGAGAAGACCAGGCGGAGTTTGACCTGCAGCGCGAGGCCATGCTCGGCGAGTTGGCCCCGGTCGGGGCGGTGGAGTCGATGCTGGCGGAACGCGTTGTCGGTCTCTCGTGGCGGCTCAAGAGGGTTGAACGCATTCAGAACGAGGTCTTCGACGCCATGCTGGCGGACAGGAACAGCCCCCTGGCCAAGCTCGTCCAGTCGCTGCAGCCCAAAGCGGCGGGTCGGCCGGAAGACGATCCCGAGGGCGATCTGGCCCTCGGCCGGGTGGTCCTGAAGGACTTCTCCAATAGCCGGGTTCTCGACCGGCTGCTGATGTATGAACGCCGGATGGAGCATAGCCTCTACAAAACCATGGCCGAACTGCAACGGCTGCGCTTGGTGCGGGAACTGGATGGCCCGGCAGAAGAAGTTTCAAGTGTGAAGTGTCAAGTGTCAAGCCGAGAGGGCCAGGCCTCGACTCTTCAGACTTCAAACTTCACACCTAACACTTCCGGACAAACGGACGAATTGTGCAAAACAAAGCCAATTCCCCCGGGCCCAAATGAAGGTCAAGTTCCTTGTGACAAAGGGGTTAGGAAGAATTCGGCTCAAAACGGGCTCGGCAAGAACAAAGCCAATTTCCCGGGGCGAGACGTGCGACGGCCAGCGGCTGGGGTGTCATTAGGAAAACGGGACGGGGCACCTTTGCGGGGAATCTCATGTTTCGGGTAGAATCAGGGGCATGGAAATATACCCATTGAAATCGGTGCCGGTGTTCAAGCAGAGGATTTGGGGCGGGCAGAGGCTCAAGGAGGTATTCGGCAAAGAGCTTCCGCCGGGCGAGAAGATCGGCGAGAGCTGGGAGATTGGCGACCTGCCCGAAGGCAAATCCACGATCGCCAACGGCCGGTTCCGGGGCGAGACGCTCGGCTCGATGGTCGGCCGGTATCCGCAGGAGATCGCGGGCACGAGAGACTTCCCGAAGCCGTTCCCGCTGCTGATCAAGTTCCTCGATGCCGAGGACGTGCTGAGCGTGCAGGTTCACCCGGACCCCGAGACCTGCCGGCGCATGGGCCGAGGCGACCCCAAGACCGAGTGCTGGTACGTCATCCAGGCCGAGCCGGGGGCGGTGATCTACAAGGGGCTCAGGAAAGGAGTCACGAAAGAGCAGTTCGCCAAGGCGGTAGAGACGCAGGACGTCGCGCCTCTACTGGCGGTGGTCCCGGTCCAGCCGGGCGAGTGTCATTTCATCCCGGCCGGGACGGTCCACAGCCTGGGGGCAGGCCTGCTCATCGCTGAGATTCAGACCCCCTCCGATACCACGTACCGCGTCTTCGACTGGAACCGCGTGGACGAGAGCGGCAAGCCCAGGCCGCTTCATATCGAAGAGGCCCTCGAAAGCATCCACTTCGATCTGACGCCCGACAAGCTGCCGGTCACCACGTGCGACACGCTCGTCGATTGCGAGTATTTCAAAGTGGAGAAGGGTGTAGGGTGGGCTGTGCCCACCAGCTCGTCGCATCTGGAGGAAAAGGTGGGCATAGCCCACCCTACCACTACCACGACGACACATGGGCAAGATGCCCATGCTACTCTGTCCCTGACACGCGGCCAGATGAGGATACTGATCTTTCTCACCGGCGGCGGCACCATCGTCTCCGGCGCGGCCGAGTCGGTCGACTTCAAGGCCGGCGATTGCGTGCTGATTCCCGCTGCGTTTGAAGGGGCGATCCGGTTCACGCAAAGCACGGAGTACCTGACGGTGACGATATGAAGTCTCAGGTTTGGAGTGTGAAGTTTGATGGGAGAAGAGCGGAGACCTCAGACTTGAAGCTTGAAGCTCTCTTTCTCTTTGGCCGGGACGACGCCGCGCAGGCCGTGCATCCGAAGGTAGCCTTTTTGCCACACGAGCAGGGCCGATATCGTGACGACGAAAACATACACAACCGCCGCGCGGCGTGTCCGGATCTGGCTCATGACCAGGCCGATGAGGGCATAAAGGCCCGCCAGGCCGTAGCAAATCGCCACGGTCCTGCCCAACGGAATTCCCCGGTCGATCATCTGGTCGTAGATGTGCCCGCGGTCGGAGACCCAGATGGGCCGATGATTGAGCAGGCGCCGGGCGACCGCCACGCCGGTATCGAGGATGGGCAGGCCGAACACGACAATCGATGCCAGCCACCAGCGCGGCACTTTCTCGGCGAACAGGATCATCAGGGCCGCCACCACGAAGCCCAGAAGCATACTGCCGGCATCGCCCATGAAGATTTTGGCCGGGTGCCGATTGAACGGCAGGAAGCCGCAGACGCCCCCGACCAGGCTCAGGCAAAGCACGATTCGCACGGGATCGCCGAAGGCGCTGAAACCCCAGGTGGCCAAGTGGATGGCCAGCAGAAGCATCGCGACCGTGATAATGGCCGTCACGCCGGCACAAAGGCCGTCCAAGCCATCGAGCAGATTCAGCGAGTTGGTCGCCCCCACCACGAAGAAGATGACAATCAGGATATCGAGAACGGCTTCGACTTCCGCCGGCATGGGCAGACCGAAGGACTCCGCGACCCGCTGGAGGTTGGGATTGATGCCCGCCACCAGCAGGAGGACCGCCGCCAGAACCTGACCGAGCAGCTTGTGGCGGGGCCGAAGATCGAGGATGTCGTCCGTCAAACCGACAAAGCAGGCAATGCCGCCGCCGGCCAATACGCCCAGGAACCATCGCAGCTCCTGCGGAAACACCCTGTCGTTGCGGAGCGAGTAGATGCCGGCCAGGACCCCGACGGTCAATCCGATGAGTATGCCCACGCCGCCCAGGTAGGCAATCGGCTCCCTGTGCGTCTTGACCACATTATCGGGCCTATCCACGATGCCAAAGCGAATGGCCACCTTTTTACATAGTGCCGTTGCCGCCAGCGAGCTGACGAACGCCGCCACCAGCACGGGCAAGAACCGCAGCAGCCAGCCCAGCGGCCGTTCCTCCCCTATCAGCGAATCAAACATCGACCTTCGTCCCCCGAACCCGGGAATCCTTTACCCAGACCTCAGCATCATACCGCAGCATGACCAGACCATCGGTGAATCTGTCAAATCCTATCCGCGGCGGCTTGCCGGTCAGCTCCTGGAGAATCCACCTGGGAAAATCGGCCCCCGCCTGAATCGACAGAGGCGCCCCGCCGCCAAAACGAGGATTGATCTCGGTGAATCGAATTTCGTTGTCCGGTGTCACAAACAACTGGAGAGTGATGACGCCCGGTCCGGCTCCGAGCAGCTCCACGATGCGCCGGGCCTGGTCCATGATCCGGGCGTGCTTGACGACCTGTGCCTTGCTCACCTCGCCCGAGCGGACCTCGATGCGCCGGCGCGGGACGATGCAGCGGACCCGCATCTCGAAGTCAACGTAGGCGTCGCACGTATATTCCGTGCCTTCCATGAACTCCTGGCAAATAGCGTTCGGGATTCTCCGGGCGAAGAACCGCAGCTCCGCGGGACTGTGGGCGACGGCGTTGCCCCGGCTGGCAGAGCCATCCCACCGCTTCAGGAAACAGGGCCACGTCAGCTCCCCCCGCCGGTCGGCGGTCAGGGCCGTCCGCACGCTCATCGTTGCAGGCGTGCCAAAGCCATTCTTTTTGAGGAAGCCGAACGTCCGCCGCTTATCCTGGCACGTGTCGATCACGTCCGGGTCCGAGACGAGCACGCGACAGCCCCATCGCTCAAATTGAGATTTGTTCTGGGCCAGCGACCGCAGGTCCAGGTCCACGGTGGGCACCAGCAGCCTCACTTGATGCCTGCGGACAATGGACAGGAGTTGGTCGATATAACCTGCGTGGGTGGTCGGCTCGACCAGGAAGGCCTTGTCGCACAACTGCAGGGCCGGGCTCAGCTTGCTGGTATCGGTCCCGTAAAAGCAGGCTGCCAAGCCCAGTTTCCGGGCGGCGTTCCGGAAGCTGTGCAGGAGCGATACCCGTCGGCCGATGCAGGTAAACAGCACGGCCAGCGGACGGCAGACACCCCGTCCGCTTCGCTTGACCCCAGCGGTCGCGACCGAATCGACCTTCGATCTACCCATAATCACTCCCGCAGACTCCTGCGCCACCCACGTGCAGCCTCCATCGTAAGAGGGATGGCCGCGCGGGTCAAGCCGAACACCGGGCCCACTCGGTTGACATTCGCCGCGGACAGCCCTACACTATGGCTTCGTCAGATAAATCGGCCAGATGTGAGCACCGGTTTAAGGATTGGCAGTTGCCGGAAACATGCAAATATGGCTCGGTTCGCCCGGTCGGATCCGGCCACGAGAGAAATCGGGAGAACGCCCTTGCTTAAGATACACGAGAACCCCCCGCTGGTCTGGCCCCAGTGCGAGTCGATCCGGCTCTTCGCCGGCCAGTGGTGGGTCGCCCATACCAGAAGCCGAAACGAGAAGGCCCTGGCCCACGACCTGATGGCCAAGAATATCAGCTATTTTCTGCCCATGACGTGGAAGGTGCGCCGCCACAGTCATCGGACCATCAAATCGCTGCTGCCCCTGTTCACGGGGTACCTGTTCTTCTGCGGCAACGAGCCCCAACGGATCGAGTTGCTCAAAACCAATCGCGTGGCGAACCTGCTGGAGGTCAAGGACCAGAACAACCTGATCAAGGAGCTGGTGCGCTTCGAGCAGGCGCTGCGCGCCGGTGCGTCGCTGGTGCCCCACAAGTACATCCAGCGCGGCCAGTGGTGCCGGGTCATGGCGGGGCCGCTGCTGGGCCTGGAAGGAATCGTCGTGCAGACCCGGGGCGATACGCGTCTGGTGCTGCAGATCAACATGCTCGGGCAGGCCGCCAGTGTTGAAATCGGCATGGATATGATCGAGCCGAGCGAAACCCCGCCAGGGCTGCGGTCGTAATACCGGCCTTGCGGCCGATTCGGCCGCTGCCGGCGACCGGTCCGGGTTGGACCGTCGCCGCCAAAATGCCGATAAGGCTTTATGACGCAGGCACCGGGCGGCGGGTCCGGTAAACCGAGTCCGGAAATCCGCCGGGGCGGATGGCAGGGTCGGCGGCGCGCTGGCCACCGCGACGTCGCAAGGATGGACGACTCCCTTATGAGGGCGACAACGTGATTATTCGCATGCAAGCATATCCGAGGGCCGGGCTTATCGGCAACCCCTCCGACGGGTATTTCGGCAAGACCATCTCGTTTGCCTTCACCAACTTCCGCGCGGAGGTGGTTCTGTATGAGACGCCGGAGCTGGAAATCCTGCCGAGCGAAAAGGACCGCTCCTGCTTCAACAGCATCGGCAGCCTGGTGAACGACGTGCAGTTGCACGGCTATTATGGCGGTATCCGCCTGCTGAAGGCGACCATCAAGAGATTCTACGATTACTGCCGGGACAACCAGATCGAGCTGCACGACAAGAACTTCACGATCCGGTACGACTCGGATATCCCGCACGGGGTCGGCTTGGCGGGCTCCAGTGCGATCATTACGGCGTGCCTGCGGACCTTGATGGCCTTCTACGGCGTCAGCATACCCAAGTACACGCAGGCCAACCTGGTGCTCGGCGCCGAGACCGCGGAGTTGCACATTCCCGCCGGACTCCAGGACCGTGTCGTCCAAGCCTATCAGGGCCTGGTCTATATGGATTTCGCCAAAGAGATCATGGACAAGCAAGGGTACGGCCACTACGAGCCGATGGACCCCAAGCTGCTGCCCAAGCTGTACATCGCCTACATGGACGCCCTGAGTGAGCCAACGGAGAAGTTTCATAGCAATATCCGGCACCGCTTTGACCAGGGCGAGCCCAAGGTCGTCAACGCCATGAAATTCTGGGCCAATCTGACCGACAAAGTCAGAAGGTGCCTGCTGGCCGGACGGCTCGACCCCGTTCCCGAGCTCCTCAACGCCAATTTCGACAAGCGGTGCGAGATCTATAACATCAGTGAAGGGAACATCCGCATGGTCCAGGCGGCCCGCGCCGTCGGTGCCAGCGCCACATTCACCGGCTCCGGCGGCGCCATCGTCGGCACGTACACCGACCAACGCATGTTCAACGAGCTCAGGACGAAGCTCGGCAAGCTCAATATCAAGGTGCTCAAGCCCAAGCTCGCCTTGAGCACAGGGAACGCGAAGGCATGATTCGCAAGGCCGTGATACCTGCCGCCGGATTCGGCACCCGCTTTCTGCCGGCCACGAAGTCGCAGCCGAAGGAGATGCTGCCGATTGTCGACACGCCGGTGATTCAATACGTCGTGGAGGAAGCGGTCCAGGCGGGAATCACCGACCTGCTCATGATTATCGGCTCGGGCAAACGCTCCATCGAAGAGCATTTCGACCGCAGCTTCCAATTGGAGTCTCAGCTCCAGGCGCAGGGCAAAACGGCCGAGCTGAAGGCGATGCGGCGCATCTCGGAACTGGCGGACATTCACTTCGTCTGGCAGAAGGAAATGCGGGGTCTCGGCGATGCGGTCTATTATGCCCGCTACCACACCCACGACGAGCCCTTCGTCATCCTGCTCGGCGATACGGTCATCGATTCGGCCAAGCCCGCCGCCCGGCAAATGGTCGAGCTATACGAGGAGCTCCAACAGCCCGTCATTCTGCTGGAGCAGGTGGAGCCGCGCAAAGTGAGTCTCTACGGCGTTATCGACGGCGAGGAGATTCGACCCGGCGTGTACCGGATTCGCGATTTCGTCGAGAAGCCGAAGCCGGAGAACGCGCCGTCCAACTTAGTCATCGCCGGTCGGTACCTGCTCACCCCGGATGTTTTCGATCACATTCATCAGACCGTGCCCAGTAAAGACGGCGAGATCCAGCTCACGGAGGCCTTGAAGGCCCTGGCCAGAAGCCGGCCGGTGTACGGCCTGAAGCTCGAAGGCAAGCGGTGCGACATCGGCAATAAAGAGGGATTCATCCGTACGAATATCGAATTCGCATTGAAACGCGCCGATATGGCCGAGGGCCTGCGGCAGTACCTTAAGCAACTGGCGGAGAAACTGTGAAAGCGGTAGTCACGGGAGCGGCGGGATTCATCGGCTCGCACCTGAGCGAGCGACTCTTGAGAGACGGCCTGACCGTTGTCGGCGTGGACAACTTCGATGGGTTCTACGATCCCCGGATCAAGCGCCGCAACGTCGCCGGCTGCCTGGCGCATCCGAATTTCCGACTTTTTGAGGCGGATATTCGCGACCGGGCCGCTATGGAGAAGGCGGTCACGGACGACACCGACGTGGTTGTGCATTTGGCCGCACGGGCCGGCGTCAGACCCTCCATCGCCGAGCCGATGCTCTACGCGGACGTCAACATCAATGGGACCCTCGTCCTGCTTGAGCTGGCCAGGCAGCGCGACATCGGCCGATTCATTTTCGCCTCCAGCTCCAGCGTCTACGGCAACAACAGCAAAGTCCCCTTCTGCGAAGAAGACAATGTCGATTTCCCGATCTCGCCCTATGCCGCCACGAAAAAAGCGGGCGAGCTGATCTGTCACACGTACCACCATCTCTACGGCATCGCGATCAACTGCCTGCGCTTCTTCACGGTCTACGGCCCGCGCCAGCGTCCCGACCTGGCCATCCACAAATTCGCCCGGCTCATCGAGGAAGGCAAGCCGGTCCCCATCTACGGCGACGGCACGATGATGCGGGACTTCACGTATATTGACGACATCATCAACGGCGTCGTCGCGGCGATGGACCGATGCAGTGACTACGAGATCTACAATCTCGGCGAGTCACAACCCATCAGTGTCAATGACCTCATCACCGAGCTGGAGCACGCTCTGGGCAAGAAAGCGGTGAGACAATACCTGCCCCTCCAGCCGGGTGACGTGGACCGCACCTATGCCGACGTTGCCAAGGCCGAAACCTGCCTCGGCTACAAGCCCTCCACCGACCTCCGAACCGGCCTGGCTCATTTCGTCGCCTGGCTGAGGCAAAGTCCCGTCACCTGACGCGTCGCGACGTTTCATCAGTGAGAGCGTGTAGGAAAAGTCCCGCCGGCGCGCGCCGTGGAAAGACGACGATCGACAGGGCCAGGATGGCCCTGCGACACATGGGCAAGATGCCCAAGCTACGGCAGACCGGTTTTCATACACGGTCAAGGAACCCGCTGTCACCGCCTGTCGTAAAATAGCATAGCGTTTTGAGCATTCTCCTGACGGATTTGTCCGTGGGAATGCAGCGTATGTTCTTTAAGTTCTTGTGTCACAGGGATTTACGGCCGACACAAGGCAGAGAGATTCATCCAGACCCTCAGGTTCGTGACGGTTTCGAGCCTTGCACTCCGGCCGGCATTGTGGTATACTTCTATTATGAAGACCGTGTATAACATGCTGATTTGGTGGGGCATCGGGAAGGAGGAAGATTATGAACCTCCTCCCGGCGATGATCCTTTACTTAGCGGTAGGCTGCGGCGAATGGTATCTCGCCTTGCGGCGTACGTTGGCATGCGCCCGCGGGGAGAAGGTCGTTCTCGTTTGCATTGTCTTTATCGAAAATCTCTTGGGGCTGTGGGTACTGTCGAATTTTATCCGGACCAATAACTGGGTCCTGGCTTTCTGCTACGCGGCCGGAGCATCGGCGGGCGCTCTGATCGTCGCGATGAACACGCAGGGGCAATCCGCCGAAACCGCCCATCCAAAGACCTCCCCATCAGCATCGCGCGTGAGGATTCACTCTCGATCGTTCATGGAAGGAGTATCGGAGCGCGTCCTCGGAGTACAAGGGCACCATCGCCAACCGCTCTTGCACCCGGGTGCCCGACGTATTGAATGTCCGGAGTGATGCTCAAAGTCACTCTATCGGGACACCCACACCCGGATGCGGTCCGCCATATCCTTGTCGATGGCGAATTGGCTCTCTCCGACCTGGAAGACCGGCGAAGGAAAGTGTAAGAGCAGCTTCACCGCCGAACCCGGCAAGGCCCCCATCGCCATGATCCTTTTCAACATCTCACGGTCATTCGTCTGGATATACGCGATCCGGCCCTTCTGACCTTTCTTCATCTCCGAGAGCGGCATCACCACGCTCTCGAACTTCCGCTTTCGGTCCCGGCAGCAGGGGCCGCTGGGAATGGGTTTACCGTGGGGGCACGTCTGCGGATGGCCCAGGAGAATGCAGATGTTGTCCTCCAGACCTTTGTGCAGGATGTGCTCGAGCTTGCATCCCGTCTCGTGAACGAGAGCGGACTTGACATTGAGGACATCCGCCAGGAGCCGCTCTCCCAGGCGATGCCGCCGGACGCACAGCCGGCCCTCCTCCCGACCTTTATCCGTCAGCCGGGCGTCGCCGGGCACGGACACGCAGCCCTGTTCCTGAAGCTCCCGGAAGGCGGTGTCATTTCTCAAGACCGCCAAGTCGGGCATCCGTCCGTTCTCGACCGTCTCGACCCAGAGCGTCTCCAGGATCTCCTCAGCTCTTTCCGTCAGGGTCATCTCGTTGTCTCCTGTCGAACAATCTTTTCAGCCACGCCGGCTCGGCGGGAGTCTCGTACCCGCAGTTGGGGCACCGGACCAGCCGGCAGTGTTTCGCCATCATACACTTGGCGCAAGCGGCCTGCGCCTGCGTCTCATCATAGTCATAGCCACACAACGCACACTTCACAGCACCACCCCCAGGGCCAGCAGAACCGCGTTGAGGACGAAGGCCACCGTGAAGGATAGCAGCAGTGTAATCGCCGAGATCAGCAGTCCCGTCTTGATGCCCCGCTCTTTCATGTTCATCAGCAGTTGCGCCACGCAGGGTAGAAACAGCGTCAGGGCCACGGAGGCCACGGCCAACTGCACCCCGGTCAGCGCGCCGGATTGGTGCAGATCGTACAGACCGGCCGCACCATAATCCCGCCGGAAAAAGCCCAGCAGAAACACACTGGCCGCCTCGGCGGGCAAACCCATCAGGCGCACCGGATACTCCAGGAGACGGATACAAAAATCGAACGCGCGCGTGACCTGCCCGAGCCAGATCAGGACACTGGCCACAATAAACAGCGGCACGATCTCCTTGAGGTACCATATCACCCGCGTGTACGTCTTGATCAAGACGTTCGAGGCTTTGGGCAGCCGCAGCGGCGGAACCTCCATATAAAACGTGGGTTTCGCCCCAGGCACCAGCTTCGAGCTCAGATACCCGGCGGCCAGGAATACGCCGGTGATCACGCCGGCCCAGACGACCAGAGCCAGACGATGCCCATGCAGAAGCGCCAGGATCACACCGAGCTGCGCCGAGCAAGGCACCGCCAGAGCCAGGAGCATTGTGGCAATGAACCGCTCTCTCCGGGTCGGGAGCGTTCGCGTCAC
>Ga0315289_10002306_pt1 | contig 29383 bp, 40 predicted proteins | sample YL17G11_40_MG_FD_203452 | JGI IMG/M metagenome (GOLD analysis project Ga0315289, IMG submission 203452) | Sediment microbial communities from Yellowstone Lake, YNP, Wyoming, USA - YL17G11_40 | ecosystem: Environmental > Aquatic > Freshwater > Lake > Sediment | place: USA: Wyoming | collected... | reverse complement strand
AAATGTATCTTCTTCCGGTGCTGTCATGACCGAAAATGATAATATTCTTTATCTTTTCCATTCACGGGGAACCCTTGTTGTCGATGTAAGAGTCAATCCGGCAATATGGACAACTTTGGATTTGATTGCCTATGCCACATTTAAGAATGATTTAGACGGAAAACTATACATCATCGATTCTGAGGGAATAAAACAGATCCAGGGGGCCATGACTTACCTTACATGGTCATGGAGAAGTGGCAATATCCTCATGGATACAGCCGGACAAAAAGAGTTTCAGTCAATTGAACTCATAGGAAGCGGAACCGATATAGTCGCGACTCTTTATCTGGATGGCACGCAAAAAGCATCTAAGACAATGGGTTTCGATATGGAAGATGATCGAATGCTTAAAATGCCGGAAGGAGAAAGGGGGAGGGCGTTGCAAGTGCTTCTTTCTGGCAGTGGGGAAGTCACCGAGTTGATAGTCAGGAGTGCCAATGAGTAGTACAAAACTTAAACGAGAACATTACAGAATTTCCAAATTGGACCTGAATGAATTCAATCTTGTCCTTGGCAGAATTGGAATAAGATTAGATCAGCTCGACGCTATTGGTCAGGTTCCGGATTTTAAGGGGAAACGACTAACGAATATTGGGGCACCGACTCAAGGTGATGATGCCTTAACCTCTGAATCTTTCGGTTTCAATCCTTCATCTACTGGAGGTCTTGAAATAGTTAATGATGAATTGAGGGTAAAGGTTAGGACGGATTATGGAATTAATCGAGACGTAAATGGTCTTGCCCTTAAAAAACAGAATCATGTTGTTGATGCTGCGGCGGTCAGTAGTTTATCTGTTGCTGATGGTTCAGACCATATGGATAGAACCGCTTTTAATACGGCATTGGGAACCTTGGTTACTGAGATTAATGCGATCAAAACAAAATTAAATAGTCTTCTTGTTTCTCTTGAAACGGCTGAAGTTTTGAAAAGCAGTTAAAGGGAGGTATCTGAAATGTCTAATGGCGGTGGTGGAGGCGGAATGTTTGGGGGTATGTTTGAGTCAATAGGAAGTTATGTAGGTGCCAAAAAATCAGAACATTACATGAAGCGTTATGAAAGATTAGCAAGAGGGGCAGCTACGCTTCAACTTCAACAGGCTCGCACCCTTTGGGACAAATATCTGGCAGAATACGCTCCCATTGAAACTGGTCTCACAAAAGAGGCCCAGCTTCCTACCGAAAAACAGCCTGGCTTTCTCAAATCAATGGGAGACCTTGAAAGATCCTACGCTAACATGGGTGGGAATTTGAGACGGACAATGGCAGGCCGCTATCCTTCAGGCGCTGGTATCGAATCGGAGAGCATGAAAAACCTCTATCTCAATAAGGCAAAAGGAAGATCCGACATTTGGAATCAATTTGATGTTCAAAGATTTCAGAATCTTTTTAGTCTTGCGAACCTTGGTCGGGGTCTTTCGACCGGAACAACGGCAGCCGCAGGTGGAGCGGGCAGTATCAGTACTGCCTTAACCTCCCTTTTTGCCCAACTTGCTAACCAGAATTACCAAAAATCCGCACAAAGTGGCGGCCAAGCCGTTGGTTCTTTAGCCGGTATGTTTAGCGGTGGCGGCGGCTGAGGTATGGGAGGATTTTAAATGCCTAATTTCTTTCAACAGATGGGACAGAATTGGGTGAAAAATTGGAATTTGGGAAAGTATCAATCTCCAGAGCAACAGAGGATTGATCTGGAAAGAGAACGGCTTGGACTCGGTAAAGAGGAACTTGGTTTAAAAAAAGAAGGACTTGGCCTTGAACGTCAGAAATTAGGAGAGGTTTCAAGACATCAACAAGCAACAGAAACAACGGCAGCGGGTGAAGTTAAACGCAAAGCAGAAGAGGACAAATGGCAGAAGATCACGAGTGCCTTTAAATCGGCAACCGATGTCTTGCAACACACCGAGAATGCCGATGCTGCCAATTCTGTCTTAAAGGCATTCTTCAAAGACGATCCTAATCCCCCGATAAATGGAGTTCAATACGACACTAAAAATAAACTTATAAAATTCGATCTGGACGATGGAATCTTTACTATCAATCAACCAGATTGGCAACAGCTTATGGAGGCTGTCAAGGGTGGAGCGGATATTAGAGAGGCCATGCAAACGGCACATCAGTCAGGAGTAGGAATATTTATGCCGAAGGGAGCAAAGCCAAAGACAGAACATGAGGCGGCAGTAGAGGGACAAAAAGAAACGGAATTAGGACTTAAAGCGAGAGAGGTAACGGTTAAAGAGAAAAAGGAGAGACGAGAAACCGGAGGCAAGCCGACAGGTTGGAAAGAAAAGAAAATTGCAGAACTTTGGGAAACCCTGAGTGATGACGAAAAGAAACGGGTGATCGGCGCAAGGCTCGATCCCCATGAACTGACCGAGAAGAACATCCTCGATGTCTACGGCAATATCATGACTGACCCATCAGTAAAGAAAGCACTTCAACCCATTGCCGAAAAGATCATTTCCAAAACCATGAATGAACCCACGGCCAATTATGATAACGAACTAAAGGCGGCAAAAGACGCCATTGGTCAGGGCCGATCCAAAGAAGAAGTTAAGAAGATGTTTAAGAAAAGAACGGGAAAGGATTATCCAGAGTAATGGAAAGTAACCCCTATTTAGAAGTTACCGAAGAAAGCAATCCTTATTTGGGATTGCCTGAAGAGAAGAAGCCCTCTCTATTAAAAGGCATGGGCTCTTCCTTGGAAACCGTAAAGGAAATGGGATCAGTTTATCCTGCCCTTGAAGCTGGGGGTTCATTGATTTCTCAACTCTGGGGACTTCCTATTTCCGGTCTGGCTGGAATGGCAGGTCTTCCCTTCGGTAAAGAAAAGGAATTTCAAGAAGCGGCAGCAGAAGCAACAATTTATCAACCAAAGACAGAGAAGGGAAAGAAGTTGACTGAGACCGTTATGCTTCCCTTCGAAGTCTTGGGTCATCTCTCTGAAATGGGTCAAGATTATATTTGGAAATTAGCTCAAACACCGGAAGGAAAGAAATTTCTTGCGACTCTTCAGTATGGTTTAGAGGGATTGATGGGCAAGAAGGAGGCCCAACCAGAGAAGATTGCAACGGTCGTAGGGACGGCAATTCAGGCGGCTCCCCTTGGATTAGGTCTTAGAAGGGGTGGGAAAGTTTCGGAATTAGGTAAAGTCCCAAGGGTTGAGGATATCGCCATTGAAAGACCGGTCGAAGTCCCCCCTGGGCTCCAGAGACCAGCATTACCAGGGCCACAGGGATTCACACTTGTAGAACCGCCGCCCGAGACGATTTTAAGGCCGGGGCCAAGTAAACCCCCAAAGGGTAAGGCCGTTGAGATTTCTGCTGAAGGTGAACCCATCTATAGGGAAGGTCAAAAACCCATTCTTGAAGAGCCAGTTCAACCGATAGAATTTAAGAAAGGGGAAAAGGTTAAGGTTCGTGAGATCTCCGCCGAAGAACTCTTGAAACCTGAGAAAAACCCCTACATGGCGGTAGCAAAAGAGCCAGGGATATCCATTGAGGAATTGAAGAAAACTCCTTCCCTTGCAGATTATGTTATCAAACGCCCAGAACTTCACGAAAAGGAAGTCGTGGACTTCGCCAAAGAAACCCAAAAAGCCCTTGAGCAGAAAACAACTCCAAAACTCCTTGACCTTGAAAAAGAGGAAAATGGGTTGATTGCAAGGAGCTACGAGAAGGAATTGAGCCCAGGGGAAATCAATCGTTTGAAGGCGATCCGGTTTGAATCCATAACCGAAGCCAAGAAGGGTGGTGTAGAGTTCGAGGATGTCACCAGAAGTGATTTAGAGGCCATAAGAGAGAAACCCCTTACCGAACCCCTTGGGAAAGAAAAGATATCGCCAGAAGGACAGGCTGAGCCTATAGCAACACCAAAAGAGGCTATTCCCTCCCCCGTCGCCAAGGGTGAGCAACTACTTCCCGGGATGAAAGTCGGTCTTGAATTTCCGAAGAAGGGGAAGGAAGTTACCCCTACCTTCGAAGGTACTCCATTGGGTGAGGCGGCAGCCAGGGCAGAAGTTGAGAGGGTACAGCCGAAACTTGCTCTTGAACAAGTTAGGTATTCAGGCGAAATACAAGAACTCCTTGATACCGTAAAAACAGGGGAACCAGGGAAAAGAGTTTTTAAGGAAACTGGGGAAGTCACGGGATATGGCTCATCTTACCCCAATTTTATGAAAAACAAGGGATGGGGCAAGGAAGAAGTGATCACAGCCCTTGAAAAAGGTCTTCGAGGAGAACCACTAAGGGAAAAACAGAAGCGAATCTGGGACATGGCGAAACAGGAGGCCAGGGGGATTTTTAAAGATAGACTCGCGGAGCAACAAAAAGCCAAGGTAGAATCTATCCCCGCGGCAGACCTAAATGTCGGAGATAAGGTAAAGGTCAAGGGTGAAGTACTGAAGGTCACAGAAAAGACCCCCAAGGAGATTGTTATAAAGGATGGTCAGGAATACAGACTCGATCCTTACTTTGACAGGATTGAGGGAAAGAGGGTTGAAAGGGGAATTTTGACTTCAGAGAAAGGAACCCTCCAAATCCCCGTCGAAGAAATAAAGCGAGCCACAAACCGTTTTAGGGAATTCTGGTCTCCCCTTTCCACGCTTCCTCAAAAAGAACAGGTCAAAAATATTCGTTATAAGGCTATGGGTGACATGGCAAGAGTGGAGAGGATTGTTGAGAAAACGGTCGATCTCACAAAGAAACTTTCTGACCGAGACAAACTTGAAATCTTCGAGGCAATGGATGGCAGACGTGATCCTGCAACCATGTCTTCCGAATCGGCAAAATTAGCCCATGAGTTCACTACGATCAATAACATCGTTGGCAAGATGCTTGTCGAGAGAGATTTGATCTCAGAGAAAGCCTACCAGAAACATAAAGGCCAGTATGTGAAATATCTCTACCTGAAACATTTCCTCGGTGATGATGTGAATATCCCGATGGGAAGAAACGGAAAGATCGATATCAATGCTCTAAAAGCAAGAAAAGACCTCACTGTTGAACAGAAAAAGGCAATAGGATGGATTGAGGACGTGGCCGTAGCTGAACCTATTGGCCTTGCTCAATCTCTTGGGAATGTCGTGAAGTATGATTATCTTGACCAGATAGCCTCCGATCCCCGGAATGTCTGGACTCCATCGATCATAAACATTTCAGATATCCCTAAAGAGTACCCACAGAAGATCGCCAAAGCACAGGCCACAAGGTTGACAAGACAGACTGGAGATCCCCATGGAACATTTCAGCTTCCTAACGGGAACTGGGCAGTCAAGAATATGACTACCAAGGAATTTGTTGGAAAGAGGATGGGAATAGGGGAACTGGCCGAGGAGGTCGACCTTTATCAAAGAATGGCAAGAGAAAATCCCAATAGTCCTGAAATAGCTCAGAGACTTCAGATTTATGAGAGATATTTGAATGATGCGAAACAGGCAACTCAGAATGTGCCAAAAGATTTTATTCAAATGCCTTCTGCTAAGACTTGGGGACCCCTGGCTGGTTCATTCATCAGAAAGGAAATCGCCAGGGATTTGACGAGTTTTTATGGAAGAGAAAAAGGGAACATTGAAGGGCTTTCAAAAGCCGTAGATGTTCTAAGTCAGATAGATGCAAAGGCAACGGGAGTTTTTAAGGTCGGCAAGGTTCCCTTAAACCTACCTACTGTTGTGAGAAACACAATCTCAAATGTGATTCAGCTCGATATGAGTGGGATGGGTGTTCATAATATTCCTGGATACATACTGAAGACGGGAGAAAATATGCTGAGAAAAACTCCCGAATATCAAAAGGCTTATCGGCATGGCCTATTCAAAACGAACTGGTCAGTTGTAGAAATAAATGAAGTCATGGATCAATTTAGATCACTTCAGGGAAATTCTTGGGGTGAGATTGTAGGTGCAGTTCAAAAAGTAGCAAAGTATTATGGGAAGATCGATGACTTTTTTAAGATGGCTAAATATCTTGAACAGAGAGAGGGCGGGGCATCCGTATTAAAGGCAGTCAGCGAAGCCCAGAAATGGGGCATGGACTACAGCCTTGCAGACCCATCGATCAAATGGGCAAGAAAACATTTCATTCCTTTTGTTTCATACCAGTATAAAATTGCTCCCTTGATTGTAGAGTCGATTTACAGGAGGCCGTGGGTTATCGGAAAATATATTGCTGCACCGTATGTTCTTCGTGAAATTGTAAAGGATCTTTATAAAGGTCAAATGACTGAAGAGGATTGGAAAGAACTTGAGAGAACGATTCCACAAGAAGTAACGAGAAGAAGTTCTTATATGATTCTTCCTTGGAAAATAAAAGATAAATGGTACTGGTTTGACTATTCGTATTTTCTCCCTTGGGGTAACTACGTTCAAACATGGTCTGGACTGAGAGAAGGAGACATTAAAAGTCCCTTAGTTCAATTTGGGATTGGTGGAACACCAATGATAAAAATAATTAGCAGTTATACTTCGGCAGCAATGAGAAATGAACCGCCAAAGGATTCTTTTTCTGGATATCCGATCTATAACCAACTTGATGATCCTTTAACGAAAGCACTTAAGGTTAGTGAACATCTTGGTAATCAATTTGCTCCTTCGATGCTTACTCGATACGGAGCCCTCGGTTATACGTTCGATATCGGAAAAGAGGATCGATATGGCCGAATGGTTCCCGCAGAGCAGGCCGTTGGAAAACTCTTTGGCGTGAATCTCCATGAGGCAAATCCAAAACTGGCGGCAATCGTGAAAGCAGCCAAGATCCACGCCTTGAGAGACGAATATTTAAAGATCAATTTGGATCCAAATCTTACTCTTAAACAGAAAGAGAAATACGCAAAGAGATTTACAACGGAGATTCAAAATATTGTCAATGCTGGGACTTCACCATTAAAAGAAGAGATTAGACAGCCGCAACCTTAAGGTAGAAGAAGAGGGAAATAAAATATGAAAAAACTATATTTAATAATTGCAATTATCTTGCTGTGCTTAAGCAATGTTTATGCCAAGGATGTCCTCGACTTTACTTCTGATACAACTCCAACCTCTGATGATATTCTATATGTAATTAATGACCCAACAGGAAGTCCAGGAGATAGAAAAGTAACGGTTGGAAACCTACCTAAAGGTATGAGTTTGCTCTATCTTAGTGACTGGCCTGTTGGTGTTTCTTTAGTAGAGCTTGGGTACTTGGAAGACGTTACTTCACCCATACAGGCTCAGATTAACGGAAAAGTAACAGCTCCAGCCAATAACACGGCTAACTATATCCCTCAATGGAACGGAGCTGACTCAAAACTTCTCAAGGATGGCTTGGAACTCTCCAACGATACCACCCTCGGAGACGATTCTGCAGCCGCCGTCCCGACCGAACACGCAACAAAAACATATGCAGATGGCAAGATTCCAAAATCTACCATTGCTGCAGCAGGAGATGTCCTTGTTGGAACTGGTGTTGCTACTCCAGGAGTAATCACAAAAGGAGCGAATAATTCACTCTTTGGGGTAAGCAATGCGGGAGTTTTGGGCTTTTTCACAGCCATCTATCTTGACATTCCCTGGGCGGTGGGGACGGGGGAATGTCCAACCACGGAAGGTCAGACTCTCTGGAGAAGTGATCTTGATAGCCTCTGTATAGGTACAGGAGCTTCTTATGTAACTCCCCTTACCTCTGCGCCTTCTGGGATTGTCATTGACTTTGGGGGAGCGACTTCTTTCGAGATTCCCAATGCTGCCTCCCCTACTGTTAATGTGACTGGAAAGATAGCCCTTGATACGACCTCAGACCAGATCAAGTATTACGGAGCGGCAGAAAGAGTTCTCCCCTACAAAAAGAGTTACTCAATCGTGGTTCCTGCGGTAGCTGCCACCGATGATATGCTATTTGTCAAGTTGCCATATGGAATCACTTTGCTCTCTCTGGACTGCATCGTGAGTGCAGCTACCTCAGCGACAATCAATATTCAGGAGTGTACTTCGACCGGAACGAGTTGCGATGACATGGCAACGGATGATTTAGTTTGTGATACCGATGGTGCTGTTACAACAACTTTTGGAGGGACCGAGGGGGCAACAGCAGCTTCAGGGGCATGGTTAAAGCTTGATGTTGCCTCGATCTCTGGTACTCCCGGAACGCTGACTGTGACCATAACCTACAGTGTGATTGGTGATTAATATGAAGAAACTTATTACAATATTTCTCATCTTATTCTTTGCTTCTGTAGCTTTTGGGCAAGATATTATAGTAGCAAAGAAAAAAAGTGATACGACCCCTCCAACCCTAATCTCTGCCACTATCGGGACAAACGGCACTACCTTCACGATCGTTTGGTCTGAAAATACTTATCAAGGGGCTGGCTATAATGATGCTGATCTTGACGTGGATTGCACCCTTGCGGGAAACGGTGTCACCCTCACCTATGTTTCAGGAGAAGAAACCGATACTCATATCTATACGCTCGGCACGGTACTCACGAAAAATGACATCTGTAACCTCGACTTTAACGGAGATGCCAATTCCCTTGAAGATCTCTCCGGCAACGACGTAGCAGCTATCTCCAGCGGGGCAGTCACAAATAACAGCACTCAATACAACCCTGGGTTTGCTACCGATGCCAACCTCAAAGCCCTCTGGAGATTCGAAAACGGTGCCTTAACCACAGATTCAAAAGGAACGAATACCCTCACCGATAACAACACCGTTGGTACGGATACCGTTAATTTTAAGGAGGGTGCGGCAAGCGCCGATTTAGAATTAGGAAATGCCGAATACTTCTCCATTACCGATGCCAATCTTGATGCAGGATTTCCTCTTAAAAATGGAGATGCGACAAAAAAGATAAGCGTTTGTACTTGGGTGAAGTTTGAATCCCTAACTGGTTTAACTCCTATTTATCTAAAACATGATAGTAATAATGATAAAAGAAGTTTTGCTCTTATTGCAGCGGATGATACTGGCTATAAAATACGCCTTTCGTTGGGTTACAATAATGGTGCAGATGCAGAGCAACATTTTCATGCAACTGTACTTAGTACGGCCACTTGGTATCATATCACCGCATCTTACCAGAACAGCGATAAGGCTTATGCAATACGAATTAGAGATACAAATGGAGGTGTGGTTGGAAGCGATCTGACTGGAACAGCTGATTTTGAGGGTGGTTCATACACATTTAATGTAGAGGACGCTCCGGTATGGATAGGCTATTGGTATGACAGCCCAGATTATCTTTACTTTGATGGCCTCATGGACGAGATGGTGGTCTTTAATGACATTATTACGGTGAATGAGGCAACAGCGATCTCGAAGGGGATTTATCAATGAAAAAACTATTTCTTAGTTTACTTTTGGTTTTAAGTCTGATCTCACCTGCTTGGGGAGCAGTTATCTTTTCAGATAATTTTGATGCACAAGCAGATTGGAATTGTGGTGGAACTCTTCCAACCGGGTGGAGCGGTCAGTCTGGTGGTGTATCAGCACTATATCAAGGAACTACTCATTATAATGCCGAGATAAAAACACCAGGAAGGGGAGGAACTGGAAAATGTCTTAGATGCTGGCAGGCTGACACAGTATGGGATGAACAGACTTTCTCTGTTTTGGATTACACTATAGGTGGAAGTCATAACGATCTATATACCCGATGGTATATGAAACTTTCTTCATCTATGAACTATGGTTGTACGGGTGACGTTCCATATAAGAAATTCTGGAGATATAATTACGCACCAAATGGCGGTTTCTATAACACAATAGCATTTAATATCATATCATGGACTGACTGGTCGGGAAGACGACTTAATCTTACCACTGGGAATGCAACCTATTATTTAGGAGATGCTTCCTGGTTTCCAGCAGATGATGCTTGGCATTGTTATGAATTAAGACTTAAACTCAACACTAATGGTAATTCAGATGGTATAGTGGAATTCTGGTTAGATGGTAATTTAAAAATAACGAAAAATGATTGTAATTGGGATGCAATAACAGGTTCAGTATTTACGGGAACAAGTTTAGGTACCGGTAATGAAGGAGATGGATCATACTGGCAGTCATCTTGGCAAGCCTTTGAGTTTGACGATTACGTGGTAAGTACAACTTACATTGGCACAAATCTAATCCCTGACTATCCTGACAAAACCCTTCAACCTCATACCACCAATCCCCGCTACTTTATGGATCGAGATGGAAATCTGGTCTATCTCACAGGCTCTCATACTTGGGGAAATTGGGTTGATCCTGGAAGCGGACCTTTTAATTTCTCCAATTTTCTGAATTTTCTCGGCAGTTACGGCCATAACTATTTCAGATTGTGGACAGCAGAAACCACAGAATATTCGCCCTACCGATATAATATGAGTGGCGATGATTTCGATCTGACCTCCATAAATCAAACCGTCTTGAATAGGCTCAGAACAAGGGTTGAAGCTGCGAGATGCTGGCCTTACGTGACGTGCAGCTCCACAGCGACCCCAAAAATGTATGTTGGCATCAACCTATTCAGACCGGATCATGCGGTTAAAACAGATGATTGGGCTATCCATCATTTTAATAGTGCAAACAATGTGAATAGCATCAATGGCGATACGAATAGTGACGGGAAAGGATATGAAACTTATGACATTACTCCAGAGATCACAGCCATCACTAATATTCAAAAGACGTGGATTAGGGCGGTGGTAGATACCGTCAATGATCTCGACAATGTTCTTTATGAAATTGGTAATGAAGGGGACTGGACGAGTGCAGGTTGGCAGTATGCGATGATAGATTATCTGAAAGCTTATGAACTTACCAAGGACAAACAGCATCCCGTTATTATGTCCGCTGTCTATGATTGGTTAGTTGGAACTGGTGCTATAGACGATTCTCTTCTTATGTCGAGTAATGCCGAGGCAGTTGGATTTGGTTTGGCTGCCTATGGTGGTAGTCCTGCCGTAGCTGCTGGAACAAAAGTCAGTATTCTTGATAACGATCATTTTTTCGAGTCAACAGTTGCCCCCAAAGGTCAATGGCCTTGGCGAACATTTATGAGGGGGCATAATCCTGTCCTGATGGATTGGTATACCTCTGGTGATCCATCTTATTGTACCGTTGCAGAACAAGAAGAGATGCGTAAGAACATGGGGTATACCCGAACTTATGCCAACAAGATTGACCTTGCCCACATGATTCCACAGGCATCAGGAACAGGGACGCCTTCATCAACGAATTACTGTCTCTACTACACAAACAATCAATATCTCGTCTATCAGCCGACTTCAAATACAGCTTTTACAATCGCCGTTCCAACTCAAAACTATGCTTTCGAGTGGTTCAATATTACCACAGGGCAGGTTGGGCAAAGTGGATCAAAGGTTTTTTCGTCTGGCTCTGTGACTGCTCCATTTTCAGGGCCAGCAGTTTTGTGGCTCAAAACGGCAATTCCTACAGAAGATCCAGTTGTGACAACCATTGATGTGACACTATTCCCTACCTATATTCTCGATACGGAAACTTCCCAAGCTACAGCAATAGTCTACGATCAATTTGGGGCTATAATGACAGGGCAGATCATCGTCTGGAGTTCATCAGCCACAGGGGTCGCCACTATCAACTCTGCAACTGGCTTAATAACCGGAGTGGCAGCCGGAACAACCACGATCACAGCTACAATAGGTTCAGTGACAGGGACAGAAGATTTGCTCGTTCAAACTTCCGGTGCGGGTGGGACTGAGGTTCTTGTTGGAAATAGTACAAATTATGCGGTTGGCCCTAACCTTACTTGGAATACTTGGGCTTATTCCATGCCATTTACGGCAACCTGGACTGGGCCACTTTCTACTGTAAGCTGCACAATAGGAAAGATGTATCTTATAACAAGCTCAGGTAGTGGTAGTGCTAATGGGAAAATGCTTGTTTATGATGGGAGTGGAAATTTAATTTCAACCTCAGCAGCACTATCTTTGACGGCTGACGCTTGGAATACTTTTACTTTTCCTGCTTTCAATGTGACAAAGGGGAATAGTTATCGGCTTGGGTTCGTTTACAGTTCAAGCACACTTGTCCTTAAACTGGCTGCAAATGGTTCGGGAATTTATCCACAATATAAATATAAAATTGATGCCTACACTTCTCCTCCCAATCCCTGGCAGGGTGGATATATATATAATGGCACTTATGCTACCATCTCGGCCTACCTTGAAGGTGCTACGGGAGAGGCAGAGACGGTAGATAGTGTGGTAGTCTCAATCTCTCCATCCACTCTCAACATTGGTCAACAAGTTCAGGCTACAGCAGTGGCAAAGGATGCCAGTGGAAATATCTTAACTGGCAAGATCTTCACCTGGGCATCAAGCGATCCGACTAAGGCAACCATAGGAGCTTCCACGGGGGTTATAAATGCCATTGCCGCTGGTACGGCTGACATCACAGCGACCTGCGAGACCGTAGACTCTGCCGCAGTTACAGTCACGGTCAATGAGACCCAACTCCCAGCTTCCATTGCAAATGGAGGCTTTGAGAATGGTGATCCTCCAACCTCTTGGAGTAAACTTTGGGGAGGGGAAACGCTTGCTCAGACCAATGCTCAGAATCATTCTGGGACTTATGCAATGCAAGTTACGATACAATCTGGTGCGCCTCCAAATGGGATATTCCAGACTATTACTGGATTGTCTGTTGGAAGTAAATATAGAGTCACAGCATGGTTTAGGGGTAATGATCTTGCGGGTGGAAATTTCTCGATTGGTGTTTATGGTATGCTTGATTCTGCTACAGCAGCAATCAGTAATGGCTCATGGACTCAACTTCAGGGAGATTTTATAGCCACAGCCACAAGTCATACAATAAATCTCTATGTCAGTCAGTTTGCTGGCAATGCAGGGAAAATTTTCTATCTTGATGATGTCTCAATGGCCTTAGTCCCTGCCACAAACCCTACAGGTATGGTAGGTTCGGGTGGGGGATTTACTTTGGGGGTAGGAACTGGGATTCATATTCCGTAAGGAAGATATTGAGAGGAACAACATGAACCTTGGAGAAAATGTTATTTGCTTTTGTGTGTCTATTACCACATCCTTAGAGGAGGCACGGTGAAATGAAAAAGATTATTCTACTGACATTGTTTTTAGTTTTGCTGATGGTATCGCCTTCATGGGCTCCAGGTATTACTGACCTTGAGGGAATCACGGGACTAATCGGGAAAGAAGATATCAACTGGGGAACGGGCTTAAGTACCGATACTTTCTCGGTAACGACCTATGATGGCGGGGTCGCCACTCTTACGAAGTTACCCAACCTCGATGCCGATGGATATTCCAAGATTAAGGGTGTCTGGTATGTCAATAATGCTGCCGCAATTACCGATCATGGAGTCGCTTCTGGTGCAAATTATGTAGTGGGCAACCTAAAGAAAGTCATCGATCTGGTCTCCACGGATTCGATGACGATTGAACTTCCCGGGAATACTACCTACACAATCGGGACGAATCTTACAATCCCATCAAATATTAACCTGAGATTTCAGAAAGGGGCGATTCTTAGTGTAGGTGGTGCTATTACTCTGACTCTTAACTGCCATGTCGAAGCGGGGAATTACCTGATCATCAGTGGCACTGGAACGGTGCAGGGAGCCCTTGTTAATGTTGCCAAACAGAATGAATGGGTTAGCGGGCCTACGGATAATTCCACGGTTGGCGGTACGATTAAGACCCTTAATGCCATCACGACGGTTACAACCATTGGCACGATTACAACGCTTAATAACATCACGCCCACGAATGTTCAGGGAGATGTTTATTACCGCGATGCGACCAAAATAGACAACCTTGCTGCTGGGACAAAAGGCAAGGCTTTTACCACTGGAGGAGCGGGAGCAGATCCTTCATGGGAAGGGATGACCACTCAGGGAGATATTGAGTACCACAATGGAACAACCCGAACAAGATTGCCCGCTGGGGTCCCAGGACAAGTATTTACGACAGGTGGGCCGGGTGAAAATCCAAATTGGGGCAATAATGTCAAAGTTGCCTCAAATTTCCAATCCTATTCAAAAATTCTCTTTGGAGATGGCTCCGGTGGAGATGTCACGATCTCCGCCGATACTACCTTGACCGATAGCACGATTGGCGTAAAAGTGATGCAGTATAACAATCTCACCATCGCTGGTGGTAAATATTTAACCTCTCATGCCAACGATAAAGTTTTGGTAATTCTTGTTAAGACCCTAACCCTCGGGGCATCTTCCGTTATCAAAATGGATGGCCGAGGTGGTGCAGGTGCATCTGGCGCAGGAGATGGTGTTAATGGTGGTGGGAAAGCCGGGGCATTTGGTGGTGGTGGAGGTGGAGCCACAACCGGAGGCGGCGGAGGTGGTGGTGGTCAAGATGGAATGTATAATGGTTTCTTAGGTGGGGGTGGTATAATAACTGCTCAAACTTTAGACTGTATCCTTCCTCAACCCTGGAACCTCGGTGGCCCAGATAAAGGTCGTGGTGGAAAATCGAATCCTGCTACAGCGGGAGTAAGTTATATGAATAATCCATTATCCCCACTTCCCTTTGAGTTGATCCGTCATCTTTATGGTGGTGGAGGTGGGAGCGGTTCTGCTGTCGGGGGTGGACTTGGTGGGGCTGGCGGTGGAGTTCTTTGGATCGAAGCCCAAGAGATTGTATGGGGGACATCCGCGATAATTTCATCGAATGGTGTCGCTGGTGGCACCGTCGGTGGAGGACAATGGGGAGGAGGAGGCGGTGCGGGTGGAAGTGTTCAATTAGTCTATGGAACCAAAACTGGATCTTCAACTATTACTTCTACCGCTGGTGCAGCTGGTGGAGGTGGTGCTGGACCTGGTGCAATAGGTGCAGCAGGAATAACTGGAGAATTTCAGGTGCAATAATGCCTGAAGTCATGATCATGGAGATATCGGCATAAGGAGAAAATTATGGCCTTCGACATTGAATCAATCGGAAGTGGAGCGGGATCGGGTTTAATAGGAGCGATCCTTGGGATATTAGGGATCAACAGAAGGGTGAATAAGATAGAGGACTCCAAGCAAGACAAAAGTGTCTGTGAGGCCATGCACAAAGGGATAGATGAAAAATTTGGAATTCTAATAGAAGGTCAAGCAAAGTTGTTCGATAAATTTGATGGAATAAATGAATATCTGAGAAATAAGAAATGAGCGACCATGAAAAAACTGTTGACATGATTAATAAAGTTGTTATTGCACAAGGGGAGATCCAGAGAATTATGATCTGGCTTTCGAGGCTCCACAAGGATTTACAGGAATTTGAAAAGGAATTGATTATTGAGAGGAACAATGAACCGGCCAGATTTCACCCATAATATTGCAGTTCTCCTTTGTAGAATGGTTCTGGCAGGAGAGGCCCCACTCGGGGATGGATGGAAGAGATCACCCCAAGAGCAGAAACGATTCTTTGATGCTGGTTTATCTCAATGTGACGGAACGATAATAATAGGCGATCATCAAAAAGGTATGGCCTTGGACATCTTCTTCCAGGACGTAGGAGACATTGACAAGGATGGAATCACGGCTGAACTCATACCGCCATTGAGGGGATGGATCTACTGGCATGATGAATGGATCAAAATGGGTGGCAAACCTTTGGTCATTTTCTCGAATGGGAATAAAGACTATCCTCATTTTGCAGGATGAGATGAAAGATCATCTTGGTTTAGAGAAGTATCGAAAAGCTGGCTACATAGTGAAAGTTGTTAAACTCTGCCCTAACTGCCTCTGTCCTATAGAGGCCGTCATTGGGGGCAAGAAAAAGGGAAAGGGGCTGAAGTAGGACGATTAAAAAATTCATTCTTTTAAGTATAATTTTACTCTTATCAGCAGGTTGTGTGAAACATGATGGATTAATCAGGAAAGATAAACCCATAAGTCAAACAAAAAATTGCGTACAAGTTCTAATCATTATTTATGATTGCAAAGGCATTTTTGAGGAAGCCAATTTTTACATCGGAGAATTAAAGAAATCATATCTTCCGATCTATAAGGGAACGGTTCACAATCTTGAGTTGATAGGTCATCCTCCTCAAATAACCACACAAACTATTCCAAAAGAGTTATGTAAAAATCCTATCATTTTAGATTGGGGATTTTATCAGATCTGGTATGGCTCTCAATTGGTTGTTGGAGAAGGATATGGAAATACAATTTATGTAAGAAACATCAACTTTTTACCCTTAAAAAAAGGAGGTAAGAAAAAATGAATGAGATTCAAATAGGGAGATACACGCTACCGATTATCCTGATGGTGATTTTGGCACTGATTTACAAACCCTTTGATAAACCGGATGGGAGCTCCAAGATACCAGATTGGGGGAAGATCTATATCGCGGTGCTTGTCGGGATAGGGTTAGGAATCCTGGCTCTATTTATGGCCGGAGTCCCTGCGACACTGATTAATATTGTTGGTTATATTCTTGATGGCTTCTACATCGGAGCTGGAGCTGTGGGGATTTTTAATATGGCTAAGATCACCCCAGGGATACCTATAACACCACCTAAATAAGGCACAAAAAAGGGCGGCCATATCCATTCAGACCGCCCTTTCTCTTGTTCTGGGGCATCCCGGCTATGCCCAGGGGATTAAACTCTCCTGTGCCGCATTAATTCTCGCCCTATACTCTTCTTTGGTCTGTTCTGGAAGGGTCATATTCGCGATGCCCTCTGCGATGATAGGACCCAACTTCAAGGCAGTTTCAACGAGTAGGACAAAAAGACCAGCCATTTCTGGTGTAAATACAATACCTTTTGATTGTTCATCAGCCATGATTAAATACCTCCTTTTGTAAAGATTCCGAGATCATATCCGATGTTGATGAATTCGAGTAGGATCGTGGTGTAACTGTTGATTAACTCCTGATACTTTGCTTTCCAGGATCCTTGTTGGATGGCATCATCCGTCTCAATGGCGGCATTCAGGGCATCTCCGGCCAGGATATAGGGCTTGCTCGCTTTATTGTAAACATCCTTCAACTTCTGGCAATTCTCAGGGGTAATGAGTTTGGTATCGCAAGCCGTCATTGCCTGAGCCTTGTATAAGTTGAGTGTTTTTGCCCCAGTTTCATAGTTAGCAACCGCCGCCCCTCTCCACCCCGCGCAACTTATAGCAAACAAAATCACCATAGCCAATACTGCCAAAATCTTGATGTGTCGCATAAGAACCTCCTTTCATTTTAAAGTGTGAAAGAATTATACTACCACCGTTTTAGGGCATCTATGGCTGTCAGTTCTGGCACAATAGTATTGCTATATTTGCCACTTGTAGCTGATGCAATAAGACGAATAGATACCCATTTCACAAGATTCTTTGGTAGTCTCCAAGCAATCCACATATAAAATTTATCCATGTCATCCCTCCTTTCTCTTTTGATAAAGTTCTTCATCCTCCAATGCCACAACCCTCTCATGAGCCCTTTTAAATATCTCATGCCGATCCACTGCCTCTTCCAATCTCTTGATTCTGGATTCGGCTTGCTTGAGTTCATGATCAATTGTATGTTTCAATCCTATCTCTTTAGACTCCAACTCCCTTACTTTTCCCACCCATTTGGCATTTACGTCCATCAGGTCATCGACCATGCCTTGTAACTGGATCTGCCCATTTTTGTAGCCATCTCGTTCCTCTTGTAACTCCCTCACCCTTTTCTCAAGGATTTTGATATTGGAAATCAGAGATAATCTTTCCCTGAGTTCTGCTTGTGCTTGAATCATTCCATTTATTTCATCACTCATCCTTCAACCTCCTTCTCTTCCCACTCCTCAATATCAAATCCTCCAAGTTTAGAATCTTCTTTTAATTGGGCAATAAACCTCCTTTGGGATTCGAGCCATGATTTTTTAGCCGCTTCTTTTGCAAAAGCAATATTAGTTAATGATGCCATACAATTATAATTTCTGTATTCCTTTTTCCACCACTCCTCAAACTCTTTCTCAGCTTGCTCACTCATCCTTCAACCTCCTTTTCTTCTCGTTCATTTGGAGTCCCTTTTTTGTTTTAACAATTCTTTCTTTTTAGACTTGATGTTTTTGAGGGAAATACAATCATTTAAATTTAAACGATCTAACCTTTCGTTACTATGAAAACATTCTTTACAATTTGGGGGATGCAAGTATCCTTTGCAACCATCAGTAGTTTTTTTAAGATATTCTTGATATTCACTTTCGTCCTGTTTACTCCAAACCATCTTCAACCTCCTTCTTTTTCAATAACTCTTCATATCTTATTCTAAGATTTAGGACATTTGGAGGAATCTTTTTCTTTATCGTGAATTGGACATGGCTTCCAATAATTAACTGACTTAGTACTCTTGGCTCCATATCTTGCAAACCTTGCATTAGTTTTGCACCTACACCTTAGTTTCATTTTCCCTCCTTCGCAAATGCTTCACTAATCTTTCTAATAATCCACCACCACAATAGAGTTAATTTAACTCTAACTTTCAATTTCAATCTTCCCCACCAATTATATTCTTCCTTGAGATAATCTTGAAAAGTTTTCATCTAAATCCTTTAGGTAGGTCGGGCAGGATTCGAACCTGTTCGTGGAGTTGTCTCTGAAGGGTTCCTGCCACTCAGCCCATAGCCACCGACCCCACCTCATTTTGTCTGCCCCTGTCCAGGTCACTCATCTGCCTAATGGTAAAACCCCCTCTATGCCTATTGGCTTCCCGCAGGTTGTCTACCGCCATCTCTGGACTTATGTAGTGGCAAAACCCCTAAACTACGTCTTAGCGACGCAATGCCCTCGATGCAGGGGCAGAAATCTTTATGGGCAACAACTGGCAGCGATGGTTCATGCATGGGGTATAAAAGGCAGTATCATTGCCACTTCTATACCCCTAGCCAGTCCTTATTTGCATCGCTTAGATCGGACTTAATCCGCATAGTTGCCCACATTATCTCCCCGTTGGCCTACTTTTTGTTTCTGATACTGATTTTACTCCTGGGATTCTCATTTCTTTCTTTAGATGCGTAGCCTGAGAATTTAAGGCTGCCATATTCGGATCTCCATAAGCCTCTGGACATCTTCCTTGACCTATGGCAAGAAATAATGCTTTTTTATCAAAGCATTCAGCATGCCAATTTGTGACCGTAGTCATACCTTTCAGTTCAACTTTTTCGGTAGCAGTTGGAGGGATATAAACTTCTACCGGCTTTTGATTTTCTTCTATCGTCTCGGCAATGAGGGCTTCGGCTTCTTCCGTGGCTCCGGCGGCTTCGAGTTCGACTGCTTGGGCTAACCGTTCCTTTTCCTCTTTCTTTCGTCGTTCCATTTCGGCTTTGATTCCTTCTTGCCTTAATAGTTCTTGTTCTTCCTCCCGCTTTTTATCTTGCTCTCGCTTGTAGTCTACAATCTGAGTGTCAAGATACATACGAGCACGGACCAGGGGCTCCTCGGCCTTCTCCCATTTTCGAAGGGTCAGAGCTCGGCCTTCATCTGCACTTTTCTTGGTTTCCTTCCATTTCTCTACAATCGGACCGAAATAATCTTTGATTTCTTTACGAGCAGCATCAATCAAAAGGAAGACTTGATTGGCCTTAATCAGAGTAGTCTGATCTCTGACAATAATACCCATAGCTTCTGTTGCAATAGGTAACGTCTTGGCCTTTACTTCCTCTTCAGGATTCATATCCTGTTTCACGATTGGAACCTGATTGAGTTCGTTCATGGGGTCTCCTTTACTTTTCTCCTAAGTATATTAATTTTTCTCTAATTACTTTCATGCGATTCTGGACAATAAGAAAGGCATCATCTTCATAGCCCATCGCCTGTTCGAGGTGTACTCTTTGAAAATTTTTCGCAATCATACCTTCTCTTTCGGTGATTAATTCTTCGAGTTCAATTCGCAATTCTAAAATTTGTTGTTCTGAAAGAATCATAATCCTTCTTTAAATCTCGCACAGGTCAAGGCCGCCAGAAAGACGGGTAAGAGATGACGTGGTATTTGTTTTACTGGCTCCAAATTGTAATTTCCGTTGTTGTGTAAATAGAGGTCGAATAATTTCTGCACAAGAATCTTGTTTGACATTGCTAACTCCCAATAAGCCACATTTTGAACCTCATCAACTTTGGCTTTAGCACCAGTTTTTAGGTCAATAAGAACTGCATATCCGTTTAATAAACCTATCCGATCAATGGTTCCAGCATATTTGTAAGTGTGATGAACCAAGGGAAGTTCAATGTCAGTTGGTACAAAATCTGTCTCACTTCTAAACTTCACGTAACCATCCACATAAGGAATAATTCTTTCATCCCAAGTGAAATCATCAAATTCGCCTCTATCGTAGTAGGCCGTAGCACGATGCACCATGCTTCCACGTTGGAGATACCAAGGGTCTTTCCTCCTATCATCTAAAATAGAAAGAGCTTCAGTCGTGCCGATTATCTTTCGGCCATCAAGTCGGTAGACGTGATTCTCATCCAGTTCAAGTTTGGGCATCAATTTTCCTTTTCGTACATTTCACCAATTGTTAAGGCGAGTGTCGCAACCTGAACAGCCTCAGAAACGATTTTTTCTTTTGTGCCATTACGATATTCATATTCTCCAATCGCCTTGGCGACTGAACCTAATTCTTCTGCCGTATAGGTCAACCATTCAAAGGCGGAATGAGTTTGTATGCCCCATTTCGTAAGTTGACTTGATTTTTCGTCAACAATTTTCTTGATAATCCAAGTATCACTTCTTAAACATTGATCAGTATATTCCTTCATTGCGCATTCTCCCCATCCCCTGGCGGCTGATCGACATAACTTAGACCATCCTCAATGATCGTGTTACCGTATGGGCCTTTCTCAAATTCAACCAGAAGCGCCATACCCATTCCCTTTTCCTTTGTGGCGATCTTCATAAGCGATTCAGAAAAAGTCCGGTATTCAATCCCGGCATCACTTGTGAAGATGTAAAGCGGGGACTTCATAACTGTGCCATCCTTTTTCTTTTCCTGTTTGGTAACATTCTTAATGGTGATCATGGCACTTTCGGGTTTGGCCTTTTCCGAACCCTGGGAACCTTTCTTCTGGGGCTCCGTGATCGGAGGCTTCTCTCCACCCTTCCTATATTGGATAGATTGAACTTCATCTTTTGTAATGTTGGCAAATTCCTTGAGATCCTCCCAGGTAAGGTTTCGGATTCCCAATATCCGAGTGATCCCATTTCCCAAGAGATTGGTTAGAGCAGCCATTTTCACGTCCCGTTTATTGGTACGATCAGAAATGGGGATTTCCGTTCTTTCTTTTTTCCCATCCTTTTCTTCATAAAGATATTGGATGAAAAATTTATCCCGACTTGATCTTGATCCTTCGGTCTCCGTATTACGAGAACCTAATGAAAAATACCCTTTATACGAATAGGTATAATGTCCGTCCGGGTCTTCTTCGTATGTTGGCTCATCAATGCGCCAGGAGATATTGAACAGATTGGCGACCTTCTCTGACCCCGAAACCTGAAGGTAGGGATTCCCCTGTTGATCAGTCCAGTCCCGGGCGTTAGTCACTTTTAAAGCAACTTTCTTGATTTTGATCACGGCATCAATACGACGTTCTGCCTGTTCTGCCACCTGAATTAAGAAATCATCACCTATCGCCTCAATCGGAATAATCTCTCTCATTCCCTTCTGTCCATTTTCCATTACCATGTCATTCCCTCCTTTCATCTTTCCGTATATCCGGTTGTTATGCTTTTTCGTTTGTCTGCTTCACCGATATGATGGTAGGTGTTAATTTGGCGATCTGTTCTCCAATAAATGTAAAAATTAGAAAAAACCCAACAATATGCCAATATGGTAAATTGTAATAGATTTGTGGAACGAAAGGCAGGTACTTGGGTGCTATGCAATTCCAAGCGAAGTAAAATGGAATCGCTGAAACGATTGCAAATGCAACATTGAAGGCCACTTTAATAAATGCTAAAAGATATTCAAGTCCAAACATAATTCATTCCCTCCCTTTCCCTATAATTTCGTGACAGGATAGACATTCTATGTCCCCATTAGTCTGTGTCATCTTCGGCCCATTATGAGAGCAAGGGGTATCGGTTAATTCTGGTTCATGTATGGGGCATGGCTTGGGTAAGTGGCCCGTCCGCCATGCCGTCTTTGAATTATAAGTAGCGTTTATATAGCACCTACACCTTTGTTTTTTCATAGTCCATCCCGAAATATAAACGCATGCCACACCCTTCTTTAGCCATTCGCAATTTCTCTTACCGCAATACTTACGGCAGAGGTCTTGTAAGGTTGGAAGGGTTAGGATGCCGATCATATTATGCCTCCATCCTAAAAATCCAAAAGAGTAGTCGGAAGATCCAGTAAAATATGTATGTGACGACACAAGCACCAAGGAAAATAAGGATGATTATAATGACCGATTCAGGCATTCCTAAAACAGCCTGAAGACCTTGCTCTGGTTGCCAGGGGATCATTTCACACCTTTCTTTGGAGTATATTCAACAACTCTAAATTTATTTTTAGTCCAATGATTTGATCCAGTTCTGAAAAGAAATCCTTGTATTTCCTTTTTGATTCTGTGAGCGTCATAGTAATTAGTATATGCAAATTGCTTTCTTGCAAAATAGCAGATATCCCATCCCCCACTAATAAATTGACATTCTATTACCCATAATCTACTCATCTCACACCTCCAGGGGGTTTTTGTAAGTGATTGTGCATTCAGGAACCACCTCGATAGACTTTTCCTTCCTCACCGGATCGCCGTGGACATGCCAGCCTTTAGGTAGAATCCATCTTGCCAACTTGAATCTCCACCAACGTATTATCCACCATCTTTTAATTATTCTTTCTGTCATTGTCCTTCCCCTTAATCACCTTCCAAACATATTTGACCTGTGTCGTACATTTAAGATCGACCAAATACGGATATTTCTTTAAGGTGCAGACCTCATCGCTGAGTTTGAACTTCTGACGTGATTTCTCGCAGAGGAAATAGGGCATGGGTTAGCCTTTTATCTTCCTACTGAACCTAAAATTGCCGTAACCTCTAAAAAAGGATCATATTTTTCTATAATCATCTCTTTTAGGGATTCAGTCGCAAAAGCGGGACAATTACCAATCATCCAGGTTGGATCAAAAATAATAGGAAATATCCACCATCCATGTTTTATTCCGTGAGGATTCCCTTTAGGTTGAGATAATTCGCTTTTGCTCCAATTATACTTACATCGAATGTGTTCTGAACCTGGATTCTTTCCTTTGTATCCACATTTATAGCAATCTGTCATTTGCCTCTCCTTTCTACCCCCTCATCCCTTCCGGGCTTGGCCTTCCCTTGTGCCAATTGGCTATTGGGAATTATTTTCTGGGCGGGCAGGATCACCACGGGCATTTCTCCTGCTGATACCGCGGCTTGCTGTCCCTATGGTTAGCCACCGCCCATTTTCAATACGCATCTCTGGAGGCTATCATTAACGCCATCACAAGAACTCCAAGAAAGCAACCCACAAAGATGCCGACCACAAAACCTGTCCAGAACATTATCCGTTCACCATTTTGAGGATTCTGTAAACCCTGTCCATATCGCACCAAGACCAACCATTAGAATCAATGAACCCTTGAATGGACTTGGCGATATCAAGAATCCTTTGCGGATTTGTCGTTGACCGACGTAAAACTCCTTCAAGGGTTTTGTTAATACTTGGCCCTCTTTCGCAACTTGTTTCTTCAGCCATTTTATCACCCCCTTCTCCCCTGTCGATAAAGCTTCTTCCAGAAAGGAATTTTTTGGATTGACATTCCGATAGAGGAAAGAATTCCAAGAATAGACATATCGGTTCCTCTTTTTAGGCCTTTACCACCACCCGCCCCAGAAAGATTACGATCAATGATTCTACATCCCCTAACCCTAATCCCCATTCTTGCATGAGGTTCCATTTAAAATGATCACCCCCTTTGTTACGGACAGTTTATCGACTTGTCCAGGTCGATGTGACTCTTAATTTGATAATTACCTTTTCACCTACCCTCTTCCAACCATCTCAGGTATAAAGATTAACCCTCCTTTATCGACCGCCTGCGGGTTCCGGTTCTCACTGGATGACCGTCTGATGGAGTCTGGGAGAGATGGGATTCATAGCACCCATTCAAAAAATTTCATCGGACATTTATCTGGCGTTAATGGCCTCCATGTGTGCCATTGAGCATCATCAACAGACATGAAATCTAAATTTAACAAGATGGAAGCGTTAAGAGCCTTGCAATGAATATGTGCTTTCTCTCCGGTTGCTACGTTGCCAGCAAAGACATATTGCTTATGTCTACAGGAACCACCATAATCACCGATATTTTCACAGTTACGATCATTCATTTTTATTCTCGTCTGCAAACTCGGGAGAGATGGGATTCATGATATCTTATAAAATTTCTTCACGATGGAGATCATTTGTTGAGTTAGGTTCCCTTTTCGTTTATATATTCCGTAGTATTGACTTTGTTTTTCCCAGAAATTAGTCCATTTTTCGGCTATTGGTAGAGGACATTCTTTATGGTTTAATCTCAAAATAATACTCTGTGGATGCCAATCATTCCCATATTTTCTCAAATGTTTTTTAAAGTGGTTTAAGAATTCTGAACGGTTCATGGCATTCTCCTTGTGGATTCATAATTTCTTTTATTGCTTCTATCGCCTCATCCATCTTTTCCGAAGCCTCCGGGAAGCTACCATAACAAGTGCTATGACCCCGAGCTATGACAAACCAGAGCCATTCAGATGTATCATAAAGGCATTCAACCCGATGATGATTGAGTTCATAAGACATGACCGAGATCATGGAATTCATGGCGCTGTCTGTATTTCGGGTTGTGAGGGCTCTAATTCACCCTGTTTTTGCGTGCTACCGCTCGTTCTATGGGGTCTACAGGTATTTTCTTCCTTCGAATGATATCTACCTATGGGTTTTGGAGTTCGCATGTCCTGGGACATCCTGGAAATAATCTCCTTAATTGATTGTTGCTAATTTGATAACACAGATAAAATCAAAAGTCAAGCATTATTTTGGGTGGGATTATTATTTCTTGTGCTGAAGTTCGAAGATTTCGGCGGAGAATGTAACGAGGGAAACATGAAAATAGTTAAGAATTTTATTAAGATGTCTTTCGTTTATATAGGCTTTTCCAGACTCCATTCTACATAATTGAGAATATGGGATTTTGACTCCTTTTGCCATATCTCTAAGAGATGTATCGCCCCTTTTGGCTCGTAGCCATTTCGCCCATACGGAATCATAAGGAAGATTTTTCTTGACTTTTGGTTTCATTGATGTTATTGAATTGGTAACATGACCTTAAACGAATTTATCCATTCGCAAAAGAAAACCCTTAAACAGTTCTGTATTGATAATGATCTCAATTATGGGTATTTTAGGCTTTTATCCTGCAAAAAAAGAACGCCTTCCCTTAAATTAGCTATAAAAATTCAGATACTTACCTATGGCATGGTAACCCCTTCCGAATGGAACAAGAATGATAACATGACTTTTAAATACAGGCAATAATGGAGATAAAAAATGGATAAGAAGGGCAATCCTACCTATCTTAGACTTCCACTTTCGCTCGAAGCTGCTGTCCAAACACAATCCCTTAAAGAAGGCCGATCTAAAAACGAGATGATCATTCATTTGATTGCTCGTGGTCTTCATTTTTCTTCTTTCAACATCGAGGACTATTGCACACTTTTTTTTGATTTGGAAGGTCAGAATTGTAGAGAAAAGCCATGAACTCTTAACAAGAAAGTTTTTTATACCATATCTTGTGGTTTGAGACTAAAACGAATGGAAATACAATTTTGTGAATGTGGATGCGGAGAGATACCAAAACCAAATCGAAGATTTATCTTCACTCACCACAATAAAGGAATCTTTAATCCCCGATGGAAGGGTGGCAAAATAAAAATAGACGGATATCCTCATACTAAAAAGTTGGGGAATCATAATGGATATGCTCCAGATCATCTCTTAATAGTCGAGACGATTCTTGGTAAATTATTGCCAAATGGGGCTCATATTCATCATGTTAATGGAGATCCTTCAGATAATCGTAATAAGAATTTAGTGATTTGCCAAAATACGGGTTATCACCATTTCGTTCATAGGAGAACGAGAGCTTATTTTACTTGTGGCCATGCTGATTGGAGAAAGTGTGCCTATTGCAAGAAATATGATGAACCTTCAAATTTGTACGTCAACGAAAATCATCATATCGCATGGCACAAACGTTGTCACGCCGATTACGAACACAGCAGAAGGATAAAGAATCATGTCATTGACTTTAACAACTGAAAACAATACTCTCCTCCTCATTCCAATCAAGGAGGGGGATATGAAAGGAAAAGTCTATAAACACAGAAGCGGCTACAGAGTGTATTTTAGGGGAGACTGGTTCTATAAGGATGAGCATGGAAGGCCATTCAAAGCGGAATTCTACGCATGGGCATTCCTCGAGCATTTAAACTCCCTTTATGATCCAAACCCTGCCAAGAATCGGTATGATCCGAAGAAGTTCAAAGACAAAATACCTTACAAGTTTGATGAGGCCTTTGAACTCTACCTTGACCGGAAGCAGACCGATTCGGGTTGGCACAGGGCAAAAGAATGGACATGGAAAAAATACTTTCAACCTTTTTTTGCTAACCAGGACTTCAGGACGATTGACGATCTACAGCTTCAGGGGTTTGTAAAGTCGTTGGAGAGTAGGAGACTCAAAGGGAAGACAATCAAGAATATCTTAATGACTCTCCATGGTTTTCTAAACCACTTCAAGCGATCGATCAATATTTTCCCCGAATTTCCAAAGATTTCTTATCAGGTTCCCCATATCCGGTTCTTCAGTGAAAGAGAAATCGATCAAGTTTTTGAGTTCATCCAAGAAAAGGATAGAGGATATTTCTTTTTCATTCGATATTACGGGGTCAGACCAGAAGAGGCCAGTGGGCTCCTTCGAAGTGCGATCAATTGGGAAACAAGGCAGATCATAATCTCCTCCGTGTATATTGATGGGAAGATCAAACCTTGGACCAAGACAAACCGAGAAAGGATGCTTCCTATTATCCCTGAACTCGAGTCTTATCTGAAATCGTCAGGCTTCTCAATATTCGCTTTCCATATAGACGACCATCCCTACACTCGGCATATTCGAGAGAACCGATGGAATAAGGCGATGAGGCAGGCGATCGCCACCTATGGAACCCGGGGGATGACCCTCCGCGACCTTCGAAGCTCGGCGGGCTCTCGCTGGAGGAGGGCGGGGATGCCGATCGAGGACATTTCACAGCTTCTTGGTCATTCGAAAATAGAGATGACCAAGGAACGCTATGCTGACCAAGCCCAGGATAATCTTGTGCAACTCTTGTCCCGGGTGCCAGCAAAGCATTGAAAACAGGAGATTAGGGTGAGGTTCGAATCCTCGGTTTCACTTCAATTGTTTCAATTAGTTAACCGCCTTTTCTCCTTAGCGCAATCCTTGTGCAAAATCCAAATTAGAATATTATCTCTCCCTCGGGGTCCGGCCTCCCTCCTATCCCCCCCTCAAAACCGGGCCCTGGGGGAGTGTTTTAATAGGAGCTAACTTGGGCAAGGCGGCATTTCAGAGGACAGATAATGGCAAGAATTAGATATTTGAAGCCTGAATTTTTCTCTGACGAAGATTTAGCGGAACTTCCCTTCCAAACGAGATTAACCTTCGCTGGCCTCTGGTGCTATGCAGATAAGGCGGGCCGTTTGGAGGATCGCCCTAAATATTTAAAGGCCATGATATTCCCGTATGACAATGTGGATATGGATAAACAACTGGAGTCACTTAGTAAAGGGAAACATGAAAATGGAATACCATTTATTCAAAGATATGAGATTGAGGGTATAAAATTTATACAGATAATTAGATGGGATAAACATCAAAAACCTCACCACACTGAGAAAGAATCTAATTTCCCCCCTGCACCCCCCTTAAAGATAAAGATAATGGGGATGGGGAAGCAGCTCGAAGCGAGTGGTGAGTTAGATAACGGGGAATTAACGGTTAAAAGACCGTTAAGTAAATTAAGCGATGATGAATTTTTACAATCTTTAAAAGAGAAATTCACTTGGGTAGACTTCGAAAAGGAGATGGTGAAAATTGATGCTTGGCTTATGGCTAACCCGGGAAGGCAAAAAACAAGAAAGTTTATCGTTAAATGGATAAGTAAGATAGAGAAGCCGTTAATAGTTGGGGTTCCCTTAAGTATAACCAAAGAAAAAGATTCAAGCCCATCCTGGATTAAGGATGCAGTTAAAGAGGGTTGGAAATGATAAAAGAAAATCAGATCGGCTTAGAATGTATTGACATAATTCAAAAGAAAATGGCGAGGAAAATTTCTTCAAAACAGTATTCCGATGCTCTTATTAAACTTCATCAAAAATATCCAATGGAAGGACATAATCCACCATTAACGACTTTTCAACTAAAAAATTATAGAACCATAATTCAAGTTGTTACTGACCCCGACAAAGGCTTTAAATATTGGGATCATCTTCAACCCTACAATTTTGAGGAAGCTGCCCAAATGTATTATTTTTACTCGAGTAGAGAGAAGAAAGAGATCGACTTTAAAAGACGAGCTTCAGGAGAAAGAGAAGCGGGAGAAGAGGGATGAACAACCGCGCCAAAGGACTAAGTTTCTGCCGCGAGGTGCGAAAAATACTCGAGGGTATAGGTCATCAGGTGGAGGGTCCGGGTTATACGACGGCCTTCTTTGGAGGCAAAACCAATGCGATCCACAGGGACTACTTTAATTCCTTTGATCTTATTTCTTTCTTTGAAGGCGGATATTTTTTTCACCAGGTTAGCGATCTGGGCCATAAGTCTGAGAAAATCAAAGCCATCCAAATCAAAGGAATGCCCGGCTGGGTCTGGTCCCGCGTGTCGAATGGCCGGATATTCTATCGGGTATTTATTGTCAAGAGCTCGGGCGCCGTCGAAGAAGCGGAGATCAGATGGAAAGCCTAAAGATCCTTGGTACTGGTCTGGCTGGAGGTTAATGTGATTTGTTGGAGATGTCAAAAACCTTTTATCCCAAATTCACAAACAGGCAATTGTCTTTATTGTGGCTATTCCATGGATCAGGAGCATGAGATCGAAATCAAGTTAAAACAGGCAATTCACGATATTTCAGGGGACAATACCAGCGTTTATAGCACACGCGATCACATTCCAGATTTCAAACGTCCAAATAGGAGAAAGAATGCCAGAACGGGCTGAAATGGGTTGGCAAGGATTGGCTGATATAATCAGATGTTCAGTTACTACTATAATTGGGAGGAAAGAAGAATTAGAAGCTCATGGAGTAATCTTTTACCGATGA
>Ga0315289_10002305_pt1 | contig 29385 bp, 21 predicted proteins | sample YL17G11_40_MG_FD_203452 | JGI IMG/M metagenome (GOLD analysis project Ga0315289, IMG submission 203452) | Sediment microbial communities from Yellowstone Lake, YNP, Wyoming, USA - YL17G11_40 | ecosystem: Environmental > Aquatic > Freshwater > Lake > Sediment | place: USA: Wyoming | collected... | reverse complement strand
CTCGGCGCAACCTCGGCTGAAGCAAGGATAGCCCTATGCTGAAGGTCTACAATACCCTGGGACGTGCGCTCCAGGAGTTCCGCCCGCTGCACGGCAATCTCGTGGGCGTCTACGTCTGCGGCCCTACCGTCTACGGCCATAGTCACATCGGCCACGCCAAGAGCTACGTCAGTTTCGACGTCATCGTGCGCTATCTCAGGTATCTGGGTTACCGTGTCCGCTACGTGCAGAACATCACGGACGTGGGCCACCTGACAGACACGGAAACGGGCGAGGACAAGGTCGGCGCCAAGGCCCGCGAGCTTGGCATCCAGCCCATGGAAGTCGCCGAGGCATTCACCCGCAGCTACTTCGAGGACATGGATGCGCTCAACGTCCTCCCGCCGGACATCAGCCCCCGCGCCAGCGGCCACATCCCCGAGCAGATCGCGCTGGTCCAGAAGCTCATCGAGGGAGGCCACGCCTACGAGGCCGACGGCAACGTCTACTTCGACGTCGAGAGCTTCCCTGGCTACGGCAAGCTGAGCGGCCGCAGCCTGGACGAGATGGCCGAGGCGGTCCGCCTGGAGGCGCGCACTGACAAGCGCCATGCGGCTGACTTCGCCCTCTGGAAGAAGGCCGAGCCGGGGCACCTGATGCGCTGGACCAGCCCCTGGGGCGAAGGCTTTCCCGGCTGGCACGTCGAATGCTCCGCCATGTCCATGAAATACCTTGGCGAGACCTTCGACATCCATGGCGGCGGCATTGAGAACGCGTTCCCACATCACGAGGATGAGATCGCCCAGGCCGAGGGGGCCACGGGCAAGCAGTTCGTCCGCTACTGGCTCCACAATAACATGGTCACGGTCAACGGCCAGAAGATGGGCAAGAGCCTCGGCAATTTCATCACCCTCAAGGATGCATTCGCCGGCAAGCCTCCGCTCGGTAAGCCCGTCCGTCCCATGGTCCTGCGCTATTTCGTCCTGACCAGCCATTACCGGAGTCCGCTGGACTTCTCCATCGAGGCCCTCGACGCCGCGCAGAAGGGCCTGGAACGCATCGAAAACACTGTCGGCCGCGTCCGCCGGATGCTGCAACCGGGCGGGCCGGCGGGGGTTGGCGCTGAGGGCGTGGTCTCCGAGGCGGTCACGAAACTCGTGTCCGACACGAGGGCCCAGTTCCTCGCGGCAATGGACGATGACTTCAACACCGCGGCCGCCATCGGCGTCCTCAGCACGTTCACGCGCGAGGTCAACCGCCTCCTCGACGAGCGGTCCGCCGGAGGCGGACCGGTCCAGGCCATTGCGGCCCTGAACGGGGTCTACGAAGACCTGGGCGGCCGCATCCTCGGCATCGTCACGGAGAAGACCGGCCTCCGGGCCGCGGCCGGCATCGAGCGGCGGCTCATCGAAGCGCTCCTCATGGTGCGCGCAGACCTTCGGAAGGCGAAGCAGTACGAGCTCGCCGACTCCATCCGCAAATGCCTCCTCGATCTCGGCATCGAAGTCCAGGACGGCCCCGAAAGCGCGACCTGGCAATTGAAATAATTCAGAATTATGAATGATGAATGATGAATGGCGTCGAGGCTTGTGGTTGGTGCGTCTTGCTGTTCATTGGCGTTCTTATGCTTCCCACGTTTGTCTGATGGGATGTCAGGGGTCCAGCACGTGACCGTTCTCCACGGACACCATTCAACTGCCAACTGTTCTTTGTCATTCATCATTCATCATTCATCATTGCGGCTCTGGAGCTGCTCATCCCTCACCCGCATTGGAGCGCAAGCGCATGGCTGGTGACATTATCCGCACCCTGATAGGTGCCGTTGACAAAGACAGGCTCTCGCGCGACGTCTTCTACCTCTCCAAAGACCCTCTTCCATTCCGGAAGCTCAACTACACCGTCCCCGGCCACGCTAAATGCACCCTCTACGAGGCGGACGACTTCATCCAGGGGCAGCTCGAATCGGCAGGCTGGCCGGTCGAAAAGGAGCCCGTGCAGGTTCAGGCCTTCCGCTGCGACACCTCCAAGCCCAAGGCCCACCAGTACTCGCCCCCGCCTCCCGAAGACCCCTGGTACACGGCTTACAACCTCTATGCCAAGCGTAAGGGGCGGGTCCATCCTGACGAGATCATCGTGCTTTGCGCCCACAAAGACTCGCAAAGCTGGGTGGACTCACCCGGCGCGCACGACAATGCGACGGGCACGTCGGGCCTGATTGAGGTCTGCCGCTGCCTGGCCGACTATGAGCCGCAACGCTCTGTCTGGTTCCTCTTCTGCAACGAAGAGCATATTCCTTGGACCAGCGTCACCGCCGCCCGGCGGTGCCGTGAGCGCGGCGACAACGTGGTTGCGGTGCTCAACTGCGACGGCTTCGGCGCCCGCACGGCTGAGGAGACCGCCGCCGACCGCAAGGCTCACGGCATGTGCTATACGAATGAAGAAGGGCGGGCACTCGCGGAACTGATGGTCCGCTTGAACGGTGAGTTCTCCATCGGGCTGGATCAAACCACGCGCCGCCGGGACTGGCCGGGGGACGACGATGGCTCATTCGTGAACGCGGGTTACCTTGCAGCCCTCTTCACCGGCGGCACCGCCAACGGCGAGTACCCCACGTATCACCGGGAGACCGACATGCCGGAAACCGTGGACTTCGACACCGTCCGCCGGATCACCCAGGTCACGCTGGCCACAGTGCTCCGGTTGGACGTCCAGGCCTGATGGCCGGTTGAGGAAGCCGGCTCGGCTCCTGCACATGCGCTTCGGTGAGCCGAGCGGCGGCGCGGGGCCATCATCACCCAGGCTTACGCCTTGCCTCTGATTCTCTCATATGCCTTGGCGAAAAGGCTCTCCAATTCGGTTGCCGAGGCCCTCTCGTTCGTCCGCCGGAACACCGCCTGCTTCCATCCGTGATGGTAATGCTGCAACTGCCAGTTCGGCGCACTGAGCTTCTCAGCTTCCTCCTGAGACACCTTCACCTGGACGTTCCATGTGTGTGTTCCGCCCCACTGGATGCTGATCGGATTTGTGTTGCCGTACTTGAACGCGACGTAATACTTGTTCAGTTTGGGGTGCATGTTCCAGCCCTGCTTCTTGATGAGCTGGTTCACCTCGTCAACAGCACGGCGCATCTCCTCCGCGGCCTCTTTGCCGTGTTCTCTGACGTAGAAGTCCCAATCGTAGGCTTCCATCCCGCGTGTCGCCTTCGCTGGCTTCTCCTCCGCTGCGCCCGCGAGCTGCTCTACGAGCACGAAGGTCTCGCCTTCCTGCACGAAACGCGTCACCTGGAGGAGTTCCACGGGGTAGCCTATCTTCTCGCTCAGCCGGATGACGTTTGGCCGGAAAGACGGCCCAATAATCACAAGGCGGATCTCCGCGGTATCCCAGTTGATCTCGATGTCCTCCGGCCGCTCCTTGGCCTCCAGCCAGAGCGCCTTGACGCTGTCTGGGCTCGTCTCCGCCCATACCGCGTACTGGAGAACCTGCGGGAGGACGCTCTCTGTGACCCTCTCGTTCTTCACCTCGATCAAGCAGACGCGCCCGTCCTGATCGATGCCCAGCATGTCCGGTATTCCCTGATGACTCCCGCTGCGCACTTGCCTCTTGAAGATGTACACGTCCTCAAGCAGCTCCTGGTTGTCGAAGATGTACTTCTCCAGGGCCGCCTCCGACTCAAACGGGGTCTCAACCAAGTTAACCGTCTTCCCGGAGCTTTTCATCCAATAGAGGTTCTGCATTCGCGTGCCTCCTCTCAGCCTCACGCTCTTGGGCCGATTTCGTTATGCTTCCAGCGGTTATCAGGACGTACCCCGTGATGTCTTTGCACTGCTGTGCTGAACTCTTCGTCGGCGAGACGCCTGTTCTCCTTTGGCGCCATCTACGTCTGCCGTTGACGCCCTTCCACGCCGACCTTCGAACCCGCCACATAGGACAATGCCCGGGCCTGCGTGATCCGGAGTCTCCTCGTCAATGGTCCCTATAAGGAATTCGCACTGCGAGCAGTCGTCAATCACGTTCGCATATGGCTTTCCTCGCCAAAGGCGGGCCGGAATTGGACAGCCGTCAACATGCAACGCAAAGCTTCGCAGTACCGTTTTCAGCCGAGCAGCGTCCTTGCAGCGACAATGAAAAGGCCTCAAGCCCGCGCAGGCAACAGGGCGCCATCGGTCCGGGTACCTTAGCGCGTCAGTGGCTGAAAGCTCGATCCAGGGAATCTTGGCGAAGTCCTTAGCCTTTTCAGGGCCCACTTCGTGAGAATGCTCAATCTCGACCACGGCCAGGACGTTGTCGCTGGCGTCGAGCAACGCGATGTCGGCAATGCGTCCGGAAGGAAGCCGATATTCCAGCTGCACCTTTCTGGCTCTTGGCGGCAATGCCTGCCACTTTTCCTCACGACAGACATCACACCGTCGGAGCAATCGTACCTCTGGGGAGCTGCCTTCCGCATCGCGAATGACTGCTGCGAACACGGCGTGCTTCGCAGCAACGTGCAGCCACCCCTCGCCAACCAGACGGCAGGACTCCGGCGCCCTATAGTGCGCGAAATGGGCTACCTTGATCTCGCCCCGCCGTAGCACAACACGCCCGTGACATTCTGGACAGGCGTAATCTGCTCTCCTCTGGCCACTTTGGGGGGCAACGCGCTCGCCCGATTTCGCCAATGCGTATGGAATCCTCAACACTTGGTATGATCCCGGATCCACTGGACGACTTATGCTCGGCTTCTCGCGCGTCATCAGCGAGGATTCCCCTTTGCCCAATTGCCAGCCGATGGTTGGGCACTCGTATTGCCCAAGCATTCTGGCGACAACACAATGGCCGTCCAGCCCGGGCGCCGGCGCAAGAACCCGTCCCGACTTCACTCCACAAAAGCTCCAAAAGGCCCTCGTGCAGGCGTTCTGCCCACTTGCGGCGTGTGCGTTATGATAGCCTGTCCGGGCACTCTGGTCAACACATAAGTATGGTTGCATCATCCCGTGCAATAAATACCACCTTGTCTGGTTCCGGCTTCGCCTGCCATTGGCCCCGGCGCGGTACCGAACATAATCACTGCAGAGAACGCCGAGAGCGCAGAGAGGGCAGTAATCGCAGGCTGTTGAACGCTGCCTTGAGCACCGTTCACTGCGCCTTGCTTACTGCAGTTTACCCGCTGCGCCTGAGTTCAGCCTGAAGGTAGCGCTGGGCTCCCGCCGGCCCCCAGGGAAAGGCAGCCAGTCAACTGCACGCCTGTCAACTATGAACTACCAACTCTCAACTCTCAACTGGTCGCTCGTGTTGCAACTGCCCCCGTCTCGCCTATAATGACAGGCGCGTGGAAGCGCCTCCCGGCGAGGAAATGAGGCAATGCCTGAACTGGTCGTAGTGGCGGACTGCGGCTCGACGAACATCGCCGCCGCGGCGGTGGACGCCCAGGGCCGCCTGGTGGCATCCGTCAGCGAGGCCAACCGGCCCGTGCCCCAGAAGGACGGCCGGGAAGGCTGGCTCATCTGGGACATGGACCGGCTCTGGATGACGGTCTGCGCGGCCATCCGGCAGGTCGTGGATCAGGTCGGCGCGGAGTCGGTCGCGGCGATCACCGTGGCCACGTGGGGCGCGGACGGCGCGCCGGTCACGGCCGGCGGCGAACTCACCTACCCCATCATCTGCTGGCAATGCCCGCGCATCGAGCCCGTGATGCGCCGCCTGACCGCACAGCTCGGCGAGCGCCGCCTTTTCAACATCACGGGCTACCAGGCCATCCGCTTCAATACCCTGTTCAAGATCGCCTGGCTGCACGACTACGCCCCGGCGGCGCTTCAGAGGGCGGACAAATGGCTCATGGTGCCCGGGCTCCTCGGCCAGAGGCTCTGCGGCGAGTCGAGCATGGACTTGACCGCCGCCTCGACGATGATGATGCTCGATCTCCAGAAGCTCGCCTGGGCGCCCGAGCTGCTCGAAGCCGCTGGGGTGGACGAGTCGTTCTTCCCGAAACTCGTCCATCCAGGGGCCATCATCGGCACGTTGACCGCCGCAGCGGCGCAGCAGACCGGCCTGAAGCAGGGCACGCCGGTCGTGGCGAGCGGGCACGATACGCAGTTCGCGCCCATCGGCAGCGGCGCCGACCCCCAGGAGGCCATCCTGAGCACGGGGACGTGGGAGATCGCCATGCTGCGCACCGCGCAGCCCGTAACCAACGACTTCGCCTTCTCGGAAGGCATCCTGTCCGAGGTGGACGCGGTGCCGGGGCTCTACGATCCGCAGCTTCTGATGATGGGGTCAGGCGTTCTCGAATGGGTGCGCGAGAACCTTTACGGCGCCCTCAAGGACCGGACCAGGGCCTACCGGACGATGATCGGCGAGGCGCAGAAGCTCAAACCGGGCGCCGGCGGGCTGATGCTTGTCCCAAGCTTCGTGCCGGACACGGGCCCCACGCGCAAATACGCGACGGCAGGTACAATCGTGGGGATCGGGCTGACGAGCACGCGCGCGCACATCTACCGCGCCGCGCTCGAAGGGCTCTGCTTCCAACTGAGGGAAGCGCTCCGGATACTGTCGCAGGCGACGGGTTTCCAGCCGGCGCGGCTGCGCGTGGTAGGCGGCGGGTCGAAGAACGACCTGTGGAACCAGATGCGCGCCGACGTGTGCCGCATGCCGGTCGTGGTGACGGAGCGCAAGGACGCCACTATCGTCGGGGCGGCCATTGCCGCCTGGGTCGGCGCAGGCAGGTTCGGCTCCATCCCCGACGGGCAGAAGCAGATCCCCATTCCGGCCGAGGTCGTGGAGCCGTCCGCTGGGGCGGAGGTCTACGAAAGGCTTTTCGAGCGCTATGGCAAGATAGCGCCGAGCTTGAGGGGCTTCTACGCCCCCGACGGGGGCGCCGCCGGTTAACCGGTGCCGTGCATGACGCTCCAAGAGGCGATGAGGAAAGGACCGAAGATGAAAGTCAGCGTCGTGGGTGCCACTGCATACAGCAGTCGCGAATTGCTCAAGATCCTTGCTCGCCACCCGGAAGCCGACATCGTCCACTTGGGCGGGCGACGGGAGGGGAACCCGCGCATTTCCGACATCTTTCCGGACCTGAGGGGCATCTGCGACATGGAACTACGAGGGCTCGCGCTCGACGATGCGCCTCAGAAGCCCGACGTGGCCTTCTTCACGCTGCCTCACGGCGTCAGCCAGCAGCACGTGCCCGCCTATCTCAAGGCGGGCGTGCGCTGCATTGACTTCAGCGCAGACTATCGCATCAGCGACCTGGCGCTCTACGAGTCGTGGTACGGCAAACACGCGGACCCGGAGAACGTCGCGCGGGCCGTCTACGGCCTGCCCGAGCTGTTCCGCGAGGAGATCGCTCGCGCCCAGCTCGTGGCGAATCCCGGCTGCTACCCGACCGCTGTTGCGCTCGCCCTGGCGCCGCTGGTGAAGCAGCGCGCCATCGAGCTTGGCGGCATCTTCGTGGACGCCAAGAGCGGCGTGAGCGGGCGCGGCAACAAGGTGGACGAGGGCTCGATGTTCTGCGAGTGCAACGAGGACGTGCGCGCCTACAGCGTCGCCGGGCACCGCCACGAGCCGGAGATGGAGCAGGCGCTCGCCCTGTTCGGCGGGCAGTGGGCGGACGTGACCTTCGTGCCGCACCTTGTCCCGATGGACCGCGGCATACTCTCCACGGTATTCGCGCGCCTGCGGCAGCCGATGGGCGCAGAGGCGCTCCAGGAGCTTTTCGACACCTTCTACGCGCGCGAGCCGTTCGTGCGCGTGTGCCCGCCGGGCGAGCAGCCAAGCACGAAAAGCGTGTCGTTCACGAACTACTGCGACATCGCCGTCACCGTGCGCAAGGGCGACCGCGTAGTCGTGACGGCAGCGATTGACAACCTCATGAAAGGGGCCTCCTCGCAGGCCGTGCAGAACATGAACATCACGTGCGGCCTGGAGGAGACGATGGGGCTGCTGTGAGGGCGGCTGCCGGCGCCTCAGGCGGCCGCGACAACGCAGTTGCGCCCTTGCTCCTTGGCGCGGTAGAGACGGCGGTCGGCGCGGTTGAACAGGGTCTCAGCGTTGTCGGTCGGTTCGAACTGCGCCACGCCGAGGCTCACCGTCACTTTGACCAGCTTGCCGTCGGCGGACCTGAACTTCTGCGCTTCCGTGATCGCCCGCAGGCGCTCGGCCGTCACCGCGGCTTGTTTCATGCGGGCGCGCGGCAGCAGAACGGCGAGCTCTTCACCCCCGTAGCGGTACGCCGTGTCGTACTTGCGCAGCGACGACTGGATGCGCTTGGCGACCTTGGTCAGGATGACGTCTCCTGTGGTGTGGCCGTAAGTGTCATTGACCTGCTTGAAGTGATCTATGTCGAGCAGGATGAGGGCGAAGGACTCCTGGCTGCGTTGCGCCAGCTCAACGGCGGCCTGCAGTTGGGCGCTGAAGTGGCTGCGGCTGTAAAGCCGCGTCAAGCCGTCTACCACCGCCTTGGTGTGAAGATACTTCGTCTTGACCGCCAGGCTGACGTGATGGCTGATCTCAAGCAGCATGGGCCTGTGGGTGCGGTTGAAGGCGGAGATCTGCTCATCCGGGGGCCTGCCGTCCGTCGCAAAGACCAGCAGGAGCACGCCGTGGACCTCGTCCTGGACCTTGAGCGGCACGATAGCGTGGAACTCCTGGCCGTGGATGCGGCAGACGACGCTGTGGCTTTCGAACGCTGAAAGCTCGAAGTCCGGGATGGCGCGGGTGAGCACCCGCCTCCCGGTCACCACCTTGCCGCCGGCATACTGTGCGAACGGCGCCATCCTGGACCTGTCGTCCTCCCTGACGAAGATGGTTGCCTCCAGCGGCTCTAAGAGCCCCTGGATCAGGTCGAGCACCTTCTCGGCGATGATGGCAAAGTCGCTCTCCTGGTTGACGATGGTGGCCACTTCCCGCATGGTGGAGAGCTGGTCGAGGCGGGCGCGCTGCGCGAGGTGGAGGGACTCGAGTTCCTCAGTGCGCCGCTGCAGGGCTTCCAGCTTGTTCTGCAGCCGTTGTAGCCTCGCGGTCCTGAAGGCCAGCAGGACTGCCGTGACGATGCCATAAAAGCCGGCCAGGGCGCCAAAGGCCGCCGGCACGCCGAGGGCCGCGCGGATGCTGAGCACCTGAGAGTCCAGAGGCGGGCGTTCCAGGAACAACTGGACGAGCAGAACGGTGCACGAGCCGGCCGCCACGACGCATACGAGCAGCCAGACATTGGTCAGCAGCGAGCGAAGAGTAGGCCGCTCATTCTGCGCCATGGCACGTGCCCTCAGGAAGCGGGGTCCGAACCCTGAGCCTATGCCACAATCGTAGGGCAGGGCGGCCGGACAAGTCAAAGGTTGGGCTTGCGGGCGGTTTAGGAAGGCGCTCGGAAGGCGGCAAGTTCCTGCCCGTAAGCGAGTTACAATGCGGCCGGCTGGCGGGCGCAACCTGGCCAGCGGGGCAAAAATGGCACTATTGGAGTGCTGCGTCTGCGCCCGTAACACCCCTATCGGGTAGCCATCGCGCCGGCCCTGTCCGCCGTGTGGCAAATAGCCTGCCAGCGTCATCGCCGGGCGAAGCGCGGCCCCTTCAGGTGAGCGTGGCGGCAAGGGCGGCTGTGGCCTACCCACCAAGGGTAGCCCCCGGCGCTTGCCCGCCGTCCGTGTGGCGGGTCATTGCCGGGCGAAGCGCGGCCCTTTCAGGTGAGCGTGGCGGCAAGTGTGGCCGCCGCCTCGATGCGCTCGAGGCACTCCTGCTTGCCCAGGATCTCCATGGTCTCGAAGAGCGGGGTGCTGACGCGCCGGCACGTCACGGCCACGCGCAGAACCATGAAGAGCGCTCCTCTTTCCCAATGCCGCCGCTCGGCAAGCGCGCTGACGGCCGCTTCCATTGCCGGAGCCGACCAGTCGTCAAGCCCCTTTAGGATATCAAGAGCCGAGTCGAGGGCCTCCCGTGCGAAGGACGGATCGTGCTTCTTCGGCACCAGGTCCTCGGCCTTGTAAGGTTCCCGCTCGAAGAAGAAGTTGGTCAGGTTATCGAAGTCAGCCAGGCGCTTCAGGCGCTCCTGGGCCAGCGCGGTCACCTTCAGAAGCTTCTCTGCCGGCTGGTCCGTGCGGCGCGTGTAGTGCTCCTTCAGTATGCGCTCAAGCAGCTCCGCGACGGGCAGCATGCGGATGTACTCCCCGTTCATCCATTCGAGCTTCTGCAGGTCGAAGACCGGGCCGCTGGTCTTCACTTTGTCCCAAGAGAAGCTCTCAACCATCTCCTGGAGGCTGAAGATCTCGCGGTCGTCGCCGAACGACCAGCCCATGAGCGACAGGAAGTTGCGGAGCGCCTCCGGCAGGTATCCCTGCTCCCGATACCAGAGGAGGGAGGTGGGGTTCTTGCGCTTGCTGATCTTGGACTTGTCCGCGTTGCGCAAGAGCGGCATGTGGACGAAGGCCGGCAGCTCCCAGCCGAAGGCTTGATAGAGCAGCACGTGCTTCGGCGTGGAGACGATCCATTCCTCCGCGCGGATGACGTGCGATATCTTCATCAGGTGGTCGTCCACCACGTTAGCCAGATGGTAGGTGGGATAGCCGTCGCTCTTGAGGAGCACCTGGTCGTCTATCTCGGCGTTCTGGACGGCGACCGTGCCGCGTACGAGGTCGTCGAAGCGCGTCTCGCCTTCGGGGGGGACCTTCAGACGCAACACGTACGGCAGGCCGGCGTCGAGCTTCCGTTGCACCTCGTCCTCGCTCAGCGCACGGCAGAGGCGGTCGTAACCGCTGATGGGATCATCCCGCCGCCGCGACTTGCGCCTCTGCGCCAGTTGCTCGGAAGTGCAGAAGCAGCGGTAGACGGCGCCGGACCCGAGCAATTCGTCCGCGTAGCGTCGGTAGATGTCAGACCGTTCGCTCTGGCGGTAGGGGCCGTAGGGGCCGCCGACGTCGGGGCCTTCGTCCCACTCCAGGCCGATCCAACGAAAAGCTTTGATGATCGCCTCTTCGCTCTCGCGCGTGGAGCGTTCGCGGTCGGTGTCCTCAATGCGGAGGACGAAATCGCCGCCGTGGTGGCGGGCGAAAGCGTAGTCGAAGAGCGCGATGTAGGCATTGCCGACGTGCGGGGGGCCGGTAGGGGAGGGCGCAGCGCGGACGCGCACGCGTGCGGCTTGTGCCTGGCTGTTCATAATGACTCCTGCGCCTGCTTTGACGCAAGATAGCACCGATGAAGACGGATGGCCTGCACGGGGGTAGCCCGTGCGCGCTGATGGGCCTGGCTGGGGCACACCGCCCGATGGCCTGCGGGAACCTAAAGGTTACCAAAGACCTGCCGCCCAGTCAAAAACCAGTCCACGCTGGGCGCAGCGTGGCCCAAAGGAGCGGGAGGCATGATGGGCCGTCGGTTGTAGCCCTTCGGTCTCTCGACGGCACTCGCCGACTCCAGCAGGTGTGCAGTACGCTTCACCCTTGAGAACGGCATCCTCCCCGCACGGCTCGGACAAAGCGGCCCTTGATTGAAGTTAGCGGCAGGTGGACACGGACGCTGCGACCGGCAACCGCCAGAACAGTACATGTGCCACATCCATGGCGTGCGCTACGACCGCAGCGGCAAGGAAACGCGCCGCTGGACATTGCATGGCGCGTGGGTTAAAGTCTTGGAGTACGACGACTTGGAGGGATCAAACACCGACAACTCCATCGAGAAGCTTACGATATGCTACCAGTACTGGACATGAGCGAGGCATCTTCCGCGCTCCCAGTTCAGTTGCGCACACGCCATAGGATTGGGCCAATGTCAGAGGTCAAGACCAGCGGGTCACTTGTCAAGAGCATCCTCGGATATGGTCAGCGCTACAAGGAGGAGATGCTCCTCAAGCGGTACGACCGAGACAAACTGACTCACGACTGGTGGGAAGCCCTTCGCTTCTTCTATGGTCGCGCCTTTTTCCAAGGGCGACTGGACACTGTCTCTGAAAGGGTCTACCAAGCCGCCCTGGATGTTCTTGGCCCTGTCTTCTCGGGCGATAGGGGCGCTGCTACGAGAGCAGCAATGGAAGAGCAGAGGTGGGTTGGCCTGCGGGAACAACTTCTGGAGAAGATCGGCAGAGGCAAGGTTGGGAAGGCGCGCGACGTGGACATGACGGTTTCTGCTCTGGAATACGTTGGTCGGTTGCCGGAGAACAACATTGTCTCGTTCTCGCTGGCACAAATCAGGGCAGGAGCGATTGAAGGCCATTTTAAGCATCTTCAGCGCGGGCTGAATTCAGCGGGCATTGTCCAGGTCGGGCCCAAGGTTGCCGCCTTCTACCTGCGCGACCTAGTGTCGCTGTACAGCCTCGACGCATGCGTTCCGCAGCAATTCCAGTTCTGCCTGCAGCCGATTGACGTATGGGTACGGAAGCTCGCGCACAAGACAGGAATCGGCGGGAAGGTCGCGTCCGATGAGCCCATTCGTGAGGCGATTGTTGACCTCTGCAAGACGTATGGCTGTTCGGCACTACAGTTCAATCAGGGCGCATGGTACGCCGGCTATTTCGCTTTCGATCTACTGGTTGAGTTGATCGCCCAGCCGCGGTAGTCGCGCCGCAGTCCGAGGTTTGTGTTGTACAGGGCATTGAGGACTCAAGTCCGCTGAGAACCGTCAGCGGGCCTTGCGTTTTCAGACCGATAGCAGACGTGGCGGTGCACGCCTTCAAGTTGCCTCGGTGCGCGGAGATAATCCTGGCCGGGATGCCGGGCGGGGGGGCCGCGTTCGGCCAGCCACAAGGACTGGCGGGGAGCCGGGCAAGCGCCGTGAGTCCATCCCCCCGGGCACTGCACGCCGTGCCCCTACAGCTGCCGCGCGGAGCGGGACGCCGGCGCTACGAACGGGTTCCGAGACGGCAGACGAGCGTGACAGGCGGTTCGTGAAGCTTTGGAGCCACGCTCAAGCTGCGCTTGGGCGTGGCACCCAGATGACGACGTACGGCCGAGTGTCCGCCTGAGGCGGATGGCACCCACACGATGGCGGCATCGGGACAGTTGACAGGCTGGCGGTGCGTCCGTACTATCAGGTGCTCTGGGCGTGTGCCTGCGGCGATCCCCGCGCCGGTAATGTGTGCACGGAAGCTCTACTCCTTTTTCCATCCGGACTAACTCATGGGAAGAACTAAAGGAGACGCCAACAATGGCGCCGCTTACAGCGGCATGGGCGCTGCCAAGGGCCGCGGCAGGAATCGGCCCGACGATGCGAAAGGAGGCCGGGCGGTGCGTCCCGACAGCGGGGCGCGCGAGGACTCCGGCCGCGTGGATTTCGTCCGCCAGATCATAGACGCCGACGTTGAGACGGGGCAGTTCGAAGGCTGCGTGCACACGCGCTTCCCCCCCGAGCCGAACGGCTACCTGCACATCGGCCACGCCAAGTCCATCTGCCTGAACTTCGGCATCGCGGCGGAATACAACGGCCTCTGCAACTTGCGCTTCGACGATACGAACCCCACCAAGGAGGAGATCGAGTACGTCGAGGCCATCAAGGAAGACCTCCGGTGGCTGGGCTTCGACTGGCAGGACAGGGAGTATTACGCGTCCGATTACTTCGAGCAGCTCTACGACTGGGCCGTGCAATTAGTGAAGAAGGGCAAGGCGTACGTGTGCGACCTGAGCGCCGACGAAGTGAGGGACTACCGCGGCACGCCGACGGCGCCGGGGAGGAACAGCCCTTACCGCGACCGGCCGATGGAGGAGAACCTGGGCCTTCTTGCGCGCATGCGGGCGGGCGAGTTTGAAGACGGGAGCCGCACGCTGCGCGCGAAGATAGACATGGCGCATCCGAATCTGAACATGCGCGACCCGGTGATGTACCGCGTCCTGCGCGCGACGCACCACCGGACGGGCGACGCGTGGTGCATATATCCTACTTACGACTGGGCGCACGGACAGTGCGACTCCATCGAGCGGATCACACATTCCATATGCACGTTAGAGTTTGAGAACCACCGGCCGCTCTACGATTGGTTTCTTGACGAATTAGGCGTTCATCACCCCCGGCAGATCGAGTTCGCCCGCCTTGAGCTGACCAATACGCTGATGAGCAAGCGGAAGGTCCCGCCCCTCATAGAGGAAGGATACGTGAGCGGATGGGACGACCCGCGGCTGCCGACGCTGCGCGGGCTGCGACGGCGGGGCTACACGCCTGAGGGCATCCGGAGCTTCTGCGACCGGATCGGCGTTGCCAAGACGAACAGCGTGATCGACGTGGCGCTCTTGGAGCACTGCCTCCGAGAAGACCTGAACAAGCACTCGCCGCGGGTCCTGGCGGTGCTGCGGCCTTTGAGGGTGGTGTTAGATAACTACCCTGAAGGCAAGGCGGAAGAGATGGACGCCCTGAACAATCCCGAGGATCCCGGCGCGGGCACGCGGAAAGTCCCCTTCTCGCGCGTGCTCTACATTGAGAAGGACGACTTTATGGAGGCGCCGCCGAAGAAGTTCTACCGGCTTGCCCCGGGGCGCGAAGTACGGCTGCGGTACGCCTACTTCGTCAAATGCGTCGGCGTAGTGAAGGATCCGAAGACCGGCGAGGTGGTCGAGCTTCATTGCACCTATGATCCGGCCACGCGAGGCGGCGGCGCGCCGGACGGGCGGAAAGTCAAGTCCACGCTGCACTGGGTCTCGGCGGAGCGCGCGCTCGAAGCGGAAGTGCGCCTCTACGACAAGCTCCTGCTGGACGGGGAGGGGGAGGACGAGGCGGACTTCAGGCGGCGCCTGAACCCCACGTCGCTCCAGGTGCTGAGGTCTTGCCGCGTTGAGCCCAGCCTTAGAGGCGCGGCGGCGGGCGCGCGCTGCCAGTTCGAGCGACAGGGCTACTTCTGCGTGGATCCTGATTCGTCCGGAGACAAGCTCGTGTTCAACCGGACGGTGACACTGCGCGACGAATGGGCGCGGGTGCAGAAGCAGGGCGCGGGTCAGGCCGGAGCCGAATAGGCGAGCCGGCGGAGCGTCGCCCTGCATCGTGACAGGGCGGCTGGCTGCGGCCCCTGCGATGGCTTGCAGGCGCCTTTGAGTGGAGATTCTGAGCGCCCGGCGGCGCGGCCTGGAATGACAGGGGTTCGCGCTGGCGATCGCCTTCTCAGAGATGACAGGGGAGGAGACCGCGGCGGGGCGTGCAATGGCGACGCCTGTGCCTTCAGGCCGGGGGCTTTTGTCCATTCAGGAAGAACAGGCGGAGTGCGTTGGCCGTGGTGGTGCGGGCGACTTCCTCGGCTGTTTCGCCGCGCAAGGCGGCCAGCGCGTGGACCGTCTCGACGATGAACGCCGGCTCGTTGCGCTGGCCGACGCGGCCAGCGGGAGTCTGGTACGGGCAGTCCGTTTCGATGAGGAGCCGGTCGGCCGGAGTCGCGGCTGCCGCCGCTTTGGCCTTCTTGAAGCCCGCCTGCGTCAGAATGCCGCCGAAGGACACGCAGAAGCCCTGCTGGATGTAGCGCGCGGCGATCTCCGGCGAAGCATCGAAGCAATGTCGGACGCCGCGCAACGCCGGGCCTCCCGGCGACGCAACGGCTGCCTCCTCAGCGAGGATCGCCAGGACTTCATCATCCGACCTGCGGGCGTGGAGGATAAGCGGCTTGCCCGTTTCGCGCGCGAGCCGGATGTGCTTGCGGAAAGTGCAGAGCTGGAGGTCCCGCCGCGTGAAAGCATGATGAAAGTCGAGGCCGGTCTCGCCGACGGCGACGACCTGCGCAAGCAAGCAGAGCGTTCGGATGGCGAGCATGTCTCCGGGGCCCGCCTGGGCGGCGTCGTTGGGATGGATGCCCACCGCAGCATAGAGCCGGCCGGGGAAGCGACGCGCCAGTTCTACGCACTGCCGCGAGGAGCCCAGGTCGGTCCCGACGCAGACCATCATCTCAACGCCGGCAGCGGCTGCGCGCTCAAGAACCTCCGGCAGGTCCGATGCAAACTCGGGCATGGTCAGGTGAACGTGCGCGTCAATGATGCGCATTGCCGTTGCCCGCGGAACCGGATGGATTGTGTGGACACGCAACGCGAATTATAATGTGCCTCGTGGAGCGTTGCACGGAGCGAGTGCGGGTGGCCGGCCTCGGCCGGGGCGCTCTGGGCAGCAGATGGGCGAGGGGTTGTCACTGAGGGGCTAGGACGGAATGGGGCCGCGCTTTCCGAGAGGCGGTTACGCCGCTTGATGTCGGCGCTACAGGGCGAGCCGCCGGTCGGCTAACTGGGTTACGTCACCCGCCGGGCCGGCGGCCACGTGCTCGCGGTGGGCAGGTGCTCCAGCAAGAGGGGAGCAGCGCTCCGGGACGGAGCAGGGTGGAAGGAGGCTTGAGGGCATTGATCGGGAAGCAGACGGGGAGGAACACACCATGAGGATACTGATGGCGGCTTCAGAGATGGCTCCTTATTCCAAGGAAGGGGGGTTGGGGGACGTGCTCTCTTCCCTTCCGGCGGCGCTGGCGAAGCTGGGCGAGCACGTGACGGTTGTCAGCCCCCTCTACCGCGGCGTGCGCGAGGCAGCGGACGCTATCGGTGCGCCCCTGAGACCCGTGAAGGGCGGCACTTTCACGGTGCCGATGGGGGACTCTGCGGTGCCGGCGGTCGCCTGGCGGTCGAAGGTCCCAGGCGCGGGTGTCACGGCGTATTTCCTGCAGAACGACCGCTACTACGACCGGGACGGCTATTACACAAGGCAGTCCGACTATGGGGAGTATGACGACAACAGCGAGCGCTTTATCTTTCTGTCGCGCGGTGCGGTGGAGATGTGCCGGGCGCTGAACTTGGAGCCGGACGTCATCCATGCACACGACTGGCCGACGGGGCTCGTGCCGATATACGTCAGATACGTGTACCAGTCGGACTTCCCGAACACGGCAACTGTGTTCACTGTTCACAATACCGCATATCAGGGGCTCTTCTGGCAGGGCGACATGAACTTGGCGGGCTTGCCGTGGGACCTTTTCGCGTGGCAGATGCTGGAGTACTATGGGAGGTTGTCCTTCTTGAAAGCGGGCCTGGTGGGGGCGGACGCACTCACGACGGTCAGCCGGAGCTACGGCGAGGCGATCCAGACAGAGGAGTCCGGCTGTGGGATGCAAGGGGTGCTGCGGGAACGCTCCGCCGACCTGTATGGAATCATCAACGGGGTGGACACCACTGAGTGGGACCCGGCTAATGATCCCCTGATCTCGGCGAACTATACGGTGGACGAACTGTCGGGCAAGGATAAGTGCAAGCGTGAACTGCAGGAGCGGTTCGGCCTGCGCCCCGAGCCCAAAGTGCCGCTCGTTGGGATGGTGTGCCGGCTGGTCGAGCAAAAGGGGCTTGACCTGCTCGAAGAGGCGCTGCCGGAGCTGCTCGAGCGCGACCTGCAGTTTGTGGTGCTGGGCCGGGGGGAGCCGAAGTACCATGCGTTTCTGGTGCGGATGCAGTCCGAGCACCCGCGCTCCTGCGGCGTGCTGCTGGAGCGTGACAACGAGGTGGCGCACCTGATCGAGGCCGGGGCCGACATGTTCCTCATGCCCAGCCGTTTCGAGCCTTGCGGAATGAACCAGCTTTACAGCATGCTGTACGGCACGGTGCCGATCGTGCGGGCGACGGGCGGCTTGGCGGACACGGTGACGGACTACAGCCCGGAGGGACTGAAGGCCGGGGAGGCAACGGGGTTTGTGTTCCAGGAATACAGCGCTGAGGCGCTTGTGCAAGCCGTGGAGCGGGCTTTGGCGCTGTACCCTGATCGGCGCAAATGGCGGCGGCTGATGCGGAACGGGATGCGGCAGGATTGGTCCTGGGAGCGGAGCGCGGCCGAGTACCTCAGAGTTTATGAGAGGGCTCGTCAGAAGCTGACCGGGAAGGTCGGGATCGCTGCGGCGGAGTGACGGTGTGAAGGAAAAGGCGGAAATAGCGAAGCAGCGCAGCAAGGCGGCCGAGATATTGCGGGAGCACAAGGCGGAACTCATCGGCGGCTGGATGGAGAAGATCCGGCTGCTGACCCGGGAGAAGGGGCTCGAGGGGCTCGCCGAGGAGCAAGTGCTGGAGGACGGGGCGAACGAGTTCGTCGAGATGCTGCTGCGGCGCCTGGCAGGGAAGGGCCTGGAGGCGGACGTTGGCGCCTTCTATCATCTGGTGCTGGAAGGGCGTCAGAACAACGTCCGTCTGGCCGATGTCGCTTACATCCTGCTTGAGCTGAAGAGCGTGGCCAAGCAGACGATCTTCGAGAACCTCGATGACGAGTTGGCTGCGTTCCGCGTTTCGCGCCTGGTGGATGACACGGTGGAAGCCGTGCTTCGCAAGACTGCCGATCTGTACGAGTTGACGACGGAGGCGGACCACCTGACGGCCCGCGAGCGCCTGCAGGAGATATTCGCAGCCTGGGATATAGAGGAAAGCGTTGCGGACGTCGAGACGCCCGCCGCGGTCCTCCAGTCGGCGGCGGTCAGGCTGGGCGGGATATGGAAACTCATGGGCTGCCGGGCGCGTTTCGGCGAGCCGCCTGCGGAAGCATTGGACCTCGCCGTGGGGCCTGGTTTGCCGATCCCCGCCATGAAGGAGCAGCGACACTACCTGACGGAAGGGGAACTGGCAGCGGGCGGCGTCGTGAGCGTGCTGGACCGTGTGTGCCGGCGGCGCGATGCGTACATCAGCGGCGATGTCCGGCACGATCACCGAATCGTGAACGGGGCTGATCTCGCTGAAGCCGGGGTGAGGAGCATTGCGTGCTGTCCCTTCATATCTCGCGACAAGGTGATGGGCGCGCTGCTGCTTTACGCAGAGAAGCCGCACACGTTTCAGAAGAGCGACAGCCGGCGGCTGAGCGACTTTGCGAACGTGCTGGCGCTGGCTCTGGAGCGCACGGGGCGGCTGGAGCGATCACGCAAGGAGATCAGCGAGGCCGAGGTGGTAACGCGGATCGGCCGGTCGCTGCTGGAGCTGCCCACGCGGGAGGCCCTCTTGCAGGGCGTGGTGGAAGCGCTTCGGGTGTTCAGGGACTATTTCGACGTGTCTCTCTTTCGCGTTGACCACGAGAAGGGCGAATGCGTGTTGACGGCGGAAGCGGGCCGGGGCCGCCGCTACCGGCCGGACGAGTACCGCCAGAAGATCGGCATGGGCTTCATCGGGCTCTGCGCCCAGACGGGTGAGACGATCCGCGCGTCGGATCTGGAAGAGGACGCCCGGCGGCTCATCGCGTTCGAGGAGGAATACCGGGCCCGAAGCGAGCTTGTAGTGCCGGTGAAGAAGGGCTCGACTGTGCTGGGGGTCATAGATTTCCTTTCGGAGCGCGAGGAGGACTTCCCGGAGGCGGATATGGCGGCGCTTCACAACGTGTCGCCGCACATCGGTGTAGCGCTGCAGAACGCCAGCATGATAGTGCAGCGTCGTCACGACCGCTACGAGATCGAGCAGGCGCACCGCCAGCTTGCCAACATCATCCGCAGCGCGGCCGTGGGCATAACGAGCATTGACACGAACGGCGTCTACACCCACTGGAGCCAGAGCTGCGAGGCGATGCTGGGCTACGCGGAGGCGGAAGTGGTGCAGCGCAAGACGCCGGCGGACTTCGCCGCGGACCCGTACGAGCTCCGTTCGGCCCTGGGAAAGTGCTTGCGGGAAGGACGGACGGACGCCGAGCGCGTGATGTTGCGCAAGGACGGTTCGGCGCGCGTCGTCAGGGAAAGTTGTGTGCCGGTCAGGGACGAGGAGGGCCGGCACATCGGGTTCACTTCGTACCTGGTGGACATCACTGAGCAGAAACGCGCCGATGAGGAGCTTCGGCGCGAACGCGACACGTTGAACCTGGTGGTGGGGGCCATGGGCGCGGGACTGGCTCTGTTCGACCGGGACCTGCGCATGCACTGGGCCAATGCTACCATGGTGAAATGGTTCGGGCTGGGCCAGGAGGCATTCGGCAGGGACTGCCACGAGATCAACATCTGCGGCACGTGCAAGCCGGACACGTGCCCGGTGATCCAGGCGACGACGACAGGCCTTCCGCAGTCCCCGGTACATGAAGTGACGGATGCGTCGGGCGCCTGGCACTGCTATCAGCAGGTGTTCACGCCGGTGGCCTATGGACAGACGCGGCTTGTGGTGCTTACGCTCGACGTCACGGACCAGCGCCGGCAGACGGAGCAGATGCGGCGCATCAACAAGCTCACGGAAAAAGTGGCGACCTCCCTGGACCTGGAGAAGGTGCTCCACCTGGTCCTGACGTGTGTCACAGCGGGGCATGCGATCGGCTTCAACCGGGCTTTCATATTCCTGGCGGATGAGAGGGCGCCTAACCTGAAAGGGACGATGGCCATCGGCCCCACCTCCGCCGCTGACGCGCACCGGATCTGGTCCGACCTTGCGCAGAAGGCCCCCAGCATCGAGGAGCTGCTGGATTCAGCCGTTCCATCGCCCAGCGACCTGCTGCTGACGGAGCGCGTGCGGTCTCTGGCCATCCCCCTGCACGAGCAGAAGGATATGCTGGCCAACGTGTTCCACAGCCGTGCGGTGGCTCACGTGAGGGACGCCCGGTCCAATGCGAACCTCAACGCGACGGTGGCAGAGCAGTTGGAGTTGGAGGAGTTCGTGTGCGTGCCGCTGGCCGTGCAGGACGAGCCGTTGGGGGTGATGCTGGCGGACAACAAGTACTCGCGCATGCCAATAGACCAAGAGCACGTGGAACTGTTGGGGCTCTTTTCGCGCCAGGCATCCTTGGCGATAGCCAATGCGCGGGCCTATGAGAAGATCAGCGATCAACTGGAAGAGCTGCAGCGCACACGCGACCGGCTGATCGAGGCCGAGCGGATGGCCAGCGTCGGCCGGATGGCGAGCCATATGGCGCACGAGATCCGCAATCCCCTGACCGCCATGGGAGGGTTTGCGGCCGCCATCGCGCGACAGCATCAGAACGACCCGAAGACGAGCCGCAATGCGATGATCATCTACGAAGAGGCCCGCCGTCTGGAGCGGACGCTCATCAACGTGTTGGACTACACACGACCCCTGCGGCCGAAGAAGGAGGCCGTGTCTCTGAACGCCCTCGTGCTGGAGACAGTTGAGCAGTTCGGGCCGCAGTTGAAGGAAGACAACATATCGTTGAGAATGTCGCTGGGCGAGAACTTGCCCGAGGTCCCGGCCGATGCGGCGATGGTCAAGCAGGTGGTCATTAACTTGCTGAAGAACGCCGTCGAAGCCATGGAGAGCAAGAATGGAGGCACGCTCACAATCGCTACTTCGCCGGGCGAGCGGGAGGTGGAGTTGCTCGTGGCCGACACAGGGGTCGGCATGGGGGCTGACACTGTGAGCAAGCTCTTCAGTCCTTTTTTCACTACAAAGATAGGCGGCATCGGATTGGGGCTGTCAGTGTCGCGCCGCATCGTCGAGCAGCACGGCGGCCGCATCAGCGTGGAGAGCAAGCTGGGCGACGGGTCGAGGTTCATTGTCACCCTTGCGCTGCTGGTTGTGGCGGGGGACCTGGCGGCCGGTGTGGCGCAGCTCGGAGAGCATCAGTAGCAGGAAGGGGGTCGTCTATGCCCAGAATTCTACTCGTCGAGGACGAGGAGAGCGTCCGCCTGCTCTACCAGCAAGAACTGGAGGAGCGGGGTTATGAAGTGTTCTGCGCGAAGGACGGTCGGATGGCCGTCCAACTGGCTCAGCAAGCGTCGCCTGACGTGGTCATCATGGACATAAACCTGCCGGAGAAGATGGACGGGCTGGAGTCAATGTCCAGGATACTGAGCCACGATCGGAGCGTTCTGGTGATCATCAACACCGGCTACAGCGAGTACAAGGACAGCTTCAAGAGTTGGATGGCCGACGCTTATGTTCTGAAGACGGCTGACGTGCAGCCCCTTATGCAGGCCGTGGAAGAAGCGCTCCGCAAGAAGGGTGTGGCCCCGACGGTCTGACCGAGGGTCCGTCCTGCAGCGGCCGGGAAGCGGGAGTTCGATGCCGGGATTCGACGAAACGGACGCCGTGAGGAGCACGCTGGTCATGGTGCTGGCCGGCGGGCAGGGCCAGAGGCTCTACCCGTTGACCAAGGACCGTGCGAAGCCGGCGGTGCCGTTCGGCGGGGTCTATCGCATCATTGACTTCTCTTTGAGCAACTGCCTGAACAGCGGGCTGCGCAGGATATGCGTGCTGACGCAGTACAAGAGCGAATCGCTGGACCGTCACATCCGGTTCGGCTGGAGCATCTTCAACCCCGAAATCGGGGAGTGGATTGAGACGCGCCCGCCGCAGCAAAGGATGAGTTCCGAGTGGTACCTTGGCACGGCGGACGCAATCTACCAGAATATCTACACGCTCGAGGGCGAACGGCCGCGTTGCGTCCTTATCCTCGGCGGCGACCACGTCTACAGGATGGATTATGCGCGGATGCTGCAGGCCCATGTGCGCAACAACGCCGACCTCACCATTGCTTGCATCGAGAAGCCACTGGCTGAGGCGGCGGGCAGACTGGGCGTCGTCGGGGCGGGGGAGGACATGCGCGTCAGCCTCTTCCAGGAGAAGCCCGCCTATCCGGAGCCGGTGGCCGGGCGAACCGACGTCTGCCTTTGCTCGATGGGCATCTATTTATTCAACACGGAAGTCCTGGTGCGCCGGGTCATTGATGATGCCAAGCGCGATAGCAGCCACGACTTCGGCCGCGATGTAGTGCCGGCGATGGTGGAGAAGGGGGACCGCGTCTTCGCATACCAGTTCACCGGCCATTACTGGCGCGACATCGGGACGCTGGATGCTTACTGGGAAGCCCACATGGATCTGATCAGCATCCAGCCGGCCTTCAACCTGTATGACCCTGAGTGGCCAATCCGTGGCGTCATGCACTGCCATGCGCCGGCGAAGATCGTTTTCGGCGGCGGAGCGAGCGCCTCGCCGAGGTCCGAGGTCTACAACTCGCTTGTTTCCAATGGCTCCATCGTCAGCGGAGCCTACGTTTGCGATTCGATCATCGGTACGGACGTCCGCGTCGAGGTGGGGGCACGCATCGAGCAGTCGGTGATCCTGGACCGCACGAAGGTCGGTCGCGGCGCGGTCATCAGAAGGGCCATCATAGACAAGGACAACACTATCCCGGACAACGCGCGCGTGGGCGTGGACCCCGATTGGGACCGCCGCCACTTCTCGGTGAGCGAAGGGGGGATCGCCGTCATGGCGAAGGGTGTGCCCTTCCCGGGCTTCTGAGCGGCGTGGGCGGCGTTGGGCTCGAGCACCGCTTGATTGACACATCCGTCGGAAGGCGTTTATACTTGCTTTCTTTCACCTTCTCAGCGCAGCCCGGTGATGTCGTGCGCCCAACGCGTCCCGGCCGTTTCTGAGCCTGCGACACCTCGGATGTGAGCCTGCACATGGACAAATGCAATGTAGCCCTTTACGGATGCGGAACCGTAGGGACGGGCGTCGCCCAGGTCTTGCTCAGCCGGGGAGCGCTCGGCGAGCGCATAGGAGACCGCGTCAAGCTCAAGTACGTCGTGGACGCGCGGCTGGATGAGGTCCGGCGCGCACTCCAGCAGTCAGGGCCGGTCATCGTGACCGACGATCTGGACCAGCCGCTGGCCGACCCGGAGGTGAACGTGGTGGTGGAGCTGTTCGGCGGCATGACCGCAGCGCGGACGGTGGTGGAGCGGGCACTTGCCTCCGGCCGAGACGTGATCACGGCGAATAAGGCGCTGCTGGCCTCGTACGGCGACGAGTTGTTCCGCCTGGCGCGCGCCCACGGGCGGGCGATCGGGTTCGAAGGGAGCGTAGGCGGCGGCATCCCCGTCATCGGCGCGATACGGGACGGCCTCGTAGCCAATCGTATTGAACGCATTTATGGCATAGTCAACGGCACGTGCAACTACGTGCTGACGAGGATGCTGGAAAGAGACATGCTCTACGCCCGAGCCCTGGCGGAGGCGCAGGAACGCGGATACGCAGAGGCGGATCCGCGGCTGGACGTGGAAGGCCTGGACTCTGCCCACAAGCTGGCCGTCCTGGCGCGCCTTGCCTTCGGCGTGAACGTGAAGCTTGAGCACATTGCGTGCGAAGGCATAGCACACGTCGAGCTGAGCGACCTGCGCTACGCGCAGGCCCTTGGTTACACCCTGAAGCTGCTGGCCATTGGCATTCGCCGCGGCGAGCGACTGGAACTGCGCGTTCATCCGTCGCTGCTGCGAAAGGAGCACCCCGTAGCGGGGATCGGCGGCGTCTTCAACGCGGTGTGCATCCACACGAGCCACGCCGGGGAGGTCGTGCTTACGGGGCAAGGCGCGGGCCGCATGCCTACCACCAGCGCCGTGCTGTCGGACATCGCGGCGATGGCGCTCGGCACCTACCCGACCGACTTCGCTGCGCTCAGTCAGTTCGGCGATGTCCCTGACGCCGACGTGGTGCCGGTCGGTGACATCCAGACGCGCTACTACTTCCGGCTGGACTGCGCAGACCGGCCGGGTGTGCTCGCCAAGGTCGCCGCCATCTTGGGCGAGGAGGATATAAGCATTGCGTCGCTGCGCCAGCAAGAGCCGGCAGGCCCGGGCAAGCATGTAGTGCCGGTTGTCTTCATGACCCACCATGCGCGTGAGGCCTCGTTCAGGCGCGCGCTGGACAGGATCAACCAGTTGGACGTAGTCAGGGGCGACCGGACCAGGTTTCTGAGGGTTGAGGACATATGAGCTGCCTCCGGCACGCCGGGTGGGCGCACGTCAGGAGAGCTGCATGAGGTACTGCATGGTCGTTCCAGACGGTGCGGCTGATCTCCCCGTCGCCAGACTCGACGGCAAGACGCCGCTGGAGGCCGCTCGTACGCCGAACATGGACAGGGCGGCGGCGGAGGGGCTTCTCGGCGTGACCGACAATGTGCCGCCGCGCATGTCTCCCGGCAGTGAGATAGCCATGATGAGCGTGGCAGGCTACAACCCAGTCGAGTACTATACCGGCAGGGGCCCGCTCGAAGCGGCGGACTTAGGCCTGAACATGGGGGCGCACGACTGGGCCATCCGCTGCAACCTGATCACTGTGGCCGACGATGCCCTCGTTGACTTCACCGCCGGCCATATCTCTACGGAGGAGGCGGGGGCCCTGATCCGGTCCCTGAATGAAAACCTGGGGAACCAGGAACTCAGCTTCCACGTCGGCACGAGCTACCGTCATGTCGCCATATACCGAGGCGGCCGGGCACTGACGGCCGAGACTGTGGCTCCCCACGATGTAGTGGGACTGCCGCTCAGAGAGAACTACCCGCGGGGCGAGGGCAGCGAGATGCTGATTGACTTGATGGAACGCTCGCGGGCGATCCTCGACTCTCATGACATCAACTACGTGCGCCGGGATCTGGGCAAGAACCCTGCCACAATGATCTGGCTCTGGGGCCAGGGCAAGAAGCCCGATCTGCCCAGTTTCGAGAGCCGTTTCGGCATCAAGGGAGCCGTGATCAGCGCCGTCAACCTTGTGCGCGGCATCGGGCGGCTGATCGGATGGGAGGTCATAAAGGTTCCCGGGGCCACGGGTTATGTAGACACTGACTACGCGGCAAAGGGGCGATATGCCCTCGACGCCCTCACCAGGACCGACCTCGTTCTGGTCCACGTTGAGGCGCCTGATGAGGCGAGCCACGAGCACGACCTGATGGGGAAGATACGCGCCGTCGAGCGGGTGGACAAGGACATCGTCGGGCCCCTGATGGCCCACGCCGGGTCAGAAGGGGGCGTAAGGCTGTTGATAGTGCCAGACCACGTGACGTCCGTCGAGGACGGCAAGCACAAGCGCGGCAAGGTGCCCTTCGCAATCTGGGGGGAGGGGATCGAGGCTGCATCGGGTAGTCACTTCACCGAGGCGTACGCCGAGGCTTCGGAAGTCGAGGTCGGCAACGGCTGGGAGTTGATGTCGGAGTTCATCGGTTCGGCCCTGGCGTGAAGCTCGGGGCGGCTCCCTCGTCCGCGTCTTGCTCCGTGCGTAGCCTTGCGGGGCGGCGCCAGGGGGCCTATAATGGCGTCCGATCGGTGGGGGCGTAGCTCAGCTGGGAGAGCGCGGCACTCGCACTGCCGAGGTCGGGGGTTCGAATCCCCTCGCCTCCACCACATCATTCAAGTCACGCCGAGCGGGGGCCATGTGACGGGGGAGTCCGGCGCGCGCTTGCAGCACGGGTCGGGCTGGCGCAGGGGGACGCCGCCAGAGCAACTTTGGCACCACCTCGACCGTCCCGAGAACGCGATGCACGTTGAGCGGCCCGCCGGCTGGGTCATGCCTCTCATGTGGACGGATGCGGAATGCGCTGAGGTTCTGCTTTGCATGGCGCCTGGCCTGGCCCTCGATCTCGTCCTCGTCGTCTCTGAAGCTCACCCTGATGGCCTCGCCGGAAGGGGCTGGCTGCACTCCTGCCCCGGGCCTCCAACGGACTTGTCTCCATGTATGGCGATGCTTGCCGAACCTCGCCTCACGGGATATGATAATCCGCCCATGGGGGGTCTGTCGGACAGGCAGGCGCCCGTTTGGTCAACTGGGAGTGTTCGCACCGGGCTCGAAGCCATGCCGTGAAGGTGGCACTTTCGTGCTGCGAGGCACTTCGAGAGAGCCCGCCCCATGGACAAGGAAGCGAGCAAGCCGTCCTCCCTCGTCCGCACCTTTGGGGGCATTCTGCTGGGCCTCTTGGTGCTGGGGGCCGTCTACGCACTCGGCAGGTACAACTTTCTCCTCGCCCACGGTTTGGCCGAAGGCTTCAGCATAGCCGTTGCCGCCGGCATCTTCATGGTTGCGTGGAACGCGAGGAATATTATCGGCAACGGCTACATCTTGTTTGTCGGCATCGCCTTCGTGTTCGTCGCCGGGCTCGACCTCATACACACTCTTGTTTATCGGGGCATGGGCTTGTTCGGCGGCGACCCGAATCCGGCCACCCAGCTCTGGGTGGGCGCCCGCTCTCTTCAGGCCGTCACGCTCTGTATTGCCCCGCTAATGGCCGGTCGCGCCGTACGCGCGAGGACGGTCTTCATAGGCTACGCCGCTGTCACGGGACTTCTGCTGGCGTCCATTTTTGCGTGGCAGGTCTTCCCCACCTGCTATGTTGAGAACCAGGGCTTGACGCCTTTCAAGGTTCGGAGCGAGCATGCGATCTGCGCCGTCCTCCTGGCTTCCGGCGGACTGCTTCTCACGAAGCGCAGGCACTTCGACAGGTACGTCTTGGGCCTTCTGCTCGGATCGGTTGCCGCGACGATCGGCTCTGAGGTGGCCTTCACGGAATACGTAAACGTCTACGACGCGGTCAACGTGGTGGGCCACCTCCTGAAGATCGTGGCTTTTTACCTCTTCTATAAGGCGATTATTGAGACCGGTCTGGCGAGGCCGTATGCGCTGCTCTTCCGCGACCTGAAGCTGAGCGAGCAGGCTCTGAAGCTGGGCCGCGACGAGCTTGAACTCCGCGTGCTGGAGCGCACCGCGGAGCTTTCCCGGGCCAACGTCGCTCTGCGGGCGGAAATCGCCGAGAAGGAACAGGCCGAGGCGGCTCTGCGCAACACCAAGGACCTTCTGGAGCAAGTGTTCTCATCGCTTCGTCTGTGCGTCGCGTACATGGATGCTGAGTTCAACTTCCTGCGAGTCAACCCGGCTTATGCGGAATCGGACGGCCGGTCGCCCGAGTTCTTTGTCGGCAAGAACCATTTCGACCTCTATCCCCATGAGGAGAATGAAGCGATCTTCCGCGAGGTGGTCAGGACGGGCAAGCCTTATTCCGCCCTGGCCAAGCCGTTCGTGTACGCCGGGCATCCTGAGCGCGGGGTCACTTACTGGGACTGGACACTCCAGCCGACCAAGGATGCCGCCGGGAATGTCACAGGTGTCGCGCTGTGCCTCGTCAACGTTACGGAGCGGAAGCGCGCCGAGGAGAAACTGTCCGAGTACCAGGGGCAACTCCGTTCCCTGGCTGCCAAGCTCTCGCTGGCCGAGGAGCGGGAGCGCAGACGCATTGCGTCCGAGCTTCACGACCGCATAGGCCAGGCGCTGGCCGTTTCGAGGATGAAACTCGGACAACTGCGCGATTCGATACCGTCGGCGGACGCCCGTGAGTCCCTCAGCGAGGTCCGGGCCCTGATTGACCAGACGATCCGCGACACGAGGGCACTGACCTTTGACCTGAGCCCGCCAGTCCTGTACGAGTTGGGCTTGGGCGCCGCGATTGAGTGGTTGACCGAACGCGTGCAGGAGCAGCATGGCGTGACGGTGGTGTTTGAAGACGGCAGGAAGCCGCTCCGGCTGTCGAGTGATGTGGGCGTCCTCCTTTTCCGCGCCGTCCAAGAATTGCTGATCAACGTCGTCAAGCACGCGGACGCAACCGTCGCCAGGGTAACCCTTCATTCCGACGACCGGGAGGTCCGCATCAGCGTCGAGGACAACGGAGTGGGCTTCGACGTTTCTAACGTTCGGCCCGACGCGCGGCGCAAAGACGGCTTCGGGCTCTTCAGCGTCCGGGAGCGCCTGAACCCTCTGGATGGGCGTCTGGAAATCGAATCCGAGCACGGCAAGGGCACTCGTGCTATACTGGTGGCTCCAATCAAACCTGCTCCTTCAGGTGGAGAGGGCGAACGTCTATGACCATACGCATTGTGCTGGCGGACGACCACAAGATACTGCGAGACGGCCTTCGCTCTTTGCTCGAGCAGCAATCGGACATGCAAGTGGTCGCGGAGGCCGACAACGGTCGTGCGACCGTGAAGCTCGCGCAGGAGCTCAATCCCGATGTGGTGGTCATGGACATAGGCATGCCCGACCTGAACGGCATAGACGCCACCAAGCAGATCGTCACCAAAGCCCCGGGCGTGAAGGTGATTGCCCTTTCCATGCACTCCGACAAACGGTTTGTCCAGGGCATGCTGAGCGCCGGTGCGTCGGGCTACTTGTTGAAGGACTCGGCCTTCGACGAGCTTGCGCGGGCCATACAGGTCGTCGTCGCGGACCAGACCTACCTCTCCCCGAAGGTGGCGGGTGTTGTCGTGGAGTCAATGGTGAGGAAAACGGCCCGCCGTCCGGCCCGCGTGTCCGCCGACCTGACGGATCGCGAGCGAGAAGTCCTTCAGCTTATGTCGGAAGGCAAGTCCACAAAGCAGATCGCCGCCACCCTGGACGTCAGCATCAAGACTATCGAGACCCATCGCAGCCGCATCATGGACAAGGTCGGCATCCACAGCGTCGCCGAGCTTACCAAGTTCGCCATCCGCGAAGGGCTCACCTCCGTAGAGTGAGAGCCCGCCGGCACGGCGCGCAAACGCGGTTCCTGGTCCTTCCCCCGACGCGGACCTAAGGTTTTCCGAAGCGTCAACGTAGGTCTTCACCGATTGTGGCCCGCCGCGCAAAACCGTACAGTATCCCTTAATAAGTTGGGCTCCTTGAAAAGGGCGTGGGACGCGCAGCGATGCCGGGGGCCGGATCTCACGGGCGAACCGGCGGTGGGAGAAGGGGGGTCGGCTTCGGGGTCGTGAGTGCGTCCCTGATGAGGGAGATCGGCAGCAGCAGGAAGGAGCCGCGATTATCG
>Ga0315289_10002304_pt1 | contig 29391 bp, 20 predicted proteins | sample YL17G11_40_MG_FD_203452 | JGI IMG/M metagenome (GOLD analysis project Ga0315289, IMG submission 203452) | Sediment microbial communities from Yellowstone Lake, YNP, Wyoming, USA - YL17G11_40 | ecosystem: Environmental > Aquatic > Freshwater > Lake > Sediment | place: USA: Wyoming | collected... | reverse complement strand
AAGTCCTTGGCATCGGGGAAGAATAGTGGTTCGATAAAACTCACCACCCTGGGTAAAAGGGCATGCCGCTCAGCGTCCCTTCGGTCTGAGCTCAGGGTCGAAGACAACCCTGAGTAATGTTAAGATAACATGCCCCAATGCTTGCCATTGGGGTATCGAAGGGTTGATAACCTGTAGTATAATTATAATAGGGAAGAGTAAAACTATAATAACGCCTTGTCCTGAAGACTTGGACTGAGTTTAGTCGAAGTCTTGCAGGAAGTTATAACCGGCCAATAGTTTAAGGGCCGGTTTTATTGTGGAAAATAGTCCTATATTATGTAATATATTGACATACATGGTATAATTTATCCTGTTGTTTGGCGACGGCTATTTAGGCCCTTTTGCGGCCTAAAAAAGCCCATTCCAAACATATTACATATTTCTCTTCGCACTTTAAAAATTAAATGATTATGGGATAAGAAAAATTACTTTTAAAAAGAATTGTGTTGGACTACTGGTTTCTTCCGGCATAATTTGGATCTTATATTTCTATTTTTGTCGCCAATAGGATTCAGATTTTGCCGGGAGAATCAGTTTGTGTCCCTATACGGCGGGGAATCCCTTTTTTCAAAAGGGGGTGCAGCGCTAGCTGGTCAAGACAAAGCGAGACTCAGTCTCGTAAAAATCTTACATGAGGAGAATACTGATGCCTAACTGGAGTAGGAGCACCCAGATGGCCAAGGGAGGAGAAATCACGATAGTGTTCGGTATAGGAGGGGCCTGGAAAGCCTTTGTTGCAGGCGCCTTCAATATCGTAACGACCCCACCCGATTTGGTCGTCTACTATGATGTTGCGGGTGAGGTGGCGACGTCCGGCCTTAACCTGACAAGGCCTGATGTCTTTGTGATTTCTCCAGATCCTGCATACAAAGTCGGGGATCTTGTGGATGCGTTGATGCAGGATCAGAATGCCGATGCTAAGCTCATTGGTAAAGCGCTATACGGGCATGAGCCTGATTCAGATCGGGGGATGGGTCAAACCCCGGCTCTCGGTGATCAGGCCCTCAAGATGGAATTACCTCAGGTACGTAGCATCTTCAACAGCAATATCTTAAGCTACATCCGCCAGGTGTGCAACAACGTACCAAGGAAGATCTATGTCTACGTGTTCTACGGGACAGGTGGAGGAACTGGTCGAGGGGTCAGTCGTCGGTTACTGGCAGAGTTCCGCAGGAGCTTGCACGAAGGGGCGCCAGAAGCCTCGGTGACAATACGCCGGTTTGTGCTCTGCGGTGAGTGTTGGCATAACTGTGGTGAGTTTATCGAGGGTAACGCCGCAACTGGCGCTGCTCAAGAACTCGCCGACGCCATCGACGATCCATATCGAACGCCAAAGGAAAATCAGGCAACTCACATGATGGCGATACCACTCGCTGGGACCGATGACAAATTGCGAAACCTTCTGGTGGATCAGCTAGGCGCGATGCTCTTCAGCTCGACTGGTTTCATGGAAGAAATCGAGCGGAGACTGGCCAACGATATGACACGAATGGACTTGGGTGGTATGTTACGTTGGCACTCTGTCCACTACGGGGAGGTAGATAGGCTCTCGCTTGCTGCGACAGTAGCCCAACAGTATCAACCAGGTCTTCTTGAATTGATTGATAGCGACCATGCAGATCTCGGCTCACCAACTCCGATTCGAACGATAAGTACCTCAGCAGATACCACTGATGAGCCGCGAAGGTCGGTCGAGCAGGTCCAAGAAGATCTTGCGTCTCCTGGAGGTCGCGACGAACGCTTCCTAAGAGAGTTGCTTGGCGAGTATCATGCTACGGCAACGGTACACGCAGAGCTGTTGGGCGATCAAGGTAAAATGAAGGCTACAGAGATGATCGCCGGCGATTTGACATCAATGCGAGACATTCGCCTTCGATTGGCGAACCTCTTCATGTTGGCTGACATGCTACCTCCACTCATCCAAACTGCAGTTGTGGAAGAAGGTATGGCCAGAATCAGGGCTCAAGACGCTGAAACACTGATTAGGTCGCACTGGAAATTCCTATACGGGACATTCTTCGAGAGACTGCGCGCTTGGCGATCATGGCAAATGGCCACTCAGGGAGAAGACGATCGTCAAGAACGATTGAAGAATGCTGCCACTCAAGCGCGTGAAGAGCGGCAAAAACTGAGTCTCATACAAGCGCAGGTTGCAGCTCTCAAGCAGTTCAGGGATTCAGTCCTCGGTGCAACATCTGATCTACGCTCCAGCATCCGAGGCGCCTGGGATGTCCTGCGACAAATCGCCGAACAAGGGAACATTATGCGTGGCATTGATGTAGGCCCTATAGACGATCGCATCGTAGACCTGTTGTGGGCCTCGGGACTGCCCGACGCAAGTACACGAGTGGCAGACCTGCTGTTGGCGGGCATCAAGAGTGCATCTACGGATGTTCTCGCAGAGAAGATCTTTGGCTATAGAGGACGAACACCCGCAGATCCGAAAGTCCTCGCATATCTGGCTAACACTTCATTGCCGAAGTACGTTGCACCACCTGTTGGGGGTAAGGACAGTTCACATCAGCGGGTTCGACGGTTCATGTTTGTGCCACTGGCAGAAGGAGATTTGGTCGCATTCCAGCAGGAAATGGCCAAGATCGATAGAAGATTGCGCGTATTCCCCATTGGATGCGGAGCGGGCGTCTTCATCGGTGGGCTCGAGGTACACTGGGTGGAAGGCGATGACGACATCGTCACACCTCGCTACCTCAGTGTAATCAAGGCCCTGCAGGCAGATCCGACCAAATTCGCCCTGGCCTGCGTTCCGGGAGTACCTTTACGGCTGCCCAGCCAAACTCAGTAGATGGACAAAGGGGATGACTTAACACCTTACTGGTCTATTGCATTGACCAAGTCATCCCCCCAGTACGCATGGAGGTAGGTAAAATGTATCCTCTCCGGTTGATTCTTTTCACCCTCCTCGCGACCATGTTCGTGATTTGGCGGTGGGGGGTGGACGCTTACCATCTGGCCATTGCGGCGTCTGTATACGTACTCTTCATCGTGGTACTTGTACTTCATAGAAGAGCACAGGCAGGCGAGGCGCTAAGGCATGGTAGGCGACTGAAAGACACAGTTGGTGGTGCCCTCTTCGCGGCGCTGATCACGGCTATCCTATTTGGGGGAATGTTGTTGATTACAGTCAGCATCGTGGACAAGACCCAATTAGATGTCGTGTTTTATGACCGCGACCAGCCAACGGTTCAGCACGATCTAGAGCTATTGAAGAAGGCAAATGCCTGGCCGGAAGTCGAGGACCTGATCACAAAAAGACTCAATAAGAAGGTATCAAAGCGTTGGAGGGCTGAGCTAGCCCAATTAGGCTACGAGGCGATTATCGCACAGGGAGACAGCGCTACAACGTCTTGCGAGCAGGCTGCCCAATATGCTCGTGCCATCCAGTGGAGTGAGAAGTGGGGACTAAGAAGCGAGGAGGCCAAAGCTAAGTTGAGATTGGTCGAACCGACTCCCACACCTCAGCCACCTACACCTACGCCTACGTCTACATCGCCTCCTACTCGCACGCCTCTACCAACGCCCACGTCTACGCCGACACATACGCCTACACCTACGTCCACATCTACGCCTACGTCCACACCGCTGCCTACGTCAACACCAATGCCTCCTACAGCTACACCAATCCCTGGGGTGGTGAACTGCTACGCCCAGTTGTTGGAGGCAGTGACACCTCCGTCGAATTCCGGCTATCTGGTGACGTTGTCTGCGTGTATTGGGCAAGAGGGGGTCTGGCAGATCAGTTGGTACCCACAACAGGGAATCTTTCCCTATTCCAAGCTGGTTAGCACGAGCACATATGCGGCATTTGACTTCGACAGTGTCCATTTCTTGGTTTGCCGCGTTGTACTCGAAGGGGAGATCCCAAGGTTGACATTTCAGATCGTTGACATCCAGTAGAGTAGCTAGGAGGTGGGGCATGAGAGTAAAAACGACTCAGAACGGTCAAGCGGACCTAGGCAGCATCCTGAAGCCCATAGTGAAGTGGTGGCGGCGGTTTCTTTTCCTCTTCATCATCGGTGCAGCCGTCACTATTTTCCTGGCTAAGAGCAAGCTGGAAGTAGCCCTACTTTTCCTCGGGATAGGACTGCTTTCAGCCCTATTGGTCTTGGTTGTAGACAATCCTGCACTAGAAGTTGCAATCAAGACCAGCCGAATGCCATGGCAGATGGTGTTTTTCATCAGTCTGTTCCACTTCTTCCTGGCCGGTATGACACTGGGAATCAGCCTAAAGGGGGAGGGCCTTTCTGCTCTTGCGATAGTCCTTGGCAGTTGGGTTGTTTGGGCAGGATATGTCCTTCTCCGAGTGGTTCGTCAGGAAGAAGTTTCCCAAACTCAGCAGAAGATTACGTTACTTGGCAACAGGCAACTGATGATCACGCTAGTTACACTTCTAGCGATTCTATCTGTCCGGGTGGGTTACCTGGTAATACGGTAAGGTTGAGATTTCTCGTATCGCTGAGTGGGGTCACCACTGTGACCTTCTACATCGTCTCTCTTTTACCTGTCTGCACCAGGAAAAAGGAGAGCCCATTCAGCGATGATCTTATCCCATCGATCCATTCGCGAGTGCGAAGAGTAGGAGCCCTAAGGGCTTGTAGAATATATCATTTGTTTTCGGCTTCGAGGAGAAATCTCCTTTGAGGCTGAAAGCATGTGTATTTCTAAAAGTACCGACCGGGCTCCTATTTTTGTGGCTAAAAAGGCATAAATTAGGGATTTCGTCCCAACTTAAGAGAGTTGTTTAAGGATTTTTTCCTTCAATTTGGCCATTTGGTGGTTTCCAAGGTTAATTTCTTTAAGTCTGGGGGTGGTTCCAAGAAGGCCTTTCAGGTTTTCTGCCAGTTCTTTTCGGCCGATTTCCTTTAAGGTTTTTCGGTAAAAAGCAAAATCAAGGTCTAGGGTTAACAAATCAAAGATATCGAGCCTATCTTTTTGCCCTTTCAAAGAACCCTTTCTTTTTTCATAGACGTTTTGCTTTAAGATCAAAAGAATTTCCGGCCTTGGCACTTTAAACCCTTCTTTTAAAATAAGAAATTTTTGGATAACTTCCGGAGGTGCCCCAGGATTTGAGTAGTAGGGAAGATAAATGTCAATATCTACCTCTTCAACCTTCGCTTCGTATTTGGCCAGACGGTCGTTTTTGCTGATTTCGAAGGTTTTTTTCAAAACCGCTAAAATGTCATAGTCAATAATAATGTCAATATCTTTTGATTTTAAGGCACGGGTAAAGAGCCAAACTGCCCAGCCGCCAATAAGGATGAAGTCAAATTTTTTGGCCAGATCCTTAAGGATTCGCCAGCTTTTTTGGGTGATTATTTCCTGATAATAATTCATAATCCAAGCCTTTCGTTTATCTTTTCCAACAAGGCCTCTTGATAATCTTTGGCATACCAGTGAGATAAATTCCATAAATCAACAAAAATTTGGGGAAGAGGGGGACAGGGCCGGTAAATTTTAAGATAGGAATCGGGCTTCAAAATAAAAATATTAGGCTCTTTTTTATTGGGAGGAAATCGTTCTTTAATAGAAGTCAAGTCATCGCTATAAAAATAAACTTTATCATAATCAGCCGGCGCATCTTTAAAAAGAAAGCGATAGGCGGTATAAGCAGTTGGGATAACCCCAGGCGGCATCGATCCCTCAATCTCCATGATTGGTAAGTTTGCCAATGTCTGATAAATAATCTCATTTTTAAGATTTCTTTCAGTTGCCCAAAGAAAAAGGAGTTTTTCAAAATTCAAAAGTTCAAAGCCGCGGCCGTTAATTTTAACCGCTCCTGTGGCCCTTGGTTTTTTTAAGGCATGAAAAACCGTGCTCGTCGAGAGCCTAAATTTTTCCGCCAGCTCTTTTTGAGAAAAGCGGGTTTGTCTTTTCTCTAGGGCGGTCGTTAAAATCTCTCGCCAAATGAATTCGATTTTTTTCATAAATTTAACCCTTCATTTCTATGATAATCGAAAGAATAAAAAATGTCAAGGGAATATATTTCTCTTCTGCAAGTACCGACCGGCTCCTATTCTTGTGGTTAAAAGATTAAAAATATACTTATTGATCTTTATCGCCAGCCTTCACCGTGTCTTTTTTTGTTGCCGTCTTCCCTACTTTTAAGGTGCGTTTTTTTGGTCAGAATATCACGAAAAGATTAGATTCGGGCTTCAAACCAAAGAAACTCAAGTTATTCGTGCTGACTTTATCTATATCCTATAGAAATTGTCAAATCAAACTTTTGGTTCTTTACTTTTGGACCTAAGTTTTCTAAGATTAAATTGTATGGCCGAATTTTTTGAGGAAATTGCCGACTGGCAAACTCCGCCAGAATATAAATATTTTCTGGGAGGGAAGTGGGTAACTTCAAATAGTGGCCAAACTAATGAGATTATTTCTCCGGTTGATAGGACAGTTTTGGGTCGGGTTCAAGTAGTGACGAAATGGGAGATTGATTCGGCGATTGAGACGGCCAAAAAAGCCCAAAAAGAGTGGGAAGGCGTTTCCGTTGATAAACGAGGTAAAATTCTTCATTTGGCCGCCGACTGGATAAGAGAACATCAAGTATACTTGACAATTCTCCTTATTAAAGAGATAGGCAAAACGACAGCTGAGGCTAAAGATGAGGTTTTGCGAACAGCAGACCTTATTGACTATTTTGCCGAGGCAGCCAGAGAAATGCGGGGAGAAACCCTAGACGCCGATTCTTTCCCGGGGTATGAGAAGGGGAAATTAGCCATCGTTGGGAGGGTGCCTTTGGGAGTAATTTTGGCAATTGCTCCTTTTAATTACCCAATAAACCTTTCCGCTTCAAAAATCGCTCCGGCCCTAGTTTTGGGGAATAGCGTTATCTTTAAACCCCCAACCCAGGGAGCAATCTGCGGTCTCCATCTGACAGAGATTTTTCGCCGAGCCGGAGTTCCCGACGGAATATTATCAACAGTCACGGGTAGCGGAGAAGAGATAGGGGATTATCTTGTCACTCATCCGGGAATAGATATAATTTCTTTTACCGGCTCCTCAAAAGTTGGGGTGGCGGTGGCTAAAAAAGCGGGGATGATTCCTCTTTTGTTTGAATGTGGGGGGAATAATCCGGCGATTGTTTTAACAGATGCGGATTTGAACCTTTCGGCCTTAGAGATTGTTAAAGGCGCCTTTTCCTATTCGGGCCAACGTTGCACGGCGGTAAAATATGTCCTGGGGTTTTCGACAACGATTGACAAGCTAATTCCCAAGCTGTTAAAGGCGGCGGCCGAACAAGTTAAGATGGGCGACCCGAGAATTGAGACCACAAAACTGGTCGGCCCGGTTATTAATTGCGAGGCGGCTGAAGAAATTGAGAACCGGATTATCAAAGCCAAAGTTGAGGGAGGAAAAATTTTACTGGGAGGAAAAAGAAAAGGTCTTTATATTGAACCAACTATCATTGATAACGCCAGGCCCCAAATGGAGATTGTTAAAATAGAAACCTTTGGTCCGGTTCTTTCGTTGGTAAGGGTTAATAACATGGAAGAGGCAATAGAAATTGTCAATTCCTCGACTTTCGGTCTTCAAGCTTCAGTCTTCACCAAGGACGAGGGGACAGGAATTGCCCTGGCCAAAAAAATAAATGTGGGCACAGTTCAGATAAACAGCAAGCCCCAGAGGGGCCCAGACCATTTTCCGTTCTTGGGGATCAAAGGAAGCGGAGTCGGCGTCCAAGGAGTCCGCTATACTTTAGAGGCAATGACCAGGCCGAAACCGTTGGTCTTGAACAAGCCGGAGTGAGGTGTCGCTTCATGTTCACCCTGGGGGTGTCGCTTTAATCCGTAGCATTTTATCAATAAGCTAACCACTTTGCCCCAGTTTTAGAAACTTGCTAAAATATAAAAGAACATGGCTAAAGTTACCACCAAATATGTCTGCCAGCAGTGCGGGTATGAAACAGCCTCTTGGATGGGGAAATGCCCAAATTGCCAGGCCTGGGGGAGTTTGGTGGAGACCATAGTCTCTTCCAAAATTGAGGAAAAGGGAAGATATGGAGAAGAGGCAGGAGCAAAACCAATGCGCCTTTCCCAGATTCCGGCGGAGAATCTAAAAAGAATAACCACCGGTATTTCCGAGTTTGACCGGGTCCTGGGCGGTCCTTCGAGGCTTCGACTGAACTCAGCCGAATGTCCAGGTTCAGGACAAGCTGGAATTGTCCCCGGGTCAGTTACTTTATTAGCCGGGGATCCGGGGATTGGTAAGTCGACCCTTCTTCTCCAGATGGTCGATAAGACTGGAGGATTCTATATAAGCGGCGAGGAATCAGTTGGCCAGCTTAAACTTCGGGCCCAAAGAGTAGGGGTTAAAAATGAAAACCTTTGCTTTTTGGCCGAGACGAATGTGGAGAATATCCTTTTAGCACTTAGTCAAGCAAAAGATATAAGAGTCGCCGTTATTGATTCAATCCAAACTCTTTATACGGAGGATTTAACCGGTACCCCAGGCTCGGTTGGTCAAGTTCGAGAATGTGCCAGAAAATTACTTCATTTTGCCAAAAAAGACAAAATACCAATGTTTTTAGTTGGCCATGTAACCAAGGAAGGCGCCATTGCCGGGCCAATGGTTTTGGAGCATTTGGTGGATACGGTTTTGTTCATGGAAGGGGAGAGATACCAGACCTTACGGATTTTGCGAAGTTTTAAGAATCGGTTTGGACCGACCGATGAGGTAGGCCTTTTTAGGATGGAGGAGGGGGGGATGAAGGAAGTTATGGACCCGCAAGATTTGTTTACTTCATCAACTAAAAATACGCCAGGGTCGGTCGCGGTCGTAGCCATGGAAGGAACGAGACCGATTTTGGTTGAAGTTCAATCCTTAGTCGTTCCGACAAAATTACCCTACCCTCGTCGGATAGGCAGGGGTATAGACTATAACCGGCTGTTGGTTTTAGTGGCCGTGATTGAGAAAACTTTAAGACTACCCCTCGGAGGTTTTGATGTCTATGTTAATGTCGTCGGCGGAATTAAGATAAGCGAGCCGGCGGCGGATCTAGGAATAGCGCTTTCCCTTACTTCATCTTTTAAGAATAAGCCGTTACCGCCAAAAACGGCGGCTATTGGCGAGCTTGGGCTATTGGGAGAGATAAGGAAAGTTGCGAATCTGGAAAAAAGAATAAAAGAAGCTAAAAGACTGGGATTTACAAATATTCTAAGTCCAGAAAATTTTTCCTCTTTACCCCAGGTGGTAGCTAAAGTTTGATAAAGTATATCCTTTTTTTGGCAGATTTTTATATCCCCAAGATTTCCACAAGAGAATATTATCATACAGTTAAAGCGTCCTTACTTGCTGTAATTCATTATATTAACTATGGGACTATTAAATTTCGCGTTTAATTTAATTATAGGACTTGACAAAGAGTTTTTGATGTGGTAGGCTTTTAGATAGGTTGTTGTTATAGCCCAAGATGTTGAAAGATTTTTTAAAAAATTTAATTAAGAGAATTTTTGAGAGAGACAGAGAGAGACAAGTGGAAATTAGAGGAGATAATTGGCAAGAGGTTGCTAGGCAACAGTTTTTAAAACTTAAAGAAAAGGGATTAAGTATCCCAGTTGTAACGCTGTAAGACCCCGCACTATACTTACTTCGTCGCGAAGCTTACAGCTTCGCCTCCGAAGAGCGTAAGTACGGGGCTTAACGGGCGCTAGACTCTCCGTCGGAGCGACGTATTGCCAAGCGCCCATAAAGAAAGAGCATCACTACCGCTAGCCCTGTTGAAAAGTCTACGAGTAGTAATGCTCCCTTTCAATTTGGTTTCGTCCCCCATAAATTAAATGGGGGAAAGAAGCCTTCTTATTTAATAACAAAATATACTGTTTATTGTCAAGAAAAAAATTGTGGGGGAACTTAAGGGTTCAGCAAGTATTAAAAAGAGAATTTAAAATAGGCTTATTAAGTCCTAAATTGAGGGGTTAACTATGAGGTGGAGGGTGATATGTAGGGCAGGCGTATCACCTTCCACTTTGGAGCTAACTGACGGTTTTTTTGAGGGCGAAATTACCTCTTGCCAGAAACAAATTTATCCTCTCCATTCTTTAATTGCTCTTTCGTAATTTTTGACGGTTGAAACATCGAACCATTTTCCTTCAAAAACAAATCCCGAAAGCCGACGTTCGGCGGCTAGAATAGGGAAAATCTCATCAAGGTTGAAACCCTCTTTTTTAGGAAAGAAATTAAAAATCTCCGGCTCAAAAACGTAGATACCGGTATTAATGAGTTGGGAAGAAGAGCTCTTTTCTTCCTTGGGCTTAATAAACTTTAAGATTTTGTTGCCTCGTAAGAGAACGACGCCAAAATCTTGAGGGGTAGGAGAGGTTGTTAGGGCGATAGTAGCGGTTGACTGTTGTTCTTGGTGAAAAGCGATTAAATCTTTAAGGTTAATATCGACCAGAATATCACCATGAAGAACTAAAAAAGGGGAGGGAGAAAGAAAAGACTTGGCCATTTTCAGGGCGCCGCCCGTTCCCAAGGGCTTCTTTTCCTGGCTGTAGGTTATTTTGACACCGAATTTTTCCCCCTGGCCGAAATATTCTTTAACTTTTTCTCCTAAATGACCGGTACAAAGAATTAAGTTTCTGACCTCGGCCGTCCTTAAGGTTTCTAGGAGGTGTTCTAAGATTGGCCGGCCAGAAACCGGGATTAAAGACTTAGGAACTTCATAAGTTAACGGCCGCATTTTTACCCCTTGTCCGCCGGCTAAAATAGCGGCCGTTTGAATTTTGGGAGTAAGAGCGAGGGTGATAAGATACTCGATAGCGTGAGAACGGTTGCGGATTTTGAGCCCGTCGATGACCCTATCAATATCAGGAAGAAGGCTTTTCTTAAGGGTAATTGTTAAGCGCGTTCTGTCCATCAGGAAGAATTATAGCATAAGAGCATATTTTAAAAGAAAATTCTTTAGTTTGCTTTGGCGAAAACCAGTGGAGCAACGACGGCATGGTTAGAATGGGCCGCACCGCCTACAGACTTTATATCATCAGCTGTCGGCAGAGAAATAGGGGCCTGGGATGACCCTTTTCTTAGGACAACTTTTTCAACACCATTAGGTTTAGTTCTTACTGAAAATTCAATTGCTCCTTCAAATTCGGCATTTGCCGCTAACATATCGGCCGGCGAACGGACGACAATCGGAAGGCAACCTTTCTGCCGCAATTTCCCGGCATTAACACCGGTAATAAAAGCTGGATCTACCACAGTCGTGGCTATTTTTTTTATGTAATCCGTGACCAGTGGTTTATTCGCAGCTAGAAGTCTTACTGCTTCCGCGCGCTTTTTCCCGATTTCCGCTAAGTCGACCGGCAAAATTTTTGTTAGCCAACTGAGATCAGATTCCAGCACTTGTTTTAGCCGGTCATATATTTGTTCCGCTTCCTTATCACCGATTTGTTCCAGATTACATTTTTTGAGTACATAGTAAACTAGCGTATCGAGAAAATCGCCCTGGTAACCTTCGGAAATGGAGATAGAACCGATAACTTGTCTACCTTTAAGGTTTTGATCAAGAGTTCCTTCTTGATATATTTTTAAAAAAGACCTCACCACCGCGCCGCCCAAACTATGACCCATAACTATTACCTTAGTCCCTTCCGGCAGATTTTTTATAAACCCGCTTAAAACCAAAGCCATTTGAAAGGCGCTTTTTTCTTTACCGGTCACCATCTCCCATGGTATGACAAAAATCCCCTTTTTCCTCATCTCGGCAAATTGATATTGCAGTCTGGTCTTGACTGATGCGGATCTTCCAAATTCTCCAATATTGCGCCTATATTCATCTACCAACCTTCTCGCCTCAGCCTCTGACAATCCCTTGGCTTGTAAAAAAGCTTCAAACCAAGGGCTAAAGTACTCCACATCTCCTTGCGCTTGATCTCCACCGGCTCCAGGAATATGAATTAAAATCGTGTTTTCGTCGAGGTCTTTGAAAATTGGCGGTTCGGTGCCAAGAGAATTCTCTATAGGAGAAGAAGAAGTTTGCTCTTTATCTTCTCCGGCCTCCTCACCGCCTGTTTCCTCCGGTACCTCATTAATTTTGATATTGACAACTCTGTTCTGCCAGGCGGGAGGAGGAACCTGGCCGGGAAGAAGCTCATTTAATGGAATTGTTTCAAGAGGTTGGCCCGTATATTTATCCGGTTCTCCTCCTTCCTTGTCAGGAACGAGGGTCCATATTCCTAGTTGCCTACGTTTATTATCAACAACGGGAATAAGCATTGGGCTAACCATATATTGATCAAAGTCTCGTAAGTCACGCAACATTTTAACCGGAACCTTGAGCGGGGTAGGGAAAGAAATTTCTTTCTCGACTCCGTTTTTTCCCACTATGGCTAGGCCCCTAAAATCGGCAACGTCTTGTTTTAAATCATGAGTTTGCTGAGAAATCCTGGCGCAAATAACTTTGTCTCCTATTTTACCAATGATATGCAAAGATTCACCGGGGGGAGATTCCAAAACGACAACTTCTTGTTCCCACTTTACTAGACCGGTTGCGTCCGGTTTGGCTGTCTCAGAGACAATTGCTATTTTGCGCTCCGAAGGATTCCCTCTTTCACCAGCGATAACGGGATGAAGTTCTAAAGCATAAGTTTTCTCAAAATTGACAATCTGCACGGCTTCAGTGTAGCCCCTATGCATTGTCTCGGGACTTTTTGGCGCGTTGACCTCTCCATCGATACCTAAAACAGCAAAACTAACCGGTGTGAGCTTTCTTTTTGGTTGATTTTCCCCAAAAAACTTTTCTTGCAGCTTATCGTCAATCTCAACGTGAGTTAAACCAAAGAGACTCACCAAATCTCCCAATAACTGCTGATTTCCTTCGTTAGTAGGATTGCCGTAGATAGGATATAAATCTACCCACTCCATTCCATGCTTGTCGCTGTGTTTTGATAACAACCCTAGTAAATCTTCACCCGCAAAATGTGCTGGTAAAATATAATCGGTCATATTAGGGCTCCATCTAGGATAATTCAGATATCTGACTGAACCATCCTTTTTAATAAGAAGGTATTCTGGGTCTGAATAGACACCCTCTGCGGCATAAGGTCTCACTTTAGCTAAAATGAAGTTGGGGGTCATAACGATTTCGTGAGCTTGATAAACACCAAAAGCATAATTTCCAAAGACCATATTTCCCTCTTGCCCCCCTTCGGGATCAGCAATCGACAGGGCGATTGCGCCCTTGCTGATTTTACCCCCTTTTGTGTCCATGGCGGATGGGGAATTGTTAAAATTAAATAGGCAGTGAGGAAAAAGATTAAGCGTTTCTTGGTCAACAATTCCGTCTCCGTATAGAGAAAAATACAATCCTCTGTCTCTAGTATTTTCGTCTCTCGTCGGCCCCCGAATTTCGGCAGTCTGGCTTCTTGCGCCGACACCTAAAGATAAAGAGTAAGCGCCACTTTCTGCTAATCTGGCATATTGTTCTTGGATTGTCTTAAAAACACCGGGAAGATTGGGGAACCGAAATTCTTTTGGGTCTGCTAAAACCTCGGCTAGTTCAAGCGGGAGCCTGACGGTACTGGCAACCTCTGGATCTACGCGGGCAAGAATTTCTTGGGGTGGCGCCAAAAGCTCAGCTAAGTTGGCGGAAATTTGAGCGACAGCGGCCTGGACCATTTTTTGTGTTTCCAGATCCGTAGCTATATGAACCGTTTCTGTCGCCAATGACCCAAAAAGAGCCCCAATTCCTACTTTCAAACCTGCCATTGTTCCCAAAGCTCCTGCTCCCTTTAATAAATCCCTTCTGAGCAGGCCATGATCGTCGGGTTTGGCTACCGGAGCACCTTCCTCCATGACTTCATTTTCCATATCCATGTTAATTTTATATTAGCATTTAAAACATCAAAAAAACAATCTAGGCATGTCTACACAAAAAGAGCGGGAGTTGGGTTGGCAAAAAAAAGTTAGGGGAGGATTAGGTTAAGGATACTTTAGAGGAAGGAAATTACACCGTGGCAGTGATGGCAGTAAAAAATGAGTCTATCTAGAAGCAATAAACCAATTGGGTCGTAAGAATACATTAACACCTGGCCCATCTTTATCCACCACCCCAGATGTCTATAGGCTTTCCCGTGGAGTTTGCTGATTGACTTTGTAGATCTCCGTTTGGCCTTCTTTAAAGACGAGTTCGCCAAGATTGGCAAATTCTTAAAAAGCCGGTGTGAGTACGAATAAGTTTTTCAATGTTATTTAGGTTATTTTGACGTCCCCTAACAGGTTAAACCTGTCATGGAGAAAAGATAGGCCCTGCTGTGAAAGAAATGATCGCGGTTCAATTACGGGACTACAGAATACAGTCGGTTCAAATTCGTTTTCTCCGACCAACAGATAGAGTCATGCTTATATTAAAACAGAGCCGTTAATGCTATAGGTTGAATTTATGATAAATTTTTGATATCATATCTTTGTAGGATAAAGTGTAAATCAATCTACGCTTCATCCAGCTCCTTCACAATGGCTACTGAATGGAGACCAGTAGCCTACATATCGATAGCGATATCAGATGGAGCTAACCTAACACAGGGAGGGATAACCATGGGATTTTTTGCAAACACGTTTTGGACCGTCGCGTTCCCCTGTCTCGCAGGCGTACTCGGCGTGATCGGCCTGTTGTTGGTAGCCAGCGAAGACCGAGCTAGAGGAAAAGCAATCTCAGGTCTTTTCTGCTGGGTCCTCACTGTCGTGTGCATCTTTGGCTTCGTATTCTCCGCGACACACGGCGTAATAGGCGTCAACAAACGCGCGGTAGTCGTGAGCTGGGCCACCGGAAGTATCGTGAACGAGACGCGGAGTCCAGGGCTAACAAGTCTCCCCTTTGCCACAGGGAGGATCCTGATCTTTAACGGTGGGACATCAGAACAGGTCTGCTACGACTTCACTCCGAGTGTCCTAGGGGGGTACGAAGTCCGTATGAAGACTTGCTTTCTGCTCAACCTTCGGGCCGTCGACTGGGTTGCCCAGTATTCCAAATACGCGACAGGGTACGGTGACACCGTGGCTATCTGGGGTAATCAGTTAGCGCAATATGTCGCCGTTGCTGTCAAAGAATATCGTCCCCAGGATCTCACGGCCAAAAGGGATGAGGTGACCGATAAGATCAAGACCTCTACCGCTCCCTGGCTCGAGAATGAAGGAATCCCTGTGGCCGGGGTGGCGCTAGCGAACTGGGACTTTTCGAACGCCCAGGTCGCGAAGGCGTATGACGACACCGTCATCGCACAGACAAGGGTTATGGTTGCCCAAGCAGATTACAACGCTGCCGTAACCCAACGAGACGTTGATACCTTCAGGGCCGACACGGCCAATATGGTGTTGGCCTCGCGGACAACCGCCCTGCTTGATGCGGTGAAACGCCTGGGGATAACGTCTGATCAGGCCAAGGTTGACTATCTAACCCTGCAGTGGCTTGCGGGAGTGAGCCCCAGCGATCTCAGGTCAATAATCCTGAACATGGGAACAGAACAGGTTCAGCCTGCGGTACCAGTCACCCCTTAAAGACAGCGCACTTGAATTTCTATGGGGCCGAAAGGCGTCTCCACCCGTAGAATCTCAACGGCAAGGTTACGGCTCGGCCGTGCCCAATCGTTTTGGGTGTTTCCGTAACCATCTTTCTCAATATTTCCCTGCAAGTTTATTGATTGACTTTGTAGATCTCCGTTTGGCCTTCTTTAAAGACGAGTTCGCCAAGATTGGCAAATTTGGTGCTTTCCAGATTAGGATATTTTTGGCGCTCCAAGCTACCTAAAAATATGTAGGAGACGTTGTATTTACGAAGAATAGGCAAAACCTCCGAGGCGGTTTTCCCCTCATAGATAGTTTGAACCTCGGGGATTCTTTTTCCGGCCGGGTCGTAGCTTCCTCGCCAGAGCCACTCATGAACCGGCCAGCCTAAGATGGTTGGTAGACCGGTGTTAGCGCTAATACGGGCATAATCAGTATATGATTCACCAACCGCCTCGGCAATTATCGGTTGACCAGAAGTATTTTGTCGAAGCCACTTAAGACCCTCATAATCAGCAGGATAAGTCTCGGCAAGCCATGCTAAACCATCAAGTCCACGGTAGACACGAAGGCCTCCGTAATAGGAGTTAATGGAAAAGAGGGGATAGATAGAAACCAAGAAATAGAGAAATAGAGAAATAGAGAAATAGAGAAATAGAGAAATTTTAGGGCTACCACTGGTTTCTTTTAACCTTTTTAAAAGACGAATAGTAATGTAGGCGCTGGCAATTGAGAGCATAATAAAGGCTTGATAGCCCAATTTGAACATGGTATTAGCCCGGTAGTGAAGAGGGTAAATGTCTTTGACGTAGAAAAACTCTGGGAAAATAAGAAGTAAGGTGGAAAGGAAGATAAAGATGGAAACTAAGATATCGGGAATCGTTAAATTAGTTAGGCGGGTTAACCCTTTTTTCAAATTAGGAATAAGGATAAACGCAAGGAAACCCAGGACATTAAAGTAGAAGAAACCCCATAAAATAACTGGCATATACAAGGGCGAACGATCTTGAGGCTTAACCACGCCTATGCCATTAACAAAGGGATGAAAATGAAGGTTAAAGGGAAGGGAGAAGAGAAAGAAAAACCCAAATATCAAAATCCAAATAACAAATAAATGACAAAATCCAAATGCCAAATTTTTGAGGCTTTGAGCCTTAGACTTATTTTGGTAGCAGAAGGATGATATTTGAGTTTTTAATGAATGATTTGTTTGTGTCCCAAGATTAAAATAAGAGACTAAAATGACTAAGCCTGTCAGGCCAAGATAGATTATTCCATCCCAGGCGTTGGTCATATAGCAAACGGCAGTAAGAAGTCCCAGAGGGAGTAAATTCCAAATTCCAAATTCCAAATTCCAAATAAATCCCAAATTCCAATTATTCAATCCCAATGGTTGTGATTTGATGCTTGATGCTTGGAATTTTATTTCGCGCCTCAGAATACCCCGCCCCTCCGACTCGGAGGGTGGGGATGAATGAGGCAAGAAAGAAGCCGAACCGCCCAAAGAAACTCCGCCCTTCCATGGGAGGAGAGGCTTCATTGTTAAGGCTAAAAGTAGGGCGATTGTCAAAAGAACAAACGGTATATCCCAGACATGGCCATGTAAATCCGCGACGACCCAGGAATAAGAAGGAAATTCATGGATGGTATAAGGAATAAAACGGGTAGCATTGGGATACCAGTAACCATTAATGTTGGTTTGACCCAAAAGTTCCCAGGGAGGCTGGGGTTTTTCGTTAGGGTATCCCTTGGTGAAGGCATACATCGTATGAAGATTCCCTCCTAAAGTAACCAAGAAGGCCGAAAGTAAACCGCCTACTATGGCTGCCCGGCTGAACTTAGCGACCAAAATTTTCAATTTTGTCTCTTTCTCTTTAAGGAAGGCTTGGACGAGGTTAGCCCCAATTGAGAAAGAAGCAGAAAGCGTTAGGCCAAAAATGTTAGCCAAAAGAAGATTATAGGTAATAGCGGGGTCAAGACCGGTAAGTTTTGTCAAAACCGAACCGGTTAAGTGACCAAAATAATAATAATTAATGGTTTCCGGAGGTAGCCAGAGGTCTTTTGGGGGAAAGAAAAGGCCTCGAAGACCGGAGTTTATAAAGCCAAAGTCCATAAACTTCTCAAGACCCCTAATTGATGGTTCGTGGGCCCGGACATAGGCCCAAAAGGCAAGGCCGACAAAAAAAAGTCCCTCTTCCAAAAGAAAAGTCGGCCATTTCTCTTTTAGCAAATCCTTAAGATGCTGATTTTTTGAGATAACGAGGTAATTTACAATAAAAAGACCTAAGATAGTAAGCCAGATTGTTTCAGGGAGAAAGGGGAGGATGTGGAATGAGCCAAGAACATAAACAGTATAAGAAAGAAGAAGAATCCCTAAGATTTTGGCAAAAGGATAACCCCGGTCAAAAAAAGAGTTAAAAAGTTTTAAAGTTAGAGGAAGAACGGCAAGCCCCAAGCCGAAAATAATAAGCCACCAGTAAAAAATGTAAGTTAGATCAGAAAGCATGAGTAAAGTATACAAAAAATAGGAAAATAAAAACAAGACCTATTTTATTTAGCCTCGCAGGGTCTCTCCTTTTGAGGCTAAAAACTTGCTAAGATAAAATGGGTAGAAAATTAAGGAAATAGCTATCAAACCGAAAATTCCTCTAAATAGTTTAAAGTTCTTCATTATAAACTAATTAACAAATAAAGAATATACAGTCGAGACGCCATGGATTATTCTTCCATTTGGATCAGCGTTGCTAAATTTTTCTTCAAATTGATCGGGAAAAAGGATAATATAAACATATTTTTCATCTTTGTTAAAGTTTTTTAAGAAATTATCATGATAGTCGATTTTAACGTTTCTCCCAGGATCGAAAAAATAATAAATTTTTTTGAGAGCCAACGAGGGATATGCAGCGATATAGGTTGGCCGATCGGGAAAATTCTCTTTAATATAATCTATAACTTTAACATGGTCAAAATTTTCAAGTCGTTGATCTTTGTCAGCTTTAACCATTTTTAAGAAGTAGTTCAGGTTATTTATGGAATATATAACTATTAAAACAAATAGGATAAAAAATTTGGCAAGTTTATTATTTATTATTTTGCTTTTAGCAAGGTAATAAAGAGGGAGAGCACTTATGATTGAAATGGAGGGAAAGATAATCCCTAAACGATGAACGTTAGGCGGCATGTTATTAATTACTACCCCGCCAAAAAAGGCGGCGATAATTCCGGCCAAAATGATTAAAAATTCAGTCTTTTTAGGAACTAATATAGGAACTAATATTAGACTGATTACTACGCCGCCCAGAAAAAAGACGAGGGAAATTTTCTCAAAGAGGGCGAGATGCCCAAAATGATAGCCGCCGTCACCCCCTATCCCATCTTTGTAAAGAGACTCTAGTGAAGCCTTGAAATTATTTCGAAAAAGAAGGTTAGGTTTTTGGGATTGATTTTTGGCTTCTTTTACGAAACTGATTTGCGGGAACCTCTTAAACATATAATTATTAGACTTGAAGTTATAAATCAAAAAGGGGCTAAGCGTAAGAAAGAAAGAAAAAATAAGCAAAAAATATTTTTTGAAGACAGCAATTTGCTTTTCCCTGAAGAATTCGACGAAGAGAAAGATAAGCGCCACGGGAAAAGCAATGTAGGAGCCTTGATAAGATAAGTAACAAAAAGAGCAGAATATTCCAGCCAAAATCGGATATATGGCGGTCTTATGGCGGAAAGTTAGAATAGAAAAATAGATAAATATCATATAAACAGTGTCACTACTAGCAATGTGTAATCCTAGAGTATCCAGGTATAGACTGGCCGCAAAGAAGGAATAGAGCAATAATGAAATTATCGCCAGTTTTTTATCAAATATTTCTTTCGTAATTAGAAAAAGCATAAGGGACGTAATGAAAATATAGGGCATAACCGAAAGTTTTACAGTCCATTGATTTGCTCCAAATAACAAAAAGAACATCTTTTGAAAGATGAAAAAAGGGGTCGGGTATTGACTAACCCACTCACCTTGGTCTTGAGGAATTGCCGAAAAAAAATTAATTTTCTGAAAATTGTGAGTTGCTGAAAAATAGCCGGTTATAAAGGCGTCCTGGTGAATTCTTTTTTCTTCTAGATTTATTATTCTGACTAGTAAGGGAAGTAATATTATAAAAAGGATAAGAATATTTTTTTTCGAAAGTTCAAATTTTTGAAGTTTGATAACAGAAAAATCAATGGAATAAAGAAGTAAAAGAATAATTGAGATTAACCAGAAAATTACAAGTGCCGGGTAATAATTACCGTTGAAAATATTTATATCGACAAAAATATTAATGGATAATGAAAGCAACAAAGAGATGATCCCTAAGAATTTTTTCATATTGGGACAAAATGGCTATATTTTTGGAATATAATCACTTTTGGATGGTCATAGACGGTAAACGATTCATCAGCATTGTCGTCTAAAATTTGCCAATTAAGTATCGGAATAGTTGGGTATGAAGTAAATTCGGCCACTTTGGCAAACCCAAGGCGGCCATCAAATAATTTTTTATAATATTCGGCCGTTTTGTCGTAGCATCGGCCAGGAAGAATTTTTTGACAGTCAGTCATTTTCATTAAAGGAACATAAAGCCTATTGCTAGCAATTATTATATAATCGGCTTTCTCTAAATTATAATTTATTTTCTCCCATTTAGGTAAGGAGGAATCCGGATCATATAGGGGCATTTCCAAGGCAGAAAGACTTTTAATGGGTAGAGGACCGAGAGGATTGGGAAAGTTTTTTAGTTAGCAAAAAAAGAGAAATAAGGCCTAAAGAAACGGCCAGCCAGATGGTTGAGAGGCGGATTAGGATAGTGGCGGCGGCGGCCGTTTCTTTTGGTAGGCCCAAAAGAAGAATCAGTAGCCCGGCGGTTGAGGTTTCGTTAACGCCTAAACCTCCTGGGGCAGGGATAGAAAATCCCAAGGCGGCGGAGAAGGAAAAAATAAAAGCCACGGTTAGGATAAGGGTGGCGGGGGAAAGAGAAATTTGGGAATAAAGATTTTTGATAAGAAGGGTGTTACTGATAATTTGAGTGCTCCAGGCCAAAATGCCGATAGCGGTTCCCAAAATTAGGCTTTGCGCTTTGGTTAGCACATAGGCAGATTCATACATGTTTTTGGCTTTGGTCAAAAAATGGTTTTTAAAAATGGGGATAAAAGAGGCAGCCTCAAGAATTTTCATGGCAAAGGCGCGGTTTTGGATCAAGAAAATAAAGACGAGACAGGTAAGAACGACAAGAATAAACAAAAAAATTCCGTAGCGGTAGAGGAGAAGGCCAGCAGTCATTAAGATAAGCATGCTTAAAGCGTCAGTAAAACGCTCCATGATAACAATCGGAGCCGTATGACTTTCGCCAACCCCGGTTACCTTTTTGACAAGATAGGCTTTTAAAAGCTCGCCGCTTCTTAAAGGCGTAATCACCATGGCAAAACCAGAGAGGAAAATGGAGAAGGAGATTTTTGTTGGCAGTCTTTTTTTTAAAATTTGTGCCAGAAAAAATTCCCAGCGCAGGAAACGGATAAAGTAGCCTAGGGAATTAAAAAGAAGAATAAAGAGAAAAAGCCCGAGAGGGAAATTTATGAGCAGGCTCAAGGTTTTTTTAAGGTCTCCGAAGAAAGAAAGAAGAAGAAGGATCAAAAAACCAAGAACGATGGGAAAGAAAAGAGCACGGATAAAGCTTTTCTTCATTTTAGAATATAGCGAACTAAAAACAAAATGGCGGATTTAATTCAATGATTATTTTAACTCCTTTTGTTATAGTTCGCTATTATGGCGTAGCAAACAAAAGGAGAATCCCTTAGCTTTGAACTTTCAACAAACCAGTTATTTTGTTTTGCTACTGCCATAACTTATTTGTTTCCTTAGGATTTTTATAAATAGGTTTAGTTAAAGTTGCCAGTCTTAGAAGGATTTTAACCTTCTCCGAAGCCTGCGGCCCTTTTTTAAAGATAATAACTTTTGGGTGATCGTAAACAGTAAACGATTCTTCGGACAAATCATCATTAATTTCATTAATTAAAAATTTTGGACGCGAGGTTATTTCCGCGATTTTTTCAAAGCCTAAGGAACCGTCAAAAAGCATTTTATAGTATTGGGTGGCCGTAGGGTAGCGGTCGGGTATCCTCGGGATTGAGCCATAGAGCCGGTTGCTGGTAAGAAGAATAAAGTCTGTCGTTTCTAGCTGGCTGGCAATTTTTTGCCACTTGGCAAGATTGTCCTCGGCGTATAAGGGAAGGCCGATGTTTTGGTAATTGCCGGAGGGAAAGTTGGGCAGAGAAAGAGGTAGAGGATCATCCCATTCCTCGGTGGCCAAGGAACTGCCAAGGGGGAGATTTTGATAGATCCAGGCTGAGGCCAAAACACGGGAGTGAGGACGGGAATAAATAGAAATAAAGGCCAGTGGCCAAATGAGGATAGAAGTAAGAAGTAAGAAGTAAGAAGTAAGAAGTAAGAATTTTGATTTTGCCGTCGGGAAAACTGAGACAATAAAAAATGCTGCCAGAATCGCTAAAGAGGGATAGATTGGATAAAAATAGCGCATATATTTGGCCAAAAGAATTCCTTGATAGATAAAGATAGTGACAATCCAAAAGACGTGGAGAAGAAGAGCAAAATTTTTAAGCCTAATTCCTTGGAAAAGAGCATAAAGAAATCCCAAAATCGAAAAAGTGGCCAAAATCGGCCCAAGTCCCCAAAGAAAAATATTTTTTAAGGGATGGATAAGCGGTTTTGTGTAAGCCCATTGGATATTGGGAGGATAGTCAATATCACCAGTAATCATTTCGTGAGCTTCTTTTATGTTCGAAAGAAAATGCTCGGACAGATGAAATAAACCGTCAAAGGCATAGGGCTGAAAAATACGGAAGGAAACAAAAGTAAAAATAAAAAAAACTATGGTTGCAAAAGACGCCTTCGCAAAAATCTCTCTCGGCGATCTCCCTCTGTGGGTAAGGAGAATGGTTAAAAGAATAAGGGGAAGAATAATAATAATTGAGGTTTTGTTAGCCAGTGTTAGGCCAAAGGCAAGACCTAAGAAAATAGGGAGTTTTTTTTGAGGAGTTAGAAGATAAGACTGCAAAAGAAAAATGGTTAAGGTGGTAAAAAAGACAGTAAAAGAATCAACCGTAAAAAAGTGGGCCTGCTGGATAGGAAAGACGGCGAGAGTATAGAATAGGGCCGCCAGATACGCTAAGGGGAAATTGGCCTTTTTAGTCAATTGCCGGCATATTAAAAAGACCAAAAGGACAGTTCCCGTATCAAAAATGGCGGAAAGAAGCCGACCGACAAGAAAAATCCTATCATAGCCATCAAAGTTTAGAAGGAAGGCAAAAGCCTTAGTTGCCAAAAGAGGGAAAGTGCCATAAACATAGAAGCCGTAGCCATGAGTGTAAGGATTAAGGGGCGAGATGACAGGATCTAAATATTCAACAAGATTTTTGGGCAAGGAAACAGAGGAGGCAACCATGGTTAAAAATCTCTCGTCAGGATGAAGATGATAAGACTGGTCCCAGTTGAGGCCAAAAACTCGTAAAAAGTAGGCGAAGAGCAAGAGTATGGAGAGCAAAAAAAATTTAATTTTCACCTTCCGACTTCAAAAATAGCAAAAATTAGTTCACAAATAAAGTGTAAAAAATGTCATTTGTATATGTAAATTTAATTATTCTTCCATTGGGGTCAAGATCAATGAATTTTTGAACATAATTTTCCGGGAAAATTATTACATAGACATATTTTTCGTTTGGATTAAAATTTTTCAAAAAATAATCGTGGAAATTAGTCTCAATTTTTTTTGCGGCCTTGTTCGGAGCAAAATAATACATCTTTTCAAAAGCAAATCCCGGATATGAAGCAACATAAACATTCCTATTGGGGAAATTATTATTGATGTAGGAAGAAACATTCAGGGCAATATGGTAATTTTCCTTTTCGGTTGATTTTAAAAAATATTTCTGATTATTAAGTATGTAAACCATTAAAAGAAAAATAATAGTTAAATACCTAAACACCGAGCTAATCCTTTTTAAGGATAAAAGCAGAAAGAAGGGAAGAGAAAATATAATCGTGATAAAAGGAAAGGCAACGTTAAAACGTTGATAGGCAGGAGGAGGATTTGACAAGACTAAAGTTGCCCATGAGGCGAGTATTGCGATAATAATTAATAAAAGCTCAACTTTTCTAGACAATAAGAGCAATGTTAAAATCGAGCCGACGACAAATAAAAAGAGGGAAAATCTCTCAAAGAGAGCCAGCTGGCCGAAGGTATAACCGCCGTGGCCTCCGACTCCATCAAGATAGAGAGACTTGACCGACACTATTAGATTTTCTTTCATAACTAAAAAAGGACTTTCGCCTTTTTCTATTCTCTCTCTTCCCCCCGGCCATGATCCCGATAGAAGGGATACCTGCTCTGTTCTTGAGGTGAAATAGTTATTAAATGTGCGGGCGTAAGTTAAATATGGACCTAAAACAATTAAAAAGGCAATTATGGAGAGAAAGAAATTTCTTACAACCGATAATTTTGTTATGCGTAAGATCTGGATGAAAAAAAAGATAATTAGCATAGGAAAGGCAATATAAGAAGTAATGTAAAAAAGATAGCAAAAGCCGGCAGAAATACCGGAGAGGAGCGAATAAATGACCGTGTTTTTCTTTAAATTGAGGATGGCAAAATAAAAAAAGACTATAAACGCCGCGGGGCTACTTATAAAATGCAAGCCAATGGTTTCCAAATAGACGCTTATGGGGAAAAATGAGTATAAAATTACGGAAATGATTGCCGTTTTTTCATCAAAAATTTCTTTAACAATAAGGAATAATACGAAGGATATAATAAATACGTAAGGCATGATTGAGAGCTTAATGCTTAATAGACTCTCGCCGAAGATAAAGAAAAATATCTTTTGCAGGGCAAAAAATGGGGTGGCAAATTGAGCCACCCATTGGACTTTATCTTGGGGAATGCCGGAAAAAAAGTTGATTTTTAAAAAATCATGGGTGGCGGAAAAATAGGCAGTAATAAGATCGTCCTGATGGATTCTCGCAGGATCGAAATTTAATATTCTGACCAACACCGGGAGAATAATGACTAGGGAGATGAAAATGGTTTTTTTGGAAAAGCAAAGTTTGGGCAGCCTAATTTTGTTTCTTGTTCCGACAAAGGAAGGCAAAAGAAGAATGACAATCGAGACTATCCACCAAAAGATTAAAATCGGGGAATAGGAGTTAAGGAAAACTCTAGCGTCTATATAAAGGCTTAATAAGATAGAAATGATTAGTCCAATAATATTCATTTTAGTCAACTTCAAATACCCAGGCAGCGGGGCGATTTATATTGTCATCAACATAGGGAAGGACAAAGAGATTTCCGGAAGGGTATTTATTCTCAAGGGCCATAGCTAGCGGCCTATTTCCTTCATTTTTGAACATAATAAAGGCCAATTTTTTGTCCTTCTTTTCCACTTTTAGAAAGTCATTACCATTATCAAACCAGGTATAGTGTTTGACCCAGGGATTACCTCCCTGATAAGTTAGAAAGGTAAGGGCATCTCTGGGATAATTATTTGTGAGATAAAAATCAGTCAAAGAGACTCTTGGCTTCATGTAATTTCCGACAACCGTCGTTTCCGGATAAAAACCGAAGAGCTCGTGACGATTAGGACCAAGGTAAAGGTTAAACGTGTTTATGGCGGCCGATGAAAGAATTAAAACTACGACGATATTATTTAAGCCCAAATTCTTGGCTATTTTGATTTTGCTAGTTATTTCGTAAATGAATAGAAGACCTATTCCCGAGAGGATGTAAACAGGGGGAAGGCTGCCGATGGCGTGACTGCCGTTAGGAGTTCCGGCGAGGGAGGGAATAAGCGAGGCGAGAAACCAGAAGAAAAGAAAAAAATATTCTTTCTTTTTAATTCTAGCTAAGGCAACCACAAGGCCCAAAAGGAATAACCAATTAGTCGGGAAATCAAGCAGGGGTTCCTTGATGAAAAAGTCGTCGCCTCCTCCATGGAGATTATACATAAGGCTGGCTTTTTTTATATTCTCGAAGAGGGGATCTAGATTGCCTGCTTGGGCGACTCGGTAGCCGACATATAAAGACTTAGGGCGGCCCATATAATTACCCCAGTGGTTAATGACATACCAGGCAATGGGACTTACGGTGACAATAAAAAAGACAAAAAAGATGAGGTATTTTAATAAAATTTCTCTATAGTTTTTAAAATTTCGGAAGAGATACCAAAGAAAGACCCCCCCGATAATAATGGGCATAAAACTGCCCCGATAGGTGTTGAATGTCAATGCCAGAAGAATTCCCGTCAGAGCGAAAAAACTTGTTTTTTTCGTTTTTACCGCTTTAAGAAGAGAATAGGTAGCAATAATAGTGGTTACCGGAATTGATGAGGCGGCCCAACCAGACTTGGCATAGGTAATATCCCATCCTGACACGGCGAGAAGAAAGGTTGAAAATAATGCAAGCGGATAGTTTTTAAATAATAGTTTTACAAGGAGAAAAAAAGGGGGAAGGGCGATAATCGTAAACATCATCATCCCCATCCTCAATGAGAAAATTGTTGGGCCAAATAGCTTGATAAATAAAGCCATACTATATCTTGGCATTGCTTCTCCCAGCCAAGGTTGGTCCGAGAAAACCTGAATCGGCCATGGTTTTTGCGATAGTTCGATGGCCCAAAGCGCGCTCCAGGCGCCATCGTGGTTTGTTCCAAAAGGGACGGTGTCCAATCGGTAGAGTCGAAAGAAAACTCCAAGTAAAAATACAAGAATTACCAAGATTACTTCTTTTTTCTCTTTTGTGAGGCTATTCATATAGTCTTTGCTAAGGAGTTCTCGTTTATGAGTTTCCTGTTGAATGCTTTATTTTTAATACGGTTTTAATATACACCGTTAAGATTAATAATAAAAGTGGAATGACACTCCACGAGACAAAGGTTAAAACTTCTAATTGTTGAATACTTACTCCTAAGATGAATCTCAAATATGCAATGGGGGCTGGGATTGTTAGAAAAAAGATAGCAATTTTTTCAAAAAGACCAAGCTCAATCGCCCCAAGGATGACCCCGAGGGGTAATAAATACCCCAGGATTGAAAAATGATAAGGATAAGATCCGCCGTAAAAAATTAACTGGAAACAAACCATAAAGAAAATTATAGTAAACAACTTAACTTTTTTAGGCAGACTTAAAACAAGGAAAGCAATCATAAAAAAAATTTCCCAGTAATAAGCGTTTTTTAAATCATAACCAAAGGCGCGAAGAAGCGCAATAATGTTAAAATCGTTTGGAATCGTCCCTTCTATTGTCACCAAAATATTTTCAAAAAAATATCCTCCAATAGGTATCAGATAAAATGGAAGAGAAATTAAGATATAGAGTCCCAGGCCGATAAAGAGAGTTTTGAATTGTTTATAGAAAATCAATGGAAGAATCCAAAGAAGGCCAATGGGCTTTACAAAAAGGCTTAAAAAGTAATAAAAACCGGCTCTTGCGGTGTCGCCATTTTTATAATTTTCGTATAGGAAAAGAAATGTAAACAAATTAAGGAGGAAATGGTACTGACTACTCAAGATTTCATAATAAGCAAAGTTGTTCAAAAGAAAAATTAGAAGGGCTAAAATTAAATACCTGTTTTTTTTAAATTTTGAAATTAAAAACAAAACTATAAAAACATCAATTGCAAAATGTAAAAACAACCAAAGGTTAAAGGCGGTCCATGGTTTGAAAAATTGGAGAGGAATTCCTACTGCCAGAGTAAAGAAGGGGTGATATACATTAGGGTTTACGCGACAACAGTCAATATAGGGATTTTTTAAGCCGTTAACATTCCCCTGGAGATTTCCGCCGCGCAAAAAGGAGTAGGCAGCGTTTGGGATTTGAAAAAAATCCTGCCCTTGGGTGACGGTAAGAAAAAATTTATCTAAAGAATGGGTTTTAAATGCAGACACGTAAAAACAAATATGGAGAAGAACGGCCAAAGTTAAAATAAGCCACTTTAAGCCAAATTTTAAAGAAAAAGGCAAAAATTTTTTCATCTACAAAAACAACTCACGATAGGCGTCACGGGATAAATAGTTGGTTTTTTTGTAAATTCTTATGACTGGGTGGTCAAAGACGGTAAAGGTCTCCTCCGAGACTTCGTCAGGAAAAGAAATTGGGAAATTAAGAAATTGAGAAATTAAGGGCAGGGAAGGATAAGAAGAAATTTCTTGTATTTTTTTAAAGCCAAGTTGGCCGCTGAACAGCAATTCATAATATCTAGCGGTTTTTGGGTATTTATCCGAAAGTCTTAAATGATTGGCAAAGATCCGACGGGAGGGAACGAAGATATAGTCGGCCTTAGTAATTTCTTCAAGGAGGTCTTCAAAAAGTCGGCTAGAGTTATCAAGGCCGTAGAAGTCAAAGCTAGTGCCATGAAGTTGGAAGTTTGGAGTTGGAAGTTGGAAGTTAGGGAGGAGGATCGGGATGTCGATAACGTTGCCGGTGTCAAAAAGAACATGGGAGCCGGAGGGAATGTTTTGATAGATAAAACGAGAGGCACTCGCTCGGACATCCTCATGGGTATAGATAGAGAAGAAGGCAAGGCCGGGAAGGAATGAGACAATGGAGAATGCGACAATGCAACAATGCAGGAAAAAAGTATTTGACCTCAAAAAACGAGAGAGTAGAAATAAAAAATAGGCGGCGAAAATAGGGAAGAATGGGAAAATCGGGGTCATGAAACGGGTCCATTTGGCGAAGAGAAAAGCGTTGGGGAGAAAATAGGCTAGAAACGAAATAATTAAAATCGAAATTGCCAGTTCCCAATAATTATTTTTAGATTTTAGATTTGAAATTTGAAATTGATTTGAAATTTGCTTTTCGCCAGAAAACCCGCCGAAGGCGGGCAATTTGAAATTTGAAATTTTGCTAAACATGGACCGAATTATTAACATGAACAGTCGTATGGTGAGTAGTAAGAGGCCTATACTACCGAGAATAAATATCGGCCAGCCTAAGGCGAAGGGAAAGATCTTCTCAAGCTGAAATAGTACGGGGAGAGTATTTATAAACTGCCGGGTGTAAAAAATTTGAGCCGTTCCCGAAGCAACCTCTGCTTCATATAAAGAGATCCGATAGGCCTCGGGAAAATTCAAGAAATGATAGGGGGAAGAGATGAGGAAGAAAAAAATAATTACGCTAAATACGAAGATAATAATGCAACAATGCCTGAATGCATTGGTGAGAAAATTTTTACCTCTTTTTTTAAGTAAAGAAACAAATGGAAGGGAAAGGACAATTAAAGGGGCGGGAAAGAAAAAAAAGCTTGAGAGTTTAGTACCTAAGGCCAAACCCAACGTAAGAGAAATAAGTATTAAGTAGTAAGTATTAAGTATTAGATATTTTTTATACGAGACAACCTGGTTTTTTAGAATTTTCAGGGAGAGATAAAGGGTAGCCAGAAAGAAGAAAGTCAAAAGCGATTCGGTAGTACCGAAATGGGCGGCCTGGATAAGGCCGGGAGTAAACGCGGTGAGGAGAGCAGCTAGAAGAGCTAGGGCGCTCCGGTCGGCCACAAAAATTTTTTTGGTTCGCGACTCGTCGGCGATGGAACTTTTTCTGTCCATAATATCGTTGGCGCCGCCTCGGATACGACCAGCAAAAATTTTGTGGCCTCCCGGTGTCCTCAAAAGTTCTTTGGTTATTAGATAGACTAAGAGAACGGTTAGGGTTGAGGATAGGGCCGACCAGAAGCGAAGCCAGAGGATGGCATTTCCAAAAGGAACTAAATTATTTGGGAAATTGAGAAAT
>Ga0315289_10002303_pt1 | contig 29396 bp, 24 predicted proteins | sample YL17G11_40_MG_FD_203452 | JGI IMG/M metagenome (GOLD analysis project Ga0315289, IMG submission 203452) | Sediment microbial communities from Yellowstone Lake, YNP, Wyoming, USA - YL17G11_40 | ecosystem: Environmental > Aquatic > Freshwater > Lake > Sediment | place: USA: Wyoming | collected... | reverse complement strand
CCTGGCCGAGCGCCAATCGCAGGTCGCTGGTTCACTAAGCGGTGGCGAGCAGCAAATGCTGGCGATTGCTCGAGCGCTCATATCGAAACCCAAGCTGCTGCTCATGGATGAGCCTTCGATGGGGCTCGCGCCCAAGGTGGTCGATGAGGTGTTTGAGGTCGTAGTCAAACTGAATTCTGAAGGCACCACGGTCTTGCTCGTGGAGCAGAACGCGCGGCGTGCGCTGGAAATTGCGACGCGCGCCTCGGTGCTGGAGACCGGCAGCGTCGTGCTCTCTGGCACCGCGGGCGAGCTGCTCGATCAGGAGGCGGTGCGTACTGCCTATCTGGGGATGTAGGCGGATGTGGCCCAGTGGTCAACTGGCGCCCGCAGAGTGACTGCACGCGAAGGGAGGACAGGAAAGAGAAGACTGCGCTCACGGGGTCTCACGAGGTCTCACGAGGTCTTACTAGACACCAACTACTGAAAAGGGAGGATCCGAAATGAGATTGACAAGATCGCTGAGTAAGCTCGTTACTGTCGTTCTGGTATTGGCGTTGTTGGCTAGCTGCAAGCCGGCAAGCCCCACGCCCTCCGCGGGCCCGGCAGCTCCCAAGGGAGAACCGATCAAGATTGGGGGCATCGGGCCTCTTTCGCCCCCAGGGACTCCTGCGCTCGGTGAGGAAATCATGCGTGCCTTCCAGCTCCGCATCGACGAAATCAACGCGGCAGGCGGCTTGTTAGGCAGGCCGGTGGAGTTGGTCTTCGAGGACTCGGGCGGAGCCCCCGAGAAGGGCACTGCGGCCATGGAAAAGCTCGTCAACAAGGACAAAGTCGTGGCCGTGGCTGGCGAGGGACACAGCTCGGCGCTGCTAGCCGAGATGGAAGTGGCCAAGCGCAACCACATCGTGCTCATCGACTGCGAGGCATGGTCCGACCAGATCAGGTTGCGCGGCTATCAAGAAGTCTTTGCCATCCCTGCGGGTAACACCATGTTCAACAAGAAGATTGCCGAGTTTGTCAAGGGCGTTGGTTTCCAGCGGCCGTTCGTAATCGGCGAGGACACCGACTTTGGCATCGAAAGCATCGGCCTCTTGGAGAAGGCGTTCCAGGAAATGGGGTTGACGTACAAGAGCCTGGTGGTCGACAGGACGACCAAGGACTTTGTGCCGTTCCTGTTGCAGGCCAAGGAGTTCAAGCCTGACATCCTGGTGTGCAACGTGACTGGCGTGGGCTCTTACCTGCTGATCAAGCAGGCCAAGGAGACCGGGCTGGCCCCGACCGCCGAGTGCGCGTTCTTCTCCGGCGTCGCCGACATGGGCTACCCCGAGCTGTGGGACACGGCAGCCGCCTCAGCGCAGTACGTCGTTTGGGAAACGGCCATCCATCCCAAGGCCGAGTTTACTGATCTGACCAAACCCTTCGTCGACAAGTTCACCAAGACCTACAACCGCCCGCCCACCTACTCCGGTCTGCAGGCCTATGACTGCATCCTGGTCTTGGAAGAGGCCATCAAAATGGCCGGCTCGACCGATACGGACAAGCTGATTGCAGCCTTGGAGAAGATGAAGATCAAAGGTACGCGTGGCGAGATCTCGTTCCCCACCGAGAAGGGTGTCTACTACCATCAGGCCTACGTGCCACTGCTGTTCCTGCAGTACACCGCAGTCGGCCAGACGCCCGACAAGTGCGAAATCGTGTTCCCGCCTGAGCTCAAGACCGCACCGTTGGCCAAGCCCAAGTAGGCAGCGTTTCCAGATCAAGAACCTATCCGTCGTCCCTGCCGATCCTGGCAGGGACGACGGGGGCTACGCAGAGAGGGAGTATCAATGTCAGAAGGTCTCAAGCTGTTTCTCTCCTATGTGGTCAGCGGCCTGGTCATTGGCAACGTCTATGGCCTGATGGCTCTGGGGTTGACCATCATCCTGGGGGTCATGAAGATCGTCAACTTTGCCCACGGCGAGTTCTACATGCTGGGAGGGTATGCAGCCTATCTCTTTTCCATCAAGCTGGGCGTGAGCCCGCTGCTTAGCATCGTGGCGGCCATGGTCATCGTGTTTCTTATTGGCGCCTTTGTGGAACGCGCCCTTCTCACTCCATTCTACGGTGGCAAACTGGATCGACCGAGCGACTATGCCCTGCTGATGACCTTTGCCCTTTCGGTGTTCTTGATGAATGTGATGATCCCCATCTTTGGACCCTACCAGAAATCCGCCGCACCTTTGGCACAGGGGTCCGTGAACCTGGGCGTTGTGCAGGTGGGCGCCACTCGTTTGCTTGCCTCCCTGGTTGCCATCCTGCTGATGGCCCTGCTGGTGGTCGTGCTGAAGCGAACCAGCCTGGGTGTCGCGCTGCGCGCCATCGCCCAGGACCGCGATGCCGCGGCCGTGTGCGGGATTGACGTCAACCGCATGAATCCGGTGGCTTTTGGCATTGGCACAGCCATGGCGGCGGCCGCAGGGGCGCTGCTGGCGCCCACCTTCCTGGTGTACCCCGCCTGTGGCACCCTGGCCGCGTCCAAGGCCAACGCCATCCTGGTCCTGGGCGGTATGGGGTCGGTCAAGGGAGCGATCATCGGCGCGTTGTTGCTTGGCGTGTTGGAGGCCCTGGGCGTGCTCTTCCTGACTCCAGGGTATCGGGACGTCTACGGGTTCATCGTGATTGTTCTGGTGCTGCTGATCAAACCCACAGGTCTGTTTGGAGGTCAGGAGATTTGAGTTCAAAAGCCGTCAAGAGGGCCGCCGGGATTGTCCTGCTCGTGGCTTTGCTCACCCTTCCGTTCTGGGCTGGAGTCTACTGGACGCACGTCTCAATTCTCAGCCTCTATTACGTCATCGTGGTCTCAAGCTGGAACTTGCTTGTAGGATACACGGGTCAGATGTCCTTTGCGCAGGTCAGCTTCTCCAGCCTGGGTGGATACGCCTCGACGATCATGGCCACCAGGCTGGGCGTCCATCCAGTGCTGGGCATGGTGGTGGGCGTGGCTGCCGGTGCGATTGCGGGGTATTTGCTGGGTGTGCTTTGCCTGCGCATGCGCGGGGTCTATCACTCGCTGGCCACACTGGCGTTCGCAGAGGCGTTTCGAACCGTGCTGAACCTCGAGTACAAGGTCACCCGTGGTTCGCTGGGGCTGCTCAGCGTGCCTTTGTTCCCGGGTACCTCCAAAGTGCCATACTACTTTACCGTGCTGGGACTCGCGGCGTGCACGCTGTTCATCCTCGACCGTATCATCCGCTCACCCGTTGGTTTCACCCTGCAAGCGATCCGCGAAGACCAGACCGCGGCAAGCGTGGCCGGCGTGCCCCTGGCGCGCTTCAAGCTGTTCGCGTTCTCGCTCACTGCGGGTATGGCCGGGCTGGGCGGAGCGTTCCTGTCGCACTACATCGGCGTCGTGACCCCCGACTGGGCGACACAGAATGCGATGGCGTTCATCCTGGCCATGGCGATCATGGGTGGCCTGGGCACCTTTGTAGGACCGATCGTCGGCGCGGTCACGGTGCAGTTCCTGGCCGAGTATTTGCGCGTGCTGGGCCGCTATTACATGTCGTTCTTTGGCCTCACGGTGCTGCTGATGTTGCGCTTTGCGCCGGGCGGACTTCTGGCCGTGTTTCAGAACCTGCGAGCTTCTTGGGCGCGGCGGCGACAGCCGGCGCGCGAGTAGCCACCCGGCGACGCTGGCCGAACGAAGGAGGGAGCCGGTGCAAGTCATCCGATCAGACAAAGTCATACGGGCTTTTGGCGTGTGGGATCCAGTGGCCACCGTCGAGGACGGCGAGGAGTTCTGGACGGAACTCCGCGACTGCTACGATGGCCAGGTTCGCGACGAGAGCAATCGGCGCTCCAGTCTCGACACATCACGTTTCATGCCCTGCACAGGGCCCGTGGCGGTGCAGGGCGCAGTGCCCGGTTCGTCCCTGCGCGTTGAGGTTCTGCAGATCGAACCCCATGACAAGGGCTTTATGCCCCTGAAGCCTGGGATGGGCATTCTGGGCTCCTTGATCAAGGAGGAGAGCACGCGTGTCGTCCCCATCAACGTCCAAGAGCGCACGGCGCGCCTGGGTCCCTTTTCCGTGCCGCTGCTGCCCATGATCGGGGCCATTGGCACGGCTCCCACCGGCAAAGCAGTGCCCACGTCCCATCCGGGCGCACACGGCGGAAACCTCGATACCCGGGATGTGACGGAAGGGGCTACCATTTGCCTTCCCGTTTTCGTCCCCGGGGCCCTGCTGGCCGTGGGAGACCTGCACGCGGCCATGGGCGATGGCGAAATGTGCGGCCAGGGCATCGAGATGCCAGGCCGAGTCAGACTGCGCGTCCACCTGTCCTCAGAGCCATTGCAGCGGCCACGCATCGAAACGTCCAATGCGTGGATCACCGTGGCCAGCGCGGAGACCCTGGATGAAGCGCTGCGGTTGGCGGCTGCGGACATGCTCGAGTTCATCTGCCGCACTTACCCGGTCAGCCTTGACGTGGCCTATCGCCTGCTGAGCGCGGCGGCCAACGCCGGCATCTCCGCGCTGGTCAATCCTCTTATGACTGCCAAGGTCACGTTGCCCAAAGGCCTGGCCTAGGGACCTGGTTCGCCCGAAGCAGTCCCCGCGCTTGGTTGTGCTGAGTCTCCACGAACCACATCACGCCTCTCACAGATGCTCCCACTCGTGTCTGGCGCGAGCACCGGCTTCGACCCATGGGCCATGCTGTCCCAAGGCAGTTGCACTGCGGCCCGCCTTGGGATGTGCTGAGCCGCAGTAGCACCGCTGGAGAACACAGCGACAGACGCTGGATCTTGTTGCAGACGGGACTGTACACACAGGCGCGGTGCTCCTTGACAGGAGCACGGCGTCAAGTATAGTATACTCTTGCAAGTCTCACGCTGGTTGCCATGCGCGTGCTGTTGGAGGAGCAAGGAGTGATGCGTCTGTGGTGGAGGTCTTGGCTATGCGGGGTCGCGCCGCGCCGGCGCTTGGCGGCGTGGGGCGCCTGGTCCTGCCTGGCCGTCCTGGCGTTCGGCGTGCGTATGCTGCTCTTTCCGGAATCGACTGCGGCTGCCAGCGGGCCTGCGGTGACGCTGGTCAAGAGCGCGTCGCCAACAACCGTGCTGGCGGGTGGGGTCGTCTCCTACACCATTACGCTGACCAACTCGGGCAACGAGGCGGCGCAAGGCGTCAGCGTGACCGACACACTGCCGGCGGGCTTCACCTATCGCCCCGGCACCAGCCGGGTCACCATCAACGGGGCTTTGGTCTCCACCGCGGACCCCGGCCGCTCTGGCAGCACACTGACCTGGTCTGGTTTCCAGCTCCCCTCGGGACGCAGCGCCAGCTTCTATGGCATGCACACCTTTGTGCAACGCCGCACGGATGATCAGACGATTCGGGATCAATTGGACTGGTCGCTGCAGCTGATGGGGTCTGGGGCCTACGTGACCCAGCTCTTCGATGGCATCGAGGTGAATTCGGGTGCGACTCCAGATTGGGTGCGTCACTACGTGGCCTGGGCTTACGACCGTGGCCTGATACCGGTGATTCGTCTCGCCGGCACGAATGCCGGTGGTGTATGGATTAAGCCCCAACGCGATGATGACAACTCCTATGCCAGGACCGCACAAGCCTTCGCGCGCATGGTGCGCGACATACCCAGGCTCCCCGGCCATGACCTCTTCATCCAGATTTGGAATGAGCCCAACTTGGACATCGAGTGGGGAGGAGAGACGCCCAATCCCACGGAATTTGGCGAGTTCTTCGTGCAGACCGCGCGTGCTATTCGTGCGCTGGGTTATGCAGAGGTCAAGATCCTGAACGCGCCGCTTTCGCCTGGCGGCAACTACCCCTACCTGAGCTTTCTGGAGGACATGCTGAATCGGGTGCCGCAGACCCTGTGGGCCTTTGACGTGTGGGCCACCCATCCCTATCCCGGCAACCGCCCGCCTAGCTACAACCTGCATGAGAAACCGAACGCCGACAGCTATGCTGCCATCGACCTGTACCAGCGCGAGCTGGAGATCCTAGCACGCCACGGACGCAACGGGATCAAGGTCTTACTCACCGAGACTGGCTATCCACTCGGCAGCAACTATGACGTCTCGTTTCCGGCCATCGGCGAGGACAACCGTGCGGACTACATGGTGCGCTCCTTCCGTGATTACTGGAGCCGTTGGCCCGAGGTGATTGGCGTCTGTCCGTACGAATTGGTGGACCCGGAGGGCAACCGTGACTGGTTGCCCTGGGACTGGCTGTGGAACGACGGCCATACGCACAAGCAATACGATGACGTCAAGGCCCTGGCCAAGTCCTACACGCCCGTGAGCTGCGTGCTGCGCATCACCTTCGAGGTCAACGCGGTAGGGACACCCGGTGTCTATGCTAACAGCGTGACTGCGACGGCCAACAATGCCAGCATCGTGCGCGCCAGCAACGTGGCGCCCGTCACCGTGCTGGCCCCCACGCCCACGCGCACCGCGACCCCGACCGCCACATCCACGCCCGGATGCACAGACCTGATCCGCAACGGGGGATTTGAGACGGATGAAGCCTGGACGATTCCTCAAACCGCAGGCACGGCCGGTTACTCAACCGACCAGCACCATACCGGTCAGCGCTCGATGCGATTGGGAGGCACAGACAGGAGCTTCTCAACCGCATATCAGATCTTCGATGTGCCTGGCGACGCGCACGACGTGACGCTATCGTTCTGGTACTATCCACTCTGCGCCGATACGGCGCACGATTATCAGTACGTGCTGGTCCTGGACGACGCGACCGGCGGGATCCTGGAATGGCTGCGAAAAGAAGCTTTGGACGCGCGGCAATGGACGCTCCGCCAGCATCCTCTGGATGCGTACAAGGGCCGCCGCATCCGCATCCACTTTAGCGTGTACAACGACGGGACTGCCGGCGCCACGAGCATGTACGTGGACGACGTGTCGGTGCCCATCTGTGCAGCCACACCGACACCCACCCTGCCGCCCTTCACATCTTCGGCCTGGCTCTACCTGCCGGTCATCCTGCGCCCGTCCGGAGGGCAGGAGGCGCGGCCGCAGCCCGCACTCACACAACAGGGGGAGGCGCTGGGGCTGCCCTCGGTCGTGCGCACGCTGTGGCAGAGCCAGGAAGGAGACGCGCGGCCCGATTTCATCCAGGGCGTCGCGCTCAACCCGGCCAACGACGTGCTATACCTGGCCGCGGGCCAGGCGCTCTGGGCGCTCGACGCAAACACGGGCCGCATCCTGGCGCAGATTGCGCTGAATGCCACGCCGCGCGGGTTGGCGGTGGACGTCGCGCGCAATCGGGTCTACGCCGCGCTGTGGGATGCAAATGCGCTGGCGGTGATCGATGGCGCGAAGAACACTCTGCTGCGCAGCGTGCCGGACATCCCGGGGGCCAGTGGCGTGGCCGTGGCCCAGGGTCGGGTCTACGTCACTGCGACGCGCAGCGATGAGCTGATTGTGGTGGATGCGCAGAACGATGCTATAATGCAACGCATCCCGGTCGGCCAGGCGCCCTATGGCGTGGCCTGCGACTATGACGAGCCGCGGCGCGTCTTTGTCACCAACGCGGGCGAAGACAGCGTCTCGATCCTGGACGGTCGCAGCGGGGCCACACTGCACACGGTGCACCTGGGCGGCCTGGGGCACCCGCAGGGACTGGCCTTTGACGCCGTGCGTGACCGCCTCTACGTGACCTACACCCTGGCCCCCCGCTACGGGGCCATCGCCGTTCTGGACGCTTCCACGGGGCAGATTCTGTCCCGCCTGACGGGCAACTTCACACGGCCGCTGTTTGGCGCGTACGGAGTTGCCGTCGACCCGCTGCGAGGATGGGTGTATCTGAGCACGGTCGAGGGAGCCTACGTGCTGGCGGGCGAGACCCTGGACGTCATGCACGAGGTTCCCGGCGTGGGGCCGGCCTACGCGTTTGGCATGGCTCTGGATGCCGCCGGTGGGCGGTTGTTCCTGGTGGATGGTCGGCAGCAGAGGCTGGCCATTTGCAGTCCGTAGGTTGGGGGCAGCATGGGCGTCGGCGACGAAATCAAAGAGCGTCTGGATATCGTAGACGTCATCTCGGGCTACGTCCCGCTGAAGAAAGCTGGGCGCAGCTTCAAGGGGCTGTGCCCGTTCCACAGCGAAAAGACGCCTTCGTTCATCGTCTTTCCCGACACGCAGAGCTGGCACTGCTTTGGCGCATGCAACACCGGCGGCGACGTCTTCTCCTTTATCATGCGCCGCGAGAACCTGGATTTTGGCGAGGCCCTGCGCCTGCTGGCCGAGCGCGCAGGCGTGACCCTCGAAACCCGGGGCGAGGCCGCCGCGGCGGCGGGCAAGGCCCGCGAGCGTCTGGAGAATATCAACGCCCGGGCCGCCGAGTACTTTCACTACCTGCTCGTGAACTCGCCCGAGGGACAGCGTGCCCGGGACTACCTGGCGAAGCGCGGGATTTCGGACGAGACGTGCCAGGCATTCCAGTTGGGCTGTGCGCGCGACGACTGGCAGGCCCTCGGGCAACACCTGAACAGCAAGGGCTACTCCTGGCCGGACCTGCTGGAGGCGGGCCTGGTGGTAGAGCGCGAGGGCGGCGGCTACTATGACCGCTTCCGCGGGCGGCTGGTCTTTCCCATCCGCAACGTGCGCGGGCGCACCATTGGGTTGGGGGCACGCGCCCTGGATGATTCGTTACCCAAGTACCTGAACTCGCCGCAGACGCCCATCTTTGACAAGAGCGGCGTGCTGTATGGCATCGACCAGGCCAAGGGGGCCATCCGTGACGCGGGCGTGGCCGTGATCGTCGAAGGGTACATGGACGTGCTGATTGCCCACCAGTATGGGCGCAAGAACGTCGTGGCTTCCATGGGCACCGCGCTCACCGAGAAGCACATCCGCGTGCTCAAGAAGCTGACCAAGAAGCTCATCTTGGCCCTGGACCCCGATGCGGCAGGCGACCAGGCCACGCTGCGCGGGCTGGAGGTGGCCAAGGAGACCTTTGACCATCGTGCTGTGCCCGTGCCGACCTGGCGCGGGCTGATACGCTACGAGGACCAGCTGGACGCCGACATCCGCGTGACTTCGTTGCCCGCGGGTCAGGACCCCGACGAGGTGATCAAGGCCGATGCGAATCAGTGGGACACCTTGGTCGCGCAGGCCCTGCCTGTGGTCGAATACTACCTGCGCACGGTCGTGAGCAAGTATGACCTGGCATCGCCTAAAGACAAGGTTGCGGCGGCGCGCGAGGTGCTGCCGCTGATCCGTGAGATCGGCAGCTCGGTGGAGCGCTCGCACTACCTGCAGGAACTGGCGCGCATGTTGCGCGTGGACGAACGCGTCCTGCAGCAGGAGATGGAGGGCAAGCGGCCGGCACAGCGTGGGCCCGCCACCCCGGCAGAGCGCTATGGCCGCCTTTCGGCGCAACCCGGGCTGACCTTCGGCCTGGAGCAGTACGTGCTGCTGCTCTTGCACCGCCGTCCCGACCTGCTCGCCGCGATGAGCACCTTGCTGACGGGCCTCGGCCTGGATCCTCTGAGCGGGGAGGATTTCGGCCAGGTCGAGGCGCGTGCCCTGTTCGAGTTGCTGGCCAGACAGATTGCACAGTATAATGCGCTCGACGCAGACAGACTGCGTCAAGACATGGAGCCTCCGCTGCGCCAGGCATTCGACGGCCTGTTGGGCCTGGCAGAGAAGGTCGCGTTTCTGTCCGACGAACAGGCCGAGCTCGATGCCGCACGCTGTGCGCTCCGACTGAGGGAGTTGCGCCTGCACCGCCAGAACGAAGAGCTGCGCTTCCTGGCCGAGGATGCCAGCTCAGAAGGTGACGCGGAGGCTGTCCGGCACTGGGCGCAGATGGTGCAGGCCGTGACCGTGGCCCTGGACAGCCTACAGAAGGCGAGCGCAGTACATGGGTCGCTCAGGACCTATCGTCACGAGCAGTGACAGTGTAGTTGGGAGTTGGGCATGGGCAAGGGTGCCGACAGGGAAGAGAAGAAAGACCAACTGATCGCGAAAGGCCTGCAGCAAAAGTTCGTCACGCAGAAAGACATTGACGACGTATTTGCCGCGGCTGACGAAGACCTCGAGGAACGCAACGCGCTGTACAACGCCTTCCAGGAGATGGGCATTGCCATCCTGGTCGCTGAGCCAGAGAAGAAGGAGCTGCCGGAGGAGCTCGAACTCGAAACTGAGATGGCGGAGTTGCTCCTGCCGACCGGTGAGCAAGTCGTGGTGGACGACCCCGTGCGCATGTACCTGCGGGAGATCGGACGTGTTCCGCTTCTGAATGCCGCGGAAGAAGTCCGCCTGGCGGAGGCCATCAAGCATGGGCAAGAAGCCCGCAAAAAGCTGCGCGAAAGCAAGCTGGACCTCAAGACCCGACGCGCGCTGGAGGAGGAATCGCACCGCGGTGAGCTGGCCCAGATACACCTGGCGGAGTCCAACCTGCGGCTGGTCGTCAGCGTGGCCAAGCGCTATGCCAGCCGCGGCATGTCGTTACTGGACCTGGTGCAAGAAGGCAACATCGGGCTGCTGCACGCTGTGGAAAAGTTCGACCCCGACAAAGGCTACAAGTTCAGCACGTATGCCACGTGGTGGATCCGGCAGGCGATCAACCGCTCCATCGCTGACCAGGCGCGCACCATCCGCATCCCCGCGCACATGATTGAGACCATCAACCGCGTCCTGCGCGTCACGCGCACGCTGGCGCAGGAGTTGGGGCACGACCCGAGCATGGAAGAGGTCGCTCTGAAGATGGACCTGCTTGACCCAGCCGAAGCTGCGGCCATCGAAGATGCCATGAGCACGGGGGAGCCGCTGGATCCCGCGCAGCAGCATCACCTGAAGGTAGCCGTGGCCAAGGTGCGCGACACCATCCGCATGGTGCAGGAGCCCATGTCACTGGACATGCCGGTGGGCGTAGAGGACAGCAGCTCACTGGGCGACTTTGTCGAGGACGAGACCGTGCCTGGCCCGGCCGACGAGACCTCGCGCAACCTGCTGCGCGAGCAGATGAAGGACATTCTCGATTCGCTGAGCCCGCGCGAGCGCCACGTGCTCAAGCTGCGCTTTGGCCTGGACGACGGCCAGAGCCGCACGTTGGAAGAAGTTGGCCAGAAGTTCGGTGTGACGCGCGAGCGCGTGCGCCAGATCGAGGCCAAGGCGCTGCGCAAGCTGCGCCATCCCATGCGCAGCCGCAAGCTGAAGGACTATCTCAGCTAGCGTTTTGACTAAACGGCGCATCGTGCGTATAATGTCGCCGTTCGCATTCCTCGGTAGCTCAATCGGCAGAGCAACCGGCTGTTAACCGGTGGGTTGTTGGTTCGAGTCCAGCCCGAGGAGTCAGGGAAGGTAGGACCGCGCAGGTGGTTCTACCTTCTTCGTTGCCTTGCGCAGGTTGCGACTTTGCGCTATACTTGGCTCACATCTCGCCGGTCCGGCCCACCCTGCCCTACAGGAGGCGAACACGTGACCAACCGTCAGCACGACCATGCGACGGGCTCCACTCCGCTCCAGCCTCTGCTCGACTACCATGCGCGTCCCGGGCTGATGACCGATCCACACGAGTTGGCTCCGCTGCTGGACGGCTTGCCTCACGACATCCCATCGCTCGTGCAGGTCGTGCAGGGCGTGTTGGTGCACATCTTCTGGGCAGAGCGCTATGGCCTGGCGCTCTCCGAGGAGCGCAAGGGCGAGGTGCAGATGCGCACTCTGCCGCAGAAGCTGCGCCGCGTGCGCGAGCTGGACGACCATCCCTTGAGTGTGGCGCGCCCGCTGGAGAAGCGCCTGGTCGGCAACTGCCGCGATTTTGCTGTGCTGCTCTGTGCCCTCCTGCAGCGCCAGGGCGTGCCGGCGCGCGGGCGCTGCGGGTTCGGCGTATACTTTCTGCCCAACCACTACGAGGACCACTGGGTGTGCGAGTACTGGAACGCCGAGCAGCAACGCTGGGTGCTGGTCGATGCGCAACTTGACACGTTCCAGCGCGAGGCCATGCACATCCCCTTTGACCCCCTGGACGTGCCACGCGCTCAGTACCTTACGGGCGGCAGGGCCTGGCAGATGTGCCGCTCCGGCCAGGAGGACCCGGACAAGTTTGGCATCTTTGAGTGGCACGGCCTCTACTTTGTGCGCGGCGACCTGATCCGCGATTTCCTGGCGCTGAACAAGATCGAGATCCTGCCCTGGGACGGCTGGGGGTTGATGGCCGGCCCCGAGCAGGCGTTAACCGCCGAGGACGCTGCAATCCTGGAGCGCATGGCTGCGCTCACCCTGGCGGGCGACGAGGCGTTCAACGAGATCCGAGCGCTGTACGAAAACGACTCGCGCCTGCGTATGGCGCCTGACTGGCGGCCGTAGCGCGGAAATCCACCGCACCCGACACAGGAGTTGTGCATGGACCTGCACGAGTTCGCCCACAGCATGCCCAAGGCGGAGTTGCACGTGCACCTGGAGGGCTCCATCCGCCCGGCGACGCTGCTGCAACTGGCGCGCCGCAACGGCGTGGCTTTGCCTGCGCAAGATGAGATGGGTCTGCACGAGTTCTACCGCTTTCGCGATTTCGCCCATTTCGTGCAGGTCTACGTCACTGCCACGGGCTGCCTGCGCACGCCCAAAGACTACCACCTGATCGCCTACGAATTCGGCAGCCATGCCGCGCGTCAGAACGTGCGCTACGCCGAGGTGACCTTTACCGCGGCCACCAACGTGCGCCTGACGGGTCTGCCCTGGCAGACGATCTTGGAAGGGCTAAACGCGGGCCGGGCCCAGGCGCGTGCCGAGTTTGGCGTCGACTGGCGCTGGATTCTTGACATTAGTCGCGACAACCCCGAGACGCAGGAAGAGGTGCTCGAGATTGCCCTGGCGGCGCGCGAGCAGGGCGTCGTGGCGCTGGGCCTAGGCGGCAGCGAGGCGCAATTCGGGCCCGAGCTCTTCGTGAGCACGTTCGCGCGGGCGCGCGAGGCGGGCATGGCGTGCGCGCCGCACGCCGGGGAGATGGCGGGGCCGCCCAGCATCTGGGCTGCGCTGCGCGAGCTGCACGCGGACCGCATTGGTCATGGCGTGCGCTGCATCGAGGACCTTGCGCTGGTCGAGTACCTGCGGGAGCGCCAGGTGCCACTTGAAATCTGCCCCACCAGCAACGTCTGCCTGGGGGTCTACCCCAACTATGCGGCGCATCCACTGCGCCGGCTGTGGGAGGCGGGACTGTGCGTCACGGTCAGCTCGGACGATCCACCCATGTTCGACACGGACCTGAACCGCGAGTACGAGGTCCTGGTGGATCGCTTTCACTTTAGCGCGGATGAGCTGGAGCAGGTCAGCCTGAATGGGCTGCACGCCAGCTTCTTGCCTTCTCCGAAGAAAGCCCAGCTCGAGGCCGAATTTCGGACCGAATTCGCACGGTTGCGCTCAATGGATGGCCACGCTTAGGCGCATCCAGCGCCCAGCATGGCGGAGAGAGGGGACATGACATCGATTGCGATTGACCAGACAGCCTGTACGCGCTGCGGAGCGTGCGTCGAACTCTGCACCGGCCACGTTTTCGCGCGAAGTGAGGAACGAGTCGAGGCAGCTCGACCGGAGGACTGCTGGCTTTGTGGGCATTGTGTTGCGGTGTGCCCGGTGGATGCGGTGCGCCACAGCGGCTACCCGTTAGAGGAGTGCCCTCCCCTGGATTCCGCTGTGCTCCCGTCGCTTGATGCCCTGGTTGCGATCCTGCGCGAACGGCGCTCGGCGCGGGTCTTCCGGGACCGCTGCGTGCCGCGTGAGTTGGTGCGCCAGTTGGTGGACGTCGCGCGCTGGGCTCCCAGCGCCCACAACGGGCAGCCGGTGGACTGGCTGGCCATCGACGCCCCGCAGCAGATCGCGGTGCTCAGCGCGCAGACGGTGGCCGCATTGGGCGCGATGGTCAGGCCAGTCACCCATCCGCTGCAGCGTCACCTTGTGCGCATCGCGATGCGCCCCAAGGGTTTTGCACAGGCGCTCGAGTTGGCTGCGTCTGTCCAGCGCATGGCCGAACGACAGGCGCGTGGCGACGATCCCATCTTCCGGCATGCTCCGCTAGTGCTGATTGCGCACGTTCCGGGCCGCGACACCTTTGGCCGGGATGACGCCGTCTACGCTGCGTACAACCTGATGCTGGCGGCGCAGCGCATAGGGCTGGGCGCCTGCCAGATCGGCTACTTCATGGTGGCCTTGGCGAATAGCCGCGAGTTGCGGGGCGCATTGGGACTGCCAGAGGGTCGGCGGGCGCAGGTTGCGCTGATTTTGGGCTACCCCAAGTACCGTTTCCGCCGTGCGCTGGTGCGCCGGACGCCCAACTTGACCTGGGGCGTGCCCAACACATGAACCCTGCGAGCGTCGCAAAGGCTGTGCTTGTCACGCGTGTTCTGCTCGAGGCGTGGGAAAGGAAACTGGGATTGTGAGGATAACAGACCATGGATGAATTGGCGCGTCTGGCGAACCTGTATGATGCCTTCGAGCCCAGCGACAGCGGCGCTTTCCAGCGCCGCGCCCGTATCCTGCAATCCATGTGGCGCGTGGAGCAAGGCTATCCAATAGGAGAGCGGGGCGATTCGGGGCTCAGGAGACCGCTGGGCTCTCGGCTGCCGATGCCGTGGGCAAAAGAGACCCTGGCAAACTACCTGACGGAGATCATCCGGCAGGTGGTTCGCGCTGAGGTGCTTGCGGCCCCGAAGGATGGTCAACGCAAGCTGTTCAGCCGGCCGCGCATTTTCGACGACCTACTCTCCAGCCAGCCGCTGTGCTTCAATCTATTCGGAGAGCTGCAACAGGATCTGACCCTGGCGAGTGCAGTCTTCAGGGACCTCGCGCTGGGGCGGGTGGCCGAAGTGACTGACATTGCGTTTGAACACTCGTTTGGCCGTGGCGATCTCCGTTACACGGAAGACAGCTCAGCTTTTGACGTGTACGTGGAGTATGAGACGCCATATGCCGGACAGGGTTTCATTGGGATCGAAGTCAAGTACCACGAGGACCTGGGGGACAAGGCGGTACCACTGCGCCCGCGCTACGAGGAAATCGCGGCCCGAATGGGCTGCTTCAAGGCCGAGCAACTGGTGCGTCTGCGTGCCTCGCCTCTGCAGCAGATCTGGCGTGACCACCTGCTAGCGGGCAGTCTGCGCCAGTCGGACAGCGGGTTTGTGGACGGATGCTTCGCATTTCTGCACCCGCTGGACAACATGGATTGTTTCAATGCCTTGCAGGACTATCGGGATTGCCTGTTGAACTGCGATAGCTTCGAAGCGTGGACCGTTGAGGACGTTCGCGCTGCGATTCGGCGCCATACTGCATCTGACTGGATCGCTCATTTTACGGACCGCTATCTGAACTTTGACAAGCTGCTCGGAGCATAGCCGCAATCAGCTCGGCAAGAGTCGTGAACGGCTGACAGGAGTATGAGAGATGGCAAGTGACACTCCGCTGACATACCGCAACCTGGTGTTGTACGAAGTCTACGTGCGCAACCACGGGCCGCACGGCACGTTCGCCGACATCGAGGCGGACTTGCCACGCATCCGCGCCATGGGCGTGGACGTAGTCTGGTTCATGCCCATCCACCCCATCGGCATGCTCAACAAGAAGGGCAGCCTGGGCTGTCCCTACTCCATCGCCGACTACCGCGAGGTCAACCCGGAATACGGCAGCCGGTCCGATTTCGCGCGGCTGATCGAGCGCGCCCACGCCCTGGGGCTCAAGGTCATGATCGACGTCGTGTACAACCACACCGCGCACGATTCGGTGCTGGTGCGCGATCACCCGGAATGGTTCCACCAGGATGAGCACGGGCGGCCCGTGACCACCGTCCCGGACTGGAGCGACGTGATCGACCTGAAGCACCCCAACCCGGGCCTGACCCAGTACCTGATCGAGACCCTGCAGGGCTGGGCGCGCTTTGGCGTGGACGGCTTTCGCTGCGATGTGGCCTCGCTCTTGCCGCTAGAGTTCTGGAGTCAGGCGCGCCAGGCAGTGGCCGAGGTCAAACCAGGCGTGATCTGGCTGGCCGAGTCGGTGCACGCGGCGTTCATCGCCTACCGCAGATCGCGCGGGTTGAGCGGGCTCTCCGATAGCGAGCTGTACCACGCCTTTGACTTGACCTACGACTATGACATCTGGCCCATCTTCCAGGCCGCGGTGCAGGGCAAGGTGCCCGTGTCGCGCTACCTGGACATGCTGCGCTTTCAGGACGCCATCTACCCGGCCAACTTTGTCAAGTTGCGCTACGTGGAGAATCACGATCAGGCGCGCGTCATGGCCTTGGCTCCCGGCCGTGCGCAGGCGCTGGCCTGGACGGCCTTCCAGGCGTTCAACAAGGGCGCCTTCCTGGTCTACGGGGGCCAGGAGTCAGCAGCGCAGCACACTCCGTCTCTCTTTGACATCGACAAGGTGGCCTGGGGCGGCTATGAGCTGCAGACGTTCCTGACGAGGTTGGCGCAGCTAAAGAAGGACCCGGCTCTGGCATCGGGCCAGTTCGTGGCCCTGGCTGCCGAGCCCGCCGTGCAGGCTGCCTGGTGCGCGCCGGAGGCCAATCTGTACGGTGTGTTCAACGTGAACGCGGCCGTGGGTGAAGTGGAAGTGCAACTGCCGGATGGGGACTACAGAAACATGCTGGGCAGTACGACGGTGCGCGTCGCGCACAGACGCACGCCGCTACCGGACTCGGCCGTGATCCTGCGCTACGGTGATAGCCCTCCTCTGGAGCCGTTCTACTCGGACCTGTTGGACCATAACGTGCGTGCCCGGTGAAAGCCGTGCACAGTGTCTGGAGATGGAGGTGAGGCTGACGATCCAAAGATCGGGTCAGTAGAAGGCCAGCCTGTCCACTCGGTTGCCGAGTGGTAGGATCCTGAATCGAAGGGAGAATCCAGTGCGTACCGATACCAAGCTCTTCCGTGCTCTGCTCGTCGGCTCCATCTACTTTATCGAAGGCGCCATCCTGACCTATTTTTCCGGCTTCAATGCGCTCTACCTGCGCAGCTTCAACCTCTCGTACAGCCTGATCGGCATCGCCGGAGGCATCGTGCTCATTCCGTTTGTGATCAAGATCTTTATCGGGATGCTGAGTGACAGGGTGAGCCTCTTGGGCCAGGGTCATCGCAAGCCCTACATGGTCGCCGGCATCCTGATGCAGGCCACAGGCTTGTTCTTGTTGCCGCTCGTCAACCCGGCCAAGGCCTTCGCCGGCTACATTGTCCTGCTTTCGTTCATCTCCCTGGGCATGTCCACCTACGACACCACGACCGACGGCCTGGCCATCGACACAACACCCGAAGAGCAGAGGGGCTTTGTGCAGGGCGTAATGGTGGGCGCCCGCGCTCTGGCCGCCATCGTCTTGGCCACGACGTTTGGTTTTCTGGTGGCCAGGGTCTCCTGGGCGGCTTCCTTCATCTTCATCGGAGTGGTAACTCTCTTGCCACTCGTCCTCGTGCTGCAGGTCCACGAACCAGAGCGCCCGCCGGAAAAAGAGTTCTCCCTGGCCGGGTTCCGCTCCCTCCTGACGGTGAAGATGGGTCTGTTCCTGGTCCTGGGCCTGGTCTATCCCCTGGCGCTCTACAGCGCCCAGGGCGCCATCGGCGCATTCCTGCACGAGCGCGTAGGTATTTCCCTGGAGCAGGTGGGCCTCTACACCTCGCTCTTCGGCGTTGGCGCGGTGCTGGGCGGCCTAGCCGGCGGCCCGTTCTCAGATCGCTTGGGGCGACGGGCCAGCATCCTGCTGGCTCTGCTGGCCACCTCGCTGGCCCTCGGCGCGCTGGCGCTAAGCGTCTCGCCGGTACTGGCGTTCTTCGCTGTGCTGATCTTTGGCATGGCCTTTGGCTACTATGAGACGGTCTACCAGGCTGCAGGCATGGACGTGTGCGACCCGCGCATCGCCGCGACGATGTTTGCCATCATCATGGCCGTGGGCAACATCGGCATTGGCGCGGGCCAGGCCGTGTCGGGTGTGCTGATCGACAAGGCGGGTTTCCAGGCCTTGTTCGTCATCCTCGCCGTGATCAACCTGTTGACGCTGCCATTGGTGCCCATCATCTTCGAGGGCCGCTCGCGGCAACGGACCAATGCGCTCTGAGGCCGGCCATGCGCATCGAACGGATTGACGTCACGCCCTTTGTCCTGACGCCGCCGATGGCTCTCACGGTGGCCTACGGGTCGTACCCAACGCGGGACTATGTGCTGCTCAAGGTCCACGCCGACAATGGATTGCTGGGGCTGGGGGAGGGTTCCCCCGACCCAGAGGTGACGGGCGAGACGCAGGACTCGCTACTCAAGGCGCTGCAGCAAGCAGCTCCTGGGCTGGTTGGCCGCGATCCCTTTGAATTGGAGACGATCCTGGCGTGGTGGGAGGAGCAGTTCCCGCGCCAGCCCACGGCCATGGCCGCACTCGACATGGCGCTCTACGACTTGCAGGGCAAAGCGCTAAGTGTGCCGGTCCACCGTCTGCTGGGTGGTCTGGTTTGCCCCAGAATGAAGCTGTACCCGGTTGTACCGTTGCTGCCGCCGCAGGAGATGGCCGAGACCGCCGCCACGCTCGTGCGCCAAAGGTTTGACACGCTCAAGCTCAAGCTGGGCGCCGGCCCCGACCAGGACGAAGCGCGTGTCCAGGCCGTGCGCGAGGCCGTGGGGGCGGAAATCACGCTGCGAATCGATGCCAACCAGGGCTGGCACACGCCCGCCGTGGCCTTGGGAGCCATCCGACGCATCCTGCCGTATGGGATCGAATGGGTAAAGCAGCCCGTGGACGCCGCGGACCTGGAGGGCCTGGCCGAGGTGACGCGCGGCGTCGAGGTGCCAGTCATGGTTGACGAGGGTTGCCAAATGCCCGAGGACGCGCTCAAGGTGGCGTGCCTGGGCGCGGCGGACATCATCAACATCAAGCTGATGAAGTGCGGCGGGCCCTACCGCGCGTTGCAGATCAATGCCATCGCCGAGGCCGCAGGGTTGCCCTGCATCGTAGGCTCACTGGGCGAGAGCACCATCGCCAGTGTGGCAGGTCTGCACCTATTGGGCGCACGGCGCAACATCATGGCGGGCGAGGTGATCGGGCCGCTGTTTCTTGCAGGCGATATCGCCACCGGGTTTCAGGTGGAGGGCAACCAGGCCATCGTGCCCACCTCGCCGGGGCTGGGAGTGGAGCTGAAATGAGCATCGATTGGGATTCGGTGGGCCGCGAGGCGGCGCAGTTGCTGAGCGCCTACGTGCGTCTATGCACCGTGAACCCGCCCGGCAACGAGCGCCTGGGGGCCGACTATCTGGCGGGACTGCTGCGTGAGCGAGGCCTTGAGCCAACCGTATGGGAGCCTGCACCAGACCGCGCCAACCTTGTGGCGCGTCTCCGCGGCGACGGCAGCCGCGGCGGCATCGTGCTATTGCATCACATGGACGTGGTGGCGGCCGACCCTGAGCGCTGGAGCGTGGACCCCTTTGGCGGCGACATTCGCGACGGCTACGTGTGGGGCCGTGGCGCGATTGACATGAAGGGCGCGGGCATCATGCACCTGTTGGCGCTGGACATGCTGCGGCGCGAGGGCTTGCGCCTGGCGCGTGACCTAATCTATCTGGCGGTCTCGGACGAAGAAGTGGATAGCTTGGCGGGCAGTCGGTGGGTGCTGAGCCAGCACCCCGAGGCGGTGCGGGGCGAATACGTGTGGGACGAGGGCGGCTTTGGGATGCGGGACGTGTTTGGCCCGGGCGTGGTCTTCCCTGTGGCTGTGGCGGAGAAAGGCGTGCTGTGGCTGCGCCTGGTGCTTGAAGGGCAACCGGGCCACGGCGGCATCCCGCGCGGCCAGAACCCCGCTGAGCGGCTCGTGGCGGCCCTGGAGCGCCTGCAGCGGCAACGCTGGCCCGTGCGGCTGCACCCCGTGGCGCGCGACCTGTTTCGGGTGATTGCGGAACTGCAACCCGCGCCGCAGCGCTGGCTGCTGCGCCATTTGGACCTGCCGCCAGTGCTGTTGCTGGCGCGGCGCGCGCTGTTGCAGGAGCCCGCCCTGCAGGCCATCCTGCAGAACACCGTCAGCCTGACCGGGCTCAAGGCGGGAGTGAAGGAGAACGTCATCCCCGAGCGCGCCGAGGCCGTGCTGGACGTGCGGCTGTTGCCTGACGAAGACCCGCAAGCATTCATCGTCGCGCTGCAGCGCGTCCTGGCGGACGAAGCGGTGCAGGTGCGAGTTGTCCAAGCGCCGGTGCTCAGCAGCGTGACGCCCTACGCTGGCGATGCTATGTACCTGGCCCTGCAGCGTCATTGCCAGGCCCTGGTGCCGGCCAGCCGCGTCGCGCCCCTGCTGGACCCAGGCGCGACCGATTCGTGCTGGTTCCGCCAGCATGGCTTCAAGACCTACGGGCTGTTCCCGGCGCTGATCGATGGCCGCGAGCTCGAGCGCTTCCACGGTATTGACGAGCGCATTTCCGTGCAGAACCTGGCCTTCGGCACGCGCCTGGTCTACGAGGTGCTGCGTGACCTGTGCCAGGCGTGACACCGGGAGGTGAGGGTATGCTGAACAAGCGCACGTGGACGGTACTGATCCCACTCGGCTTCGCCGGGCAACTGGCCTGGGCCGTCGAGAACCGGTACTTTAACACCTTTATGTACGACAAGATTACACCCGATCCCCGTCCCATTTCTTGGATGGTGGCCGCCAGCGCCATCATCGCCACGCTGACCAGCATCCTGATGGGCCGGCTCAGCGACCGGGCGCGCACGCCTTGTCCAGCCTTGTCTCGTCGACAAGACGAGGCTGACAAGACTAGGCGCTGGGGCCGGTGGTGCCCGTTCATTTTGCTCGGGCACGTGGCTTGGGCGGGCTTCACCGCGGCCTTTCCCACCGCGGTCTTCTTCCACCCGGTTGCCCTGGCGGTGGCCCTGGCTATTACTCTTGACTGTGTGATGACCTTGTGCGGCTCCACAGCCAACGACGCCGCGCTGAACGCCTACGTCACCGACGTGCCGGCCGAAAGAATCGCGGGCGCATGGTGGGCGTGATGGAGATCATGACCTGGGCGGCGATCCTGATCGTCTACGGCGGAGCCGGGCTGATCATCCGCATCAAGCACTTTCTCAAACTGCCGCTGCTGCAGTCCTCGCTCTTGATCTTCATCGCCATCCTCGTGGGCGGCATTCTGCTTTCCTATCCGCTAGGGCTGCCGGTTGACCGCCTGCGACGGCGACGGGTGGCGTTCCTGGTCGTGCTGGGCGAGATGCTGGGCCTGTTCCTGTTCTCGCTTTCGCGCTCCACGCTCACGCTGGCTGCGACGGGTGTGGCGTGGCTGGCGCCGTTGACCGCCTGGACAATTGCGACCGGGGCCTTGAGCAAGGGCCTCTTCCCCGAGGAAAAGCGCGGGCAGTTCGCCGGGCACGTGACCCTGTTCACGGTGTTGTTCACCATGGTGCCGGGGCTGCTGGTGGCCAACTCGTTTGAAATGCCAGAGAAGGTGACGGCCCGCCGAGTCGCGCCAGCCCGGCTCGGGGACGGATATGGGGTCCACCGCTTCCCAGCGTGCTCTGTGACGGTGCTTTGCGTGGGAGTGGGCCAATGAACCAACCCGCCTGGCCGAGTCGTGAAGCCCTGCATGCCGCAGCGCGCAAGCGCGTGCCAGACGTGATTGCGTCGGGCCTCAAGGTGCTGTTCTGTGGCATCAACCCGGGGCTGTACTCTGCCACTGTTGGGCGTCATTTTGCGCGGCCGGGCAACCGCTTCTGGCCGGCGCTGTATGCCGCTGGGTTCACACCGCGTTTGTTCCTCCCAGAGGAACAGGAGGAGTTGCTCCGACTCGGCTTGGGGATCACCAACCTGGTAGAACGCGCCAGCGCCTCGGCCAGTGAGCTCTCTGCTGACGAGTTGAGGGCAGGCCGCATGCGGCTCGAGAGCATGGTTGGGAGCTGTAGGCCTGCCCGTCTGGCCGTGCTGGGCATTGCCGCCTATCGTACTGCGTTTGAGCGTCCGAACGCGAGGCCGGGCCGGCAGACGGACACGATCGAGGGCGTGACGATCTGGGTGCTGCCCAACCCCAGCGGGCTCAACGCGCACTATCAGTTGCGGGATTTGGTGCGGCTGTTTCGCGAGCTCCGCATGGACAGTGTGTTCTAGCCCCCATACCCGTAGGGAGGGAAGCCAGCGTGACTTGGCAGCAAAGACTCAAACCGTGGCGCACCCGCCTGGCATTGCTGCTGGCTGTGATCGGCCCGGGGATCATCACCACCAACGTGGACAACGACGCAGGCGGCATCACTACCTATTCGGTCGCTGGCGCGCACTATGGCTACAGGCTGCTGTGGATGCTTCCGCTGGCTGGGCTGACGCTTGTCTTTGCGCAGGAGATGAGCGCGCGCCTGGGCCTGGTCACGGGCAAGGGCTTGGCCGACCTGATCCGCGAGAAAAGCGGCGTGCGCTGGACGGCGCTGATCATTGGAATGATGGTGTTCGTCAACCTGGCCAACACCGTTAGTGAGTTTGCGGGCGTAGCCGCGAGCATGGAGATCTTCGGGGTCAGCAAGTACCTCTCGGTGCCGCTGGCTGCGATCGGTGTCTGGTTGCTGGTCGTCAGGGGCAACTATAAGTCCGTGGAGCGCGTGTTTCTGTTTGCCAGCGCCTTTTACCTGTGCTACGTGGCGTCCGCCATCCTGGCGAATCCACCCTGGCCACTCGTGGCGCGCGCGGCGCTCAGCCCCAACTTCCAATTCGACGCGGGCTACGTAATGATCTTCATCACGGTGATCGGCACCACCATCGCGCCGTGGCAGCAGTTCTACCAGCAATCCTCGATCGTGGACAAGGGACTCAAGGCCTCCGACTATGGTTACGAGCTGGTGGATGTGCTGCTGGGCAACGTCTACGCGATGGCCGTGGTGGCTTTTGTGATCATTACCTGCGCGGCGACGCTGTTTGTGAAGGGGGTGCAGATCGTGACCGCCGCCGATGCGGCGCTGTCGCTGCGCCCGCTGGCCGGTACACATGCCGCCACGTTGTTCGCGCTGGGGCTGCTCAATGCCTCGCTGTTTGCTGCGGCGGTGCTGCCGCTCTCGACTGCCTATGTGGTGTGCGAGGCGTTCGGCTGGGAGTCGGGCGTGGACCACACCCTTGAAGAAGCTCCCACCTTCTTTGGCGTCCACACGCTGCTCATCGCACTGGGCGCGGGCGTGATCCTACTGCCCATCAGGTCGTTGGTGAAGGCTATGCTGGCCAGCCAAACGCTCAATGGTGTGGTGCTGCCGATGGTGATGATTGTCATGCTGCAACTCTGCAACGACAAGGAACTGCTGGGCAAGTACGCGAACGGGCGCCTCTACAATGTCATCGCCTGGACCATGGTGGCCGCCCTCATCGCCCTGACGGTCATTCTGGTGATCACTTCGCTCTTACCGGGACTCCTGTGAATTGTTCCACATCCTGACGAAGTCTGCTTGCCAGGCCATGCGGTTGCGCGTATAATCGCTGTGACACGAGCGAAGAGAGGAGAAGCAATGGATTCGACCGAGAAGCTGTTTCAAGAACTGACGGAAGTGCCCGGGGTGTCGGGCTATGAGCACCAAGTGCGCGCGGCCATCCGCAACCACTTGCAGCCGGTGGCCACCATCATGCAAGACAAGCTGGGCAGCATCATTGGCCTGCAAAAAGGCACTGCCGAGGCGCCGCGCGTGATGCTGGCCGGTCACATGGACGAGGTGGGCTTCATGGTCAGCCAGATCAGCGACGACGGCTTCATCCGCTTTGTGCCGCTGGGTGGCTGGTGGAACCAGGTGATGTTAGCGCAGCGCGTCGTGATCAAGACCTGCCAGGGCGACGTGCCTGGGCTTACTGGCGCCAAACCACCTCACCTGCTGGAGCCGGAAGAGGCCAAGAAACTGGTCGAGAAGAAGGACATGTACATTGACATTGGAGCCACCAGCGCCGAGCAGGTCAAGGCTTGCGGCGTGCGCTTGGGCGATCCCATCATTCCGGTGAGTCCGTTCACGGTGCTGGCACCCGGCAAGACCTACATGGCCAAGGCCTGGGACGACCGCCTCGGCTGCATCCTGTTTATTGAGGCGCTGCGTCGCCTGCAGGGCCTGTCGCATCCCAATGCGGTCTACGGCGTGGGCACCGTGCAAGAGGAGGTCGGTTGTCGCGGAGCCAAGACCAGCGTCTACAACATCAACCCGGATGTGGCCATCATCCTGGAGGTCGACATTGCGGGAGACGTGCCCGGCATCAAGTCCGAGGAATCGGCCATCAAACTCGGCCAGGGACCCAGCCTGCTGCTTTTTGATGCGCGCATGATCCCCAACCTGCGTCTGCGCGATCTGGTAATCTCCACGGCGGAGGAGAACCAGCTCCCGCTGCAGTTCTCGACCATGCGCGGCGGCGCGACTGACGGCTCGATGATTCACATGCACAACGAGGGCGTTCCCACGGTCGTCATTGGCGTGCCTACGCGGCACATCCATAGCCACGCGGGCATCATTCACCGCGACGACTATGAGCATGCGCTCGACCTGCTGGTCAAGCTCATCGTAAAGCTGGATGGTCCCACCGTGAGCGGATTCACGGCGTAGCGGGGGAGACTAAAAGACAGAAAGCGGGTTTCTCCCAGAAACCCGCTTTCTGTCTTGGATCTAGGCCTTCTTCTCGAACATGTCCTTTTCAGCACCGCACTCTGGGCAAACCCAATCCTTGGGCAGCTCCTCAAACCGCGTGCCAGGCTTGATGCCGTGCTCCGGGTCGCCCTTGGCCGGGTCGTAGACGTAGCCGCAAACCGTGCATTCCCATTTCTCCATGCGAACCCTCCTGCCCTTGATTTGCTGCGATTCTACTGCGTTTCCCCGTACCTGTCCAGCGGAGCTCGGCGGGGGGCGTCGGAAGGCCTTCCCAGAGCGTGGCATCGCAATACCTGCCGGGCCTCTATGGAAGGCTGCTCCGCAGGCGAAACACATCCGTCAGCTCTCGCGCTCCTTGCTCGCACAACCTGGACACAGGCCGAAAAAGTCCAATCGATGCCCCGTAATGACAAAGCCAGTGGCTGCTGCGGTCTCCTTATCGAGGTCCGTGCCAACGCCTACCCTCACATCCAGCATGTGGCCACATCGAATGCAGGTGGCATGGCAACGCAGGTCGGTGGGCGAGTCCTTGTGGTTGGTCGAGATCACCGACCTGCCGTAGGAGACCAAGCCGGCCTGACGCAAGAGGCTCAGCGTGCGATTGACCGTGCCGAAGCTGATGTTGGGCATGCTCTTGCGGACCTGGTCGAACACCCAGGACGGATCCGGCTGTGAATCGGCCTGACTGAGCACCTCTAGCACGGCCTGCCGCTGCCGGGTCATGCGGTAGCTCTTTCCAGCGCACTCCAGTATTCTCAATATCGCCTACCTCCTCCCCGAGTCCGGCGGCCAGCCGCCAACGACCGGGACACCGGCCCCCCAACAAAGCAGCAGCTTTCCACGCCGAACACGAGGTTAATGAACTGGCGTATACCATCCTGTAACCCCCGGATGGTTGGCCCTGTAACCATTGTACATTGATAGGACGCAGAATCACGCCGAAATGATGCAAGTTCCGTGACGATTCGTTGACAATTCTGGGACAGCCTGGAGTCAAACCCTGGACGCTTCCTGGACTCGGTGCACAAGGGGGTGCATTTGGCTGCGCCCACGCAACACGCTAGAATAGACTCAACGTGCTGCCCAGGAAGCCCCAAGGAGGGACAAGGTGCCCAAGACCTGTATGGTTGTCTCGCACACGCATTGGGATCGCGAGTGGTACGAGCCATTCCAGCGCTTTCGCATGCGCCTGGTGCGCCTCATCGACAAGTTGCTGTACATCTTCAATCACGACCCCGACTACCGCTTCTTCATGCTCGACGGACAGGCCATCGTCCTGGAAGACTACTTGGCGATTCGTCCCGAACGCGAGGCAGACCTGCGTCGCCACGTTCAGGCTGGTCGCCTGCTGATTGGACCCTGGCACATCCTACCGGACGAGTTCCTGATCAGCGGCGAAGCGCTGGTGCGCAACCTCTTGCTGGGCGGACGCCAGGCGCAGGCTTTCGGAGCCAGGATGGAGGTCGGCTACATCCCGGATCCCTTCGGGCACATTAGCCAGATACCACAAATCCTGCGCGGGTTTGGCATTGACAGTGCCGCCCTACACCGTGGCCTGGATGACCAGCCCACTGAAGTGCTCTGGCAGGCGCCCGACGGCAGTCAGGTCCTGCTGTGCTACCTGCGCGACAGCTACGACAACGCCGCCCGCCTGCCGGTGCGCGACGAGGCTGCCTTTGTGCAGGAGATTGCGCGGCTCCACGCCAGCCTGAGCCCGCACCTCACGACTGACTTTGCCCTGCTGATGAATGGCACGGACCACATGGAACCGCAGCCCGAGTTACCGCGGGCGCTCGATGCGGCGCGCCGGCAATTGCCCGATCTGGAACTGGTGCACGGCACGCTGCCCATGTACATCGCTGCCGTCAAGCAAGACCTGCAGCTCGACCTGGATCGCCCCGCCCCAGATGCAGCGCACAAGCTGCAGACCGTGCAAGGCGAGTTGCGTTCCCCCAAGCGCCACCACCTGCTGCCTGGCGTTCTTTCCGCCCGCATGTGGATCAAGCAGCGCAACGACCGCGTCCAGAACTTGCTGGAAAAGTGGACCGAGCCTTTCTCTGCCTTGGCGGCCGTAATACAAGACCGAGAACATGGCCTGAGCGCCCCTGACAGCCCATGGGCGCTTGTGAGTCAGGCCTGGAAGTACCTGCTCCAGAACCAGCCCCACGATTCGATCTGCGGCTGCAGCATCGACCAGGTCCACCGCGAGATGGTGACGCGCTTTGACTGGGCCGAGCAGATCGCCGAGGAAGTGACGCGCCAGAGCCTGTCGGCGCTGGCTGGTGAGGTTGACACGCTGGCGGCGGGGAAGTTCGGCGCACGCGTGCCGCTGGTTGTCTTCAACCCGCTGGCAGGCACGCGCACCGACTTGGTGACGGCCAGCGTGCAGGTGCCGGGCAGCCTGGAGCAATTCCAGGTGGTGGACGAGGCGGGCAACGTTGCGCCATATCAGGTCCTCTCCCGCAAGGGGGCCGAATTCGCGCGCCTGCAATTGGATCGCGAGGAAGTGTTGGGGCTGGCTGCCATGGTGGAGATGGTCTCGGGTCTGGGCTTGGCCGTGCAACAAATCCACGTCAGTAGCCAGGCCGCAGCTGCCGAGATCGACGTGACCCTGATCGATCACGGCGACACAGATCCCGCGCTCGTGGCCGGGGCGCAGCAGCAGGTCGAGTCCATCCTGGCCACGCCCGCCGCGCAGACGTTTTTCGTGCGTGCGCACCTGGCGACCACGGTCGAATTCCAGTTCGTGGCAGAGGGCGTCCCGGGCTGTGGCTTCAAAACGTACTTCCTGTCCGGAAGGCAGGCGCCTGCGGCCAGCACACCTCCCGTTGCTCCAGATACGTGGCACATGGAAAACGAGTTCCTGGGCGTGGAGGTGCAGCCTAGTGGCACTCTCACCCTAACCGACAAGGCGACGGGGGTGGTCTTCCCCAGCCTGCACCGTCTGGTCGATGGCGGGGACCGTGGCGACGAGTACAACTACTGTGCACCAGAAACCGACAAGGTGGTGTGTGCTCCGGCGGAGCCGCCGGAGATCACCTGGCTACAACAAGGCCCGGCGCGCTGGACGCTGCAGGTCAGACAGACTTATCGTCTGCCCGCTGGCCTGAGCGCCGACCGCAGCACGCGCGGCCCGGAGGCCATCGACGTGCCGATCACCAGCCAGATCAGCCTGTGTCGGGGCGTGCCCCGCCTCGACGTCCGCACTGAGGTCGACAACCGCGCGCGCGACCACCGCCTGCGCGTGCACTTGCCAACCCCCATCCACAGCGACCACTCGCAAGCCGAGGGAGCTTTCGACGTAGTGCGGCGCCCGCTGGGCGTGCCGCAGGACACCGGGGACTGGATCGAGCAGCCCGTGCCCACGCACCCCCAGCAGAGCTTTGTGGACGTGAGCGACGGCCAGCATGGCCTGTTGCTGGCGAACCGTGGGCTGCCCGAGTTTGAGGTGCTGCAGGAACAGGACGGTACGGTCACGCTGGCTCTGACTCTGCTGCGCTGCGTGGGCTGGCTCTCGCGCGACGACTTTCCCTGCCGCCAGGGGCACGCGGGCCCTGCCTCCGAGACGCCGGAAGCGCAGTGCCTGGGGTGGCACGTCTTTGAGTACTCGCTCGTGCCCCACACTGGAGGCTACCTGTCGGCCTACGCCCAGGCGCACGCCTTTCACACGCCTCTGCGCGCCATGCACACCGGCGAGCACACAGGTACACTGCCCCTGCAGGCTAGCTTGGTCGATCTGCAGGGGGCCGGACTGGTGCTGAGCGCCGTCAAGGCGGCCGAGTCCGGTGACGGATTGATCGTGCGCTTCTACAATACCGGGGCGGAGCTTGCAGTAGCCCGCTTGCTCAGCCACGTGCCGGCCCGGTCCGCGTGGCTGACAAACCTGGCGGAGCAGGTTCTGCAGCCGCTGTGTCTGGACGGCGCAAGCGGCGTGAGCGTCGAGGTGAAAGGCAGGCAGATCGTCAGCGTCACGTTGGCCTTCTAACACACCAACGAGCAGGCGGAGCCCATGGTCCTGGGAGAATTCGTCGAATACCTGAGACGCAAGCGCGACTACCGCCAGCAGATCGTGCATGTTGAGCACATCCCGGCCCGGACGGCCCGCTACGGGAACTTGAAGCGGCCGCTGCCAACTGCCCTGCAGCAGGCCCTGAGCGAGAGCGGGACGGAGCGGCTCTACACACACCAGGCGCAGGCCATCAACGCCATCCGCGACGGACAGAACGTGATCGTGGCGACATCTACCGCCAGCGGCAAGACCTTGGTGTACAATGTGCCGGTGATCGAGTCGCTGCTGGCCGATCCACGAGCGCGGGCCTTGTATCTTTTCCCCAGCAAGGCTCTGGCGCAGGATCAGCTCCGGTCGCTGCGGCAACTGACCACGCATGCACTGCGCAACCTTGCCTACGGCACCTATGCGACTCGGTTCCATCTTGTGTTGGTGGGGCTGCAGGCATTGTTGGTGAACGGGGTTGGGCTTCGCAGAGACAGTCTTGCCTTTGGCTCGTCCTGCTGGCAGCGTGAGCAGGACTTGTCAGCGTCTAGACGCACAAGGCATCGAGGTAACTGAGTTGTCGCGGTGGAGCCCCAGCTGCCGTCGGAGGGCTCTGGCCAGGGTGGCGATAGTGACGCTTGTGTTCAAACCTCCATAGAGAGGGTGTGAAGTTACGGTAGATGGCCCAAAGTAGGGTCGCGCGCTTCAGCCGCTCGTCCCAAGCGGGGTTGTGGCCTCGGCTGTGGCGCAGGCGGTAGTCGCGCCAGTACCACTCTGGTGCGACTGTAGCCAGATATCGGTTGTAGTCCAGCAGATGGATCAAAGCGGCGTCCAGTTGCAGGCGGAGTGCGCGGGCCAGTTGCTCG
>Ga0315289_10002300_pt1 | contig 29417 bp, 22 predicted proteins | sample YL17G11_40_MG_FD_203452 | JGI IMG/M metagenome (GOLD analysis project Ga0315289, IMG submission 203452) | Sediment microbial communities from Yellowstone Lake, YNP, Wyoming, USA - YL17G11_40 | ecosystem: Environmental > Aquatic > Freshwater > Lake > Sediment | place: USA: Wyoming | collected... | reverse complement strand
TTAAAGGGGTCGATATCAGAATCGGCCGCGGCGAATTCGTTGCCATCATCGGACCCTCGGGTTCTGGCAAATCTACCCTCATGAACATCATGGGGTGTCTCGACATGCCGACCGCGGGAAGCTATAATCTGGATGGTCAGCCGGTGGCGGATATGCCGATTCATCAGCTGGCCTCGATAAGAAACCGCAAGATAGGTTTCATATTTCAGAATTTCAATTTACTGCCTTACGCCACGACGTTCGAGAATGTCGAGTTACCACTGATATTTGCCGGCAAGCCCGGGCAGTTTCGAAAAGAGAGAGTTATCGATTGCCTGGGGCGGGTTGGCCTGGTTGATTGGGCCGAGCATAAGCCGACTGAGCTATCCGGCGGCCAGATGCAGCGAGTGGCTATCGCCCGCTCGCTCGCCAACGATCCCGATATCATTTTGGCCGATGAGCCGACAGGGAATCTCGACTCGAAATCGGGCCGCGAGATAATCGATCTTTTCGAACAGCTCAACGCCCAGGGCCGCTCCGTGGTGACTATTACTCACGACATGACTATCGCTAACAGATGTCATCGCATTATTAGAATAAGAGACGGTCTTATCGAGAGCGAGACCAGGAATGGCATTCACGAAAGCGGAAATTGAGTAGAATTTTTCCGAGGCCGAATCGTTGCCAACCTGAATGCTTGAAATCACCTCGATCCCTGGCCCAAATGGGTCGCCCGCGAAAACGTCAAGCGCCTGCGGTCGCAAGAGGCGAAATCAGCGCTCCGGCGTCCTCCCTCGGCCGGGGCCGTGCCTGGCCCAAAAGGGCCGCGGGCGGCGCCTTTCTCCAAGCCTTGAGGATCAATCAGGATTCCAGATATGATTCTGCTTCAAGTAGGCCAGGTGAAATCCGTAGCGATGCATATTGCGGTATGATGGGGCCTCGTGTGTTGGCGTTTCCTCGGCGGTCTCGACCACAATCTGCTTGCATCCCAGGGCATTGACATCGCGCAGGCGCCTTTCGATCAGGCCTCCCTGCGCTCCCTGCTTCCTGTATTCCGGCAACGTGCTTGCCATGCCGAACCAGGTCTGGTCGCCGGAAATAAAAAACGCCGCCGTGGCGACAGCCGTTTCACCATCGAATGCCATGTAGTGATTCCAGCCTAGAGAATCGACCGAGGCTGCTATCCACGGGCGCAGTATAACGGGCCAGTCGAACGCGCTTCCCACGCCATACCCGATGGCAGAGCATCCATTCCCCATTAATGACAGGACTATACAGGCTAGAACCAGCACAATAATGTACCCGACCGACATTATATCGGAGTGATCTTCCTGAATATCTGTCTGCCCGGTGTTCGATTTGTCAAAATCGCTCATATTTTCCTCCACTTGCTTCTTTTTCGCAAAGGTAAACGGCAAAGGCGGTGCCAACGTTGGCCACACCTCTATGTGAGTCTAAACCAATATGATTTAAGATATTAGGTGACGCTTACGGAAACGGCCAGCTGGCCCATACTGTATATTGAGTATCCAGTTGGAATCAGAATAGCTTCTGAAACACAGTTGGATGCCAAAGTGAATCAACTGAACAGGGCTATTTGAATAGCGCTCGCCAGAACTCGCGGCGCATCCTGGCAATATTCTCTATGGAAATCTCTTTGGGGCAGACCGCTTCGCACTCGGCGTGATTGGAACAATTGCCGAACCCCTCCCTGTCCATCTGCTCCGTCATCATTTTGACCCTGGTGGATCGTTCCGGATGGCCCTGAGGCAGCAGCGCCAAATGGGATATTCTCGCCCCCACAAATAGCGCCGCCGATGCGTTAGGGCAGGCTGCCACGCAGGCGCCACAGCCGATACAGGCGGCGGCATCCATCGCTCTCTCGGCAACATCTTTGGGGATAAGAATAGAATTGGCCTCGGGTGCCGAGCCAGTACTGACAGAGATATATCCGTTCTTCGAGATTATGCGGTCAAAGGCGCTCCGGTCTATGACCAGGTCATTTATGACAGGGAATGCCTTCGCCCGGAACGGCTCCACCGTGATGGTTTGGCCATCTTTGAACTGGCGCATATGAAGCTGGCAAGTTGCGGTGCCATGCTTGGGGCCGTGCGCTATGCCGTTGATGACCATCCCGCATGTGCCGCAGATTCCTTCGCGACAATCGCTGTCAAACTCAATCGGCAGTTCGCCGCGCCTGGTAAGGTCTTCGTTTAAGACATCGAGCATTTCCAGAAACGACATATCGGGGCTGATCTCTTTGACCTCGTATGGAACCATCCGGCCCTTCGTCCCGGCGTTCTCCTGCCGCCAGATGAACAACTTAAGATTCAGTTTCTGGACTGCCAATATAACTCCCTCATTTATAACTTCGCTTGCTCGGCTCCACTCTTTCGAAAGCAAGCGACTCCTTATTCAGGATAGCTGGCTTGTCTTCCCCCGCATATTCCCAGGCCGCGACATATTGAAAATGCTCGTCGTCGCGCAAGGCATCCCCCTCCGACGTCTGGTTTTCCTCTCTGAAATGTCCGCCGCACGACTCCCTGCGATGCAAGGCGTCCTGTATCATGAGTTCGGCCAATTCGAAATTGTCGGCCACTCTCCCTGCCATCTCCAGGCTCTTGTTGCCGTCGTTAGAGCTGCCGGGGACATTCACATTCTGCCAATATTGCTCGCGAAGCTCCTTTACTTTTGTTGTCGCCTCTTTCAAGCCGGCCTCGTTCCGAGCCATGCCAACCTTGTTCCACACGATCCCCCCAAGCTCGCGATGAAAATCGTTGATGGTCCTGCTCCCCTTCATCCCCAAAAGTTTCTCCACTCCCACTTTCGCTTCAGATGTAACATCCTTGAACGCGGGGTGCTCATCTGTTACCATAGGCAACGCCGCCCCCGCAATATATTCGCCTAGCGTATACGGGATGACATAATAGCCATCCGCCAGCCCCTGCATGAGAGCGCTGGCGCCCAGACGGTTGGCTCCGTGGTCCGAAAAATTGGCCTCGCCTAACACGAACAAGCCCGGTATGGTGCTCATGAGATTATAATCGACCCAGAGACCTCCCATGGTGTAATGCGGCGCCGGATAAATCTTCATCGGCACCTCATAAGCGTTTTCGGCCATGATATTTTCATACATGTCTATTAGGTTGCCGTATTTTTCGCCTATAGCGGCCTTTCCCTGCTCTTTTATGGCATCCGTGAGATCCAGATACACGGCTCGTCCCGTCTCGCCGACCCCGAGTCCCCGGTCGCACATCTGCTTTGCCGCCCGCGATGCTATATCGCGGGGCACCAGATTGCCATAAGCCGGATACATCCGCTCCAGGAAATAATCTCTCTCAGATTCTGGTATTTCGTTCGCACGACGGGGGTCGCCTGCTTTCTTCGGCACCCAGACACGGCCATCGTTGCGCAAGCTCTCGCTCATGAGCGTGAGTTTCGACTGATAATGCCCCGACTGCGGTATACAGGTCGGATGAATCTGCGTGAAACAGGGGTTGGCGAAAAATGCCCCCCGTTTGTAACAGCGCCAGATTGCTGTCGCATTCGAATTGACCGCGTTGGTCGAAAGATAATAGACTGTGGAATATCCTCCCGTGGCCAACAGCACCGCGTTTCCGGCGAACGATTTTATTTCTCCGGTGTTCAAATCGCGCGCCACGATCCCCCGCGCCTTGCCGTCGATAACAACCAGGTCGAGCATTTCATGACGCGGGTATAGCTCGACTCGCATTTGATCCACCTGTCGCATGAGCGCTCCGTAGGCTCCTAAAAGCAGCTGTTGTCCGGTCTGGCCGCGGGCATAAAACGTCCGAGAGACAAGCGCGCCGCCGAAGGAGCGATTCGCCAGAAGGCCGCCATACTCACGGGCAAACGGCACACCCTGAGCTACGCACTGGTCTATTATATTGACGCTCAACTCCGCCAGACGGTAGACGTTGGCCTCACGCGAGCGGAAATCGCCGCCCTTGATCGTATCGTAGAAAAGCCGCCAGACGCTGTCGCCATCGTTCTGATAATTCTTGGCCGCGTTGATTCCACCCTGTGCCGCAATGCTGTGCGCCCGGCGCGGAGAATCTTGTATGCAAAGATTGATGACCTGGTACCCAAGCTCCGCCAGCGATGCCGCCGCCGATGCCCCCGCCAGGCCGGTGCCGACCACGATAATTGTATGGCCCTTTTTGTTGGCCGGGCTGACAAGCTTGATGTTGTCCTTATAGTAGCTCCACTTCTGCTCCAGCGGCCCTGATGGTATTCTGGCATCCAATTTCATGACGTGCCACCCGTGAAATAGATAAACACCGGAAGCACCAGAAAACCGAGCGCTAATAATATCGCCAGGATAACACCGGCCGCATAAAATATGGGAGTTAATATCGCGTTATTCATGCCCAGAGATTGAAAAGCGCTCCAGAATGCGTGACGCAGGTGAAATCCCAGGAATATCATAGCCGCCACATACCAAATGACATACCACTTATTGCTGAAAACCTCGACGACCAGACGGTATAGGTCGCGCATCTGGACGCCTTTGACAACTGTTACATAACCCTGTTCGATTCCCGGGCCGTATTTGAACGTTATCACATGCAAGACGGTGAAAACGCCGATCACCAGGCCGGTCCAGATCATTGTTGTCGATGATATGGTCTTGTGGCTCGGCGGCCCGGCTCTTTCATATTTCGCATACCCGTCGGGTCGCCCCTTAAGCTTGCTGATATAAACCAGTATGCCGCCCAGGATATGAAACAGGAAAAACGCCAGAAGTCCAAGCTCGATTACTGCAAGAAGCCATCCGAAACTCTCGAGAAAATGGGCGTAGCGATTGAATATATTCGGATTCCGCGCCAGAAGAGCCAGGTTTCCCGCCAGATGAAGAATGATGTAAAGGTATAAACCCAGGCCGGTAACTGCGGTTATTATCTTTTTCCCCAGAGATGACCGGATTATGGAACTAATAAAAGCCATTGCGCCCAACTGATTTCCCATCATACGATTCGATAATGGTCGCGCCATCGCCGACTGAGGTGCAATTATATTAATCCGGTTCCTAATTGACAAGGATTTTCAGAATCAGCACAATTACCGCGAAAATCGAGTCAAGGCTCTGCTTGCAACACCCCAGGTCGCTTCTTGCTCTAAAGCCGGAATTCCCACAACCGCTCTTATCGCTGCCGTTAAAGAAAACCAGCGAAAACTCCCCAATCGAAAACCTTGACTTTTCCGCCGTCTGTAGGATATTGAGGGGGACTTGAATTCACTGCGGAATAAACAAGAATGGAGCCGAAGATATGTTTTGCCCGAACTGCAGAACCGAATATAAAGAGGGTGTCACCGTCTGCGCCGATTGCGGCGCCGACCTGGTGCCCGAATTGCCCCCCGAATCTACCGAGCCGGAGCTTGTCACCGTGCTCCGAACATACGACCTGTCTGTCGTCACTGTGGCCAAGTCTATCCTTGACGAGGCGGCGATTCCCTACTTCGCTAAAGGGGAATTACCGATGGAACAGCTGGCAGTCGGCCCCGTCGAAATCCAGGTCGACAAGGACGACCGCCAACAGGCAGCCGAACTTCTGGACGATTTGGCCGAGGGGAAATCGCCTGCCGATCTCATTGATACCGATATGAGCCAAGAAGAAGGCGGCGAGGAGAATAACTAATCCGGCGTCGCCGGAATGAAACGGTAAAATAATGCTTTGTCCCCAGTGTAGAACCGAATATCGCCAGGGTTTCAGTATCTGTGCCGATTGTGGCGCCGACCTTGTCAGCGGGCTTCCGCCCCAGCCGCCTAAACCACCGAAAGAACCAGAGCCGTCATCGAGTATGGCAACTGTCTTCGAGTCATATGATCTCACGTTGATGGCTGTAGCTAAATCGATTCTCGAAGATGCCAATATACGTTATTTTGTGAAAAACGAGCTGGCCGAGTCTTATTTCGTGATCGGGCCGATGGAAATCCAGGTCGAACCGAGTGATTTCGAAACCGCCAGAGAGCTCCTTGCCAGTCTCGACGATGGCGGCTTGATCAGGGCTGATGAGGATTTAGAAGATTAGGCCTGTAGCCTTTGCCCCTCCCTAGCGATTTTCCTACCCTATCTCCAGCATCCTGTCGAGCGAGGCCCGGGCACGGGTAATCAGATCATCAGGCAAATTTATCTCGTATTGATTCTTCTCTAATGCCGCCAGGGTATCTTCGAGCGTAATCAGATTCATATGCGGGCAGCGCACGCTGCAGAGGCGCAGCATCTCGCGCTCCGGATTCTCGGCGGCGATATTGTCTCCCATGGCGCACTCGGTCAAGAGAAGATACCGCGGGGCCTTGACATTCTTGACATAATCTATCATCGCCTTGGTGCTGCCTGAGAAATCTGACTCCGCCACTACCTCCGGGCTGCACTCCGGATGCGCCAAGATAACCGTGTCCGGAAACTGCCGCCTGACATTCTCGATATCCTGAACCGTAAACTTCTCGTGCACTTCGCAGCGCCCCCGCCAGCCGATAATGGCCCTCTCGAGATTTGCGGGGTCATTTTCCCCCGCCTGGCCCGGCAGAGACGGGAATATAATCGGAATACCCGTTTCTATGGCAACATTCTTGGCCAGGTACTCATCAGGCAAGAATATTATCCGCTTGTGACCTTTGCCAGCGAGATATTGCACGACTTTGGCGGCGTTTGATGACGTGCAGCAAATATCGGTCTCGCCTTTGACATCGGCATACGTGTTGACATAACTCACGACAGGCACCCCGGGGAATTGCTCTTTGAGCCGCCTGACATCTTCACCGGTGATGCTTGCCGCCAGCGAGCATCCCGCCTTAAGCGCCGGCAAAAGCACCGTTCGGGTCGGATTCAGAATCTTTGCCGTCTCGGCCATGAATTTCACGCCGCAAAATATGATTACGTTGGCATCGCTTTTGGCAGAGATACGGGCCAATTCCAGAGAGTCCCCACGGTAATCTGAAACAGTGTGATATAGGGCCGGCTCCATGTAGTTGTGCGCCAGAATAACGGCCTTGCGCTCGCGCTTCAGACGATTGATCTTGAACGCCAGTTCGGCCTTGTAGAACAGCTCAAAATCGGGCACGACGGCGCAAAGCTTGGCTTTCATAAGCTCGTAAGTCTCCTCGACCGTCCTGGCATTCTGGATGCTTTTTATATAAGTCGATTCTGCTCTCATATCGGCGATCCATCGTTTCGCTTGGTTTTATAATACGGATTCTTCCCCGATGCGTGATCCGTGACGTCGATTATTTCGGTTACCTCAGGCAGCTTCGAGCGGATCGCCTTTTCGATCCCCTGTCTCAAGGTAACATTGGCCGCCCCGCACCCCTGGCAGCCGCCGCTCATGCGCAGATACACCGCCGTCCCCTTGACATCGACCAGCTCCACCCGTCCGCCGTGCGTGGCCACTCCGGGGTTCACCCTCGATGCCAGTATCTTCTCCACCTCATCATGAATGAAATCCTTGCCCGGTGCCAGCTTTTCCCAATCAGACGGAATTGCTGGCAAGCCCGATTCGATAACGCTCCTGATGATAACTCCTATCCTCTTGCCGAACTCGGTCCACGGCTCGGTTGACGATTTGGCGACCGTTATGGAGTTTCCCGAAACAAGCACTTCCCGGATTCCGTCGACATCAAAAAGTGCTTTCAGAAGAGGCGCGCCTTCTGCCGCCTCTTTGAAACGGCAACTAACCCGGCGGCCGGGTAAAATCTCCGTCTCCAGGATGAAGCGGCAGACATCCATGTCGGCCGTCGGTTGCGCCGTTATTCTTATCTTGCTCTTCATAACCACCATAGCGGCTCCAGTCGATTATACGTCGAACGAATCAGAGGCGCTCCTCCTGGTGCATTCGGGGCATTCGCAAAGGGCCCGAAGCCGTTTGAACGTATAAATTCCGGTATTGTGACCGTCGGAAAAGCCGACAGCCATGGCATATCGCCCGACGGGATTGGCCCCGGTCATCTGAATATCGAGCGGGACGCGGCTGTCGTCAAGAGTCTTGCGTCCGCTGTTTTCGTCGACACAAGTGGCGCAGCGGCAATTGATTCGCAGATGGTACGCCGTGTAAACGCTTTCATGGCCGTCCGGCCAGCCCCTGACTTCGTCACGAGGCCAGCGAATCACAAGCTCCCCCTTTTGTGATATCTCCGCCTCTTCCGGCTCCAGCATGCTCCCCGCGGCCTTCATTTCGTCGACACGTTTCCGGATTGTCCCCGCTAAGCTTGAGAACGCTTTTGCCGACTTGGAATTCGAGTTCCTGATAAGTACAGGCAGACCTTCCTCGCCGCTGGCCATGATATCGGGATCGAGCGGTATGGAGCCGAGGAATGACGCTCCCATTTCGATTGTCATTCGCTCGCCCCCTCCGGAGCCGAATATTGCTGTCTCCTTGCCGCAATGTCGGCAGACAAATGCGCTCATATTTTCGATAATGCCTATGATCGGTACGTTGACCTGTTCGAACATCTTGAGCCCCTTGCGGGCCACGCCCAGAGCCACTTCCTGCGGCGTGGTCACGATCACCGCCCCCGTAAGCTGGGCCTGCTGGGCAAGTGTCAATTGCACGTCGCCGGTGCCGGGAGGGAGATCTATCAGGAGATAGTCGAGCTCGCCCCAGACAACGTTGCCGATGAACTGATGAATCATCTTCATCGCCATCGGCGCCCGCCAGACAACCGGGCCCCCGTCGCCCAGAAACAGCCCCATGGAGATGAAGCTAATCCCATGCCGCGTCGTCGGCCAGAGCTTATTCCCCTTTGCCGATGGCGGCTCCAGTTCCGCCCCTAACATGGTTGGCTGGCTGGGGCCGTATATGTCGGCGTCCATAAGCCCGACCTTGTTGCCCGATTCTTTCAGCGCAAACGCCAGGTTCGTCGCCACCGTGGATTTGCCGACGCCCCCCTTGCCGCTGGCAATCGCGATGATGTTCTTTACACCGGCGACCCCCGGCTGATCCGCCGCCACCGTCTCGGTCGAGGTTCCAGCGCCGGGTCCCCTTTGTCTGTTCCAAAATGCCATTAAGTAACCTTTCCAATATACACAAATCTACGCACGACACCCCAATTCCCCAAGCAGATTCGTCCTTCGCCATGATAAACAAGCAACGCTGGCGGGGGGTTTCCTGGATAGAGAAACGTCTGCGCCGCCCCTTCTTTGGTGAGCAGTGCTCTGCCAGACCATGTCTGGACCAGACAAGCCATTTATCTGCAATGGATTACGGTTACTGCCGGCCTTGGAAGCACTATGAGAACGACAAAAGCGGCACCATTTAAGGGGACTTAGTCTTTAGGTAATCAAATATACTAAAAAAAGTAAAAAATATTGAGTAGAAGCGCATTTTTTCCTTGACAACTGGGGGGGAGTTAATATAAATGTGTTCCAGATTGGGCAGCCGGGGCTTTGCCGCCAGTTTAACAGACTAAGTTTCCACTGAAGATGGAGATTATCGAAATGAGAAACCCACATGCTAAGATCGGGCTAAAAAATGTATTAAGGGTTTTGGGGTTTCTAGCATTTATGTTTTACGTTGGCACATTCAGTTTGGGAATGGCGAGAAAATGCCGAGGCTACCCTAACGAGGGCGGTTGTTCACGGTTATACAGAGGGGTTATGGGTGTGCCCTGCCCAAATTGCAACGAGCCATCGGCAACGCTTCACGATAATATACTTAGTGCAGCTTATCGGCAGATAGGCTGCGACGTAGATTGGGTCAATCGGTCCCGGGTTACGAGCCTGGATGGGAATACTCATAACAAGGTTGGAATCTCTTATGGTTTCAGCGGAGATGATGTAGAATCGTTCCACAGGAAGATGCAGGAGCGCTATTACGAGGACATGTGGTGGTCGGAATACGGGTGCGGGCCATACCCCTGTACAGATGTTTTTAGACCAGGGGGAAGGATGTACATGGAAATCGACTGCCGATTGTTGGATGGGGGAAGGTTCCTGTGCTCCCCCGAGGATGAGATTCCGGGCACGATGGAATGCAGTTGGTCTTGGGCGGGCAACAAGTGCTCCAGCTTTGTTGACCACGCCCTGATAGAGGCCAGCGGGGACCGGTTCCAAGGCTTGAAGATTTTGCCCGAGCAAGACCAGTTGTTCGATTTTCTAATAGAATACCGGCTCGGTCGCGAACTCATGAGCAGAGATGAAGCGGTTCCCGGGGACTTGGTTTTTTATGATATGGACTCGAGCACTCCTGGTTATGACCACGTAGCCGTATTTTCCCGTAAAGCCCTTACCTATGATGGTGATTGTTCCATGGGGAATTTAGGGCTCTATTCTTTTCCGTTTTATTACAGGGCTCACGACGAAGGCAACTGGTTAATCAATGAAGCTTACAAAGCAGAATGGGACCCCTACTTTACGATGAATAAATGGGGCGTATTTGAATACCGGACCACTTATGTGCATATGTTGGAGATAGGAGAGTAAGAGATAGAGATGAAAGCATGCTGCGGGTCAAGTCGAAGGGGGCTAAAGATAGGATGTGTCGTCTTGGCCCTGCAATTTCCTCTCTGGGCGAAGTGCTGCGTAGGTGCGGAAACTGAATACGTTCGGGAAATATTGTTTGAGACACGAGCCCATGAGGAACCACTTAACCTACCTATTGGACTCGGCTTCCCTTCGCCTTGGGGCAAACCAAGCAATCTAATAGAGGGCCATACCAGTTTGCTAATTTTCGAAGTTGATAATGAAGGAGAGGTCGTCTACGTCGACCCTTCTGACGGAACGGTGGCGATATTCAATATTTCAGAAAATCGATATCGTAGATTTAGCCCCGTCGTCGAGGATTTTATTTGGCCAAGAACCTTTTGTGTAGGCCCTAATGACGAAATATATATTACCATGAGCAGGGAAATGAAAGACCCCGATGAGCATAAATCGAAGCTCGTGAGGTACATTAGGAATGGAGCAGAATATCTGCTAGATAATAATTTTAAGATCGGTATTGCAGATTGGCCCATGCATGTCGCATCTATAAGTATGGACAGCACGATTTATATTGATACCTATGATAGCGTTTCGAGCTTCTCTCATATGTACGGAGTCGTCGATTATTACGGACAATTCATTAGGCGCTCGAAGGCCTTGGCCAAAATTGGCAGCAATACAGAAGTCTATGTTAACCCGGGGCGTTCGGGCCAGGCTGGGACCGTTGAAGGGGTCGATGTTAACACAAATGCCTCTATCTTTGACTTTCACTTAGACCTGCGATTCCATCGTTTTCTAATCAATACACCCGATAGCAGCTTCGCGCTGCTGCAATTCAAATATCGGAATACTGCATACAAGGAGGACCTTAAGCTTCAGAATTTCAAACCCGTCGTGTACATATATGATTACAAGAGTGGGACGATTACGAAGATCCTCACCGAAGAATGCGGTCGTGACGATTTCAAGTACTTCAATGTGTCAGGTGTTTGCGCCAGTCCCAAAGGCGACATTTATGCTCTAGTTGTTTACTACAACGCCCCCGGCGAAATAACGGGCGATGAAAAAATAGTCCTGTATAGGTGGCGGAAAAAATGAAGGCGAAGAGGTTATCAGATTGTGCAATTGCCTTGGCGTTCATAATATGTTGGCAACCCCTACTATTTGGTTCGGACATAAGCCCAACAACTCTTAAGAGAATACCATTACAAACGGACCAGGAACCCATTTGGGAACTGACTACGACGGTAGCATTTCAGAATCTCGGCATGCAGGTAGTAAAGCTCCCCTATGGGCTTGACGTGAAAAATATAGCAAACACGCCTTACTCTCTCACTGTCATCCCCGACGCCGGGTGGTGCGAAGTAGTGTTCATGAAAGCCACTTGGGATCCCGTTAACGGAAAAGTTCTGGAAGACTTGAACGCCATAGGCCGATGGGGCAGTGAAGTGAATAAGTTCAGGTTTCCCACCGGGGTGGAAATCGGAGGCTATCAGGGCCAATTTGACGCGGCGCAGGACTTTGTCTATATCGCCGATACGGGGAATCGAAGAATAGTAAAACTGAGATATCAACCCGATGACAACACCATCACGTGGGTTTCGGATTTCGGTTCAGAGCAACTCATGAACCCCAGAGGTCTCGTATATTATGATAATAATACTGCGCAGCGCGACGACGATGTGATATTTGCCGCTGACCTCGAACTTTCTCAAATAGTCGAATTCTCTATCAATGGAAACTACATCTCAAGCTATGGAACTCCGGGGTATGGTCCCGGGCTACTTAACGGTCCCATGTCAATTTGCAAGGGCCCTGGTGGGACCGACTGGGATAGGTATTTTTATCTGACCGACAAGAGTGCATCGAAAATATGCCGGTTTGAGCTTGTGGACGGCGCACTAATATTTAGAAACGAACTGCCAATCACCTCTTCACCTCGATCTGAGCTGCAGGGGATTACAGCGGACAATAACGGCTACGTCTATGTCGCCGATTCACGGCGAAACAGAATATTAAAGCTGAGCCCGTCACTCCAACTGGTAGCTACTATTGATGAAGTAACCGCGGGTCCCGACTTCATATTCAATCAGCCTCGAGTGATACGATTTTATGATGGGGCCCTCACGGTAGTAAACAAGTATTGCGAAACTTCGGGATTCATGTGTTTTGGCGTGCAGTATCTGGATACGTTAATGTTTGATGAGCATTGGAGTGGAGGGATTAACCTCAACAGCGACATACTGATTCCCTGTGGGAGAATCCTCACTCTTGACGCCGGTACGCATATGACTATAGCCACCTCGGATGAATATAACCTCGGCAACGACCTTGACAGAATAGAAATAATTGTCGAGGGAACGCTCTTGAGCAACGGCCTCCCTTCCGATTCGGTGCTTATTTATTCTGCCGGCTCCCCAGCCAACCGTGGCGATTGGTACGGCATCCGCGTCAAGGAGCCCTGCGGCTTGGTAAATATGGGCTACTCATCGGTCCGCAATGGAGTTTCCGCCCTCGAATTTTACGACGGCACAAACAACGAAAATCATATCTATGGAATCGTATCGAATTCCCAGCTTGAAAAGAATTCAGTGGCGGGGATTTATTCGACTAACGCCATCCTGACTCTTGCGGGAAGCCTCATCAAAGATAATAGCATTTACGGGCTTTACGGCTATAAGACAAATGGCGTGGTGGATTACAATCACTTCAGTAATAACACCTCCTACGGCATTTGGGCGCACCTGGCCGGTTATCCCGAAGATTCGCTCAAAATCCTGAGGAATGTCATCGATGCCGTGCCTAATCCCGCGTCCATAAACGGGCTTTATCTATCGCACTCCATGGCGCGAGTAGAAGGGTGCAAAATCAGCGGCTACAGCAGCAGCGCAGTAAGGGTATCGGCGTATTCGGCCAAGTTTAGAGTCGACAGCCTGAATTGCGGGATCGGAATCGATTGCCAGAATAATTCTTCGCCGACTGTGCGTTACTGCCGCATTTGGCAATCACCATTGAATGTTGGAGTCAATGCCACCAAAGGCAGCTATCCCAATCTGGGGCAGGGAATGACCGATGCCGGGAACAACAGCATATATTCGACATTGACTGGAGGGTATCGCGTGGTCAATGCCAACTCCGCGAGCCTCTACGCACAATACAACTGGTGGGGAACGGCGAACCCAACGCCTAACTTATTCAGCGGCCCGGTCACATACAGCCCCTGGCTGACCCAGGAGCCGCCGCCTCCCCCAAAAGAAACGGTGGAACCCTCCACGATGCCAACGGCATTTTCAGTCTCGAACAACTATCCGAACCCCTTTAACCCCGTCACCCAGATAGACTTCTCGATTCCGATGCCGGGTGATATCAGCATCAGCGTATATAATATCATGGGGCAGTTAGTTAAGACTATACAAGCCGGGGCAGTTGACGCAGGGTTTTACCGCATTCGTTGGGACGGGACGAATACGGACGGCTCGCAGGTCGGTAGTGGACTGTACCTGGTTCTTTTCAAATATAACGATTCGGTTGTGACCAAGAAAGTCATTCTCTTAAGGTAAGTATGAAGAAAGAAAACTTGTTCTTGGTGGCCTTAGCATTGCCGATGTTTCTCGCTGCGCCGCTTACCGCGGGAACCATCGATCTGCCGCCAAGCCAACTGGCAGTAATTTACCCTGCTCCAAATGACCCGGTAATTGAACACGGCGCCAGGCTCTTGATGGAATTTGACCTGCCCGATTCTCTAAATAGCAAGCGTATCATTTACGCTGAGGTTTGGGCTCCGTTCCCCTTAGAAAATCTCAGGGATACAACCCTGTCGTTCGACCTGTTCTCCCTTACAGCATCCTGGGACGAAAATGAGGTGAATTGGATATTCCCATGGCAGAATCCTGGTGGCGATATCGATTCCTTGTCTACGTTTCGAAGATATTTTGCTGTCGCAAGCGCCGATAGCTTGAACTTAGACCTCACTGAACTTACCAGGGAGTGGGTCGGAGGGGGCCGGCCCAACAATGGTTTCTTGGTCGCTACGAATTTTCTGAATCGTCGGGGTCTTCGTTTCAATCTTAACCCTATTCTGCCGCAAATAAGGTCCCGCCTTTCATTAAGAATAATTTTCGATGACGGGCCTCCATCTTACTGATACCTTCTCTTTTGCTTATCCACATTAGTCGCGAACGCACAAATCATCACTTGTGATGTCCCGTTATGTCCTGTATCTTTTTCTTCACAAAGGATATGAGACTGAAATCCGGGAGGCCACTATGGCGTTAAGATCATATGAACAATATGTCGAGTCTCTTAAGAAAATGCGTCCGAACATCTACAAGTTCGACCAGCTCATCGAAGATGTCACCACGCATCCTGCCACCCGCCGCACTGTCGAGGGGCATAGCAAATCGTTCCGGCTTTACGACGATCCCAAGGAACACGACATCCTGGTAACAACATCGCATCTCACCGGTGAGCCGATCAGCCGCTACCTCTCTATCATTCGGTCGGCGGATGATATGTACGCCAACAGCCGCATGAAACGCCGCCTCTTCCAGCTTACCGGCACCTGCACCGGCGGACGTTGTGTTGGCTGGACCGCCCTCAATGCCATGTTTGTGACCACTTTTGACATGGACGAAAAACTCGGCTGCGATTACCACAAACGTTTTCTCGCTTGGCTGCGCTCTGCTCAATCGCGCGATATTACGCTCTCCGGCGCCCTCACCGACCCCAAAGGGGACCGCACCAAGCCGCCATCGGCCCAGGATGACCCCGATATGTCGCTCCGCATCGTCGAGCGCAGGCCGGATGGTATCGTAGTTCGCGGCGCCAAGGTCATGATCTGCGGCGTGGCGGCATCGAACGAGATTTTCGTTCTCCCTGGAAGCGGCTACAAGGAACCGGATAAAGATTACGCCGTCTCGTTCGTCATCCCCCGTGATATCGACCGGCTGACTATCGTGGAAACAAGGCATCCCAGCGACATGCGAGAATTCGAGGAGGGTTTCGACATACCCGTAACAGATGGCGGCATTACGCAGGCCTATCTGCTCTTCGATGACGTTTTCATTCCCCATGAACGCGTCTTCATGGCCGGTGAATATCAGTTTTCGCTGGGTGCGGTCCTGAATTTCATCGCCCCTTACCGAGCGGCCATAGGCGGTTGCGTAGCCGGGCAGGGGGATGTGAAGATAGGAGCGGCCGTGCTCACAGCGCGCGCCAATGGTTTGCAGTCGAAAATCTTCAACGATAAAATCACGCAGATGCATATCAACAATGAAACCACTTATGGCATGGGTATAGCCGCAGCCGCCATGGGACGAAAGCATCCCTCGGGCGCCTGGCTTTGCGACCAGCTGCTCTCCAACGTCAACAAAATTCACGTGGCGACATTGCCGTATGAGACAAATCGCTTAGCCCAGGATATCGCAGGCGGGATTGCCGAGACCGGCTGCATGCCGTCATCGAAGGATCTTGATTCGCCCAAGTATGGTCACCTGCTCAAGAAGTATATGAAAGCGAAGTCATCGGCTGAGGCCAGAGCGCGCGCCGCCAGGCTGGTGGAGTGGGCCACGATCGGCGCCGGAGTGCCCGGATGTATGCACGGCGGTGGCTCCCCCGATGGCGCTAAGCTGGTCATCCGCGCCAACGAGAATCTCGAGGAGAAGGTCGAAATCGCCCGTAAACTTGCCGGCATAACGGAACTTATTCCAGAGCCGGAGAGAAAGTAGGGGCGGGTTTTTTTATGCCTCAGGATGGAAGCACAGCGACATCCTGGGGCCCTAACGTCCTCGTCATCGCCCGTCAACTCCCCGTGCTGTGCAGGGAGCTTGCCACGTCCCTACCCAAGGTATCGGGATTCGCAATGACCGCGTTGAGGGGCGTGTCAGGGCTTGCCCTGACCGCTTAGTTCTCGTAGGTCGGTGTTCCGACTGAGGTCTCTTGACCGAAGAAGAAACTTGACTCTTCTTATTGTTAGTCCAAGGGGCAGACAGGAGCGTCTGCCGCCCAAGGAGTCTGGCACGACATCGAAGAAAAGAAGCGCACCACAGAGTATCTCCGTATGCCGCCCCTGGGGGTATAGAAATCAGTCGCACGTAGCGTCGCGTCTCCGCACCTGACGCTTTTTATTCATCCCAACGTATAGGTATTGACTGTGGCCGCTTATTTGCATGGCGCACGGAGCACAGGGGGTCACCTGATTACCCCTGCATTTTGCGGGGAGATTGCCAAGTCCCCAATACAAGGTGTTGGGGCTCGCGATGACGATATTGTTTGATATTTTTAGTAGGGGTTGAACACTGTTCGGCCGGCCCCGATCGATACATCCAGCCGTTCCGAGCAATAATAAAGGCGTCGGGTTCCTCCGTTCGGACCCTCATGGGAAGACCGGACGCCACGAGGATAGTGACGGGATTATTAATGTTTGGCGTATTCCACCTGGCTGATAAGCTCCGCTATGGTAAACAAGATCATTGTTCATAATCCAACTTGTACAGCTCACGAAAGGCCGCAAAACCAGCTATTAGGGGTTCAGCCCTGTCAGCCACTTTTGTAAATACTATTTTGCCCATTTGAATTCGGCTATTTGTCTTTCCTCTGGATTCTTCGACCACCTTTTTAAGTATGCTGCTGGAAAGAGAGGGGCGATATTCCACTGCGTCATTGGCGAGCCAATACCTCGGCTTGTATCTCATCAAGAATCCAGATAAGTCTTTGTCTCGAAGATACGGAACCACTTTTCCGTCCGTTACGCCGTCCAGACTCAACACCTTAAGATCCGGCCGCAAGTAATAACGATCCTGAACTTCGTATATTAGGATTGTAGCATCCTTTTCGGCACGCGCGTTGATCATTTCAACAATTCTCCGTTCCGTTATCACGTCAAAAGTCAATCCTCGTTTCGATTCTGTCCAAGATGCATTCGTGACAGATACTACCGGCACGAGGCTTAATCCAACAAAGAGAGGTAACATAACGGAAGACCGTTGATGACGACAAGACAAGACCCAAACTTCGCGAACACCGATTGCCGTGAGGACGCAGAAGAACGGGAGCGCGGGCAAGATATACCTGCCAACATCTCTGGCAACGGGAGAGATTAAGCTCAATAGGATGAAGTAAAAGGCCACGGTTAGCACAGCAAGTAAAGCGCATGGGTTTCTTCTGTCTTGATCAAGCCACCTCCAGGCACCCCAAACAGCCGGGATTAAAAATATCGTCATCTGCGATGCCAGGAAGAATTTGAGCGGACCAAATGAGTAGAAGATACCCAGGAGCGATGGCGCGCTTTCCTTGAGGGCGAATGATCGACCATAGGCGGAAACCGATAATACTCCTAACTTCGCAAAAGAGTATCCGTAGTACATCACCGCAGGAAGAAAAGCCACGGGCAGCATAACCAAAATTACTGCCATTAATCCTCTTTCGCCCCTGCGGTAAAAGTGGTACGCCAGGGCAGCAGCGTTCATCACCACAATAGCGCTGGCGTCAGGTCTGGAAACCGGGATCAATGACCAAATTATGTAGAGACCAACGAGTCGTTTTGTCAGTTGCTTGCCATCGAATAGGTAGTGGCTATTGAGGATCAAAAGGAACATCAGCAATACGATTAAGGGTGATTCATATAACATGAGGCCGGGAAGTGTGAGGTATTTGCTGGTCAACGCTGTCCCAATAACTGCGCCTAACGAGGATTTACTTGCCAGCAAGAGAGTTTTGTAAGACAGCATCAATGCAATCAAAGTTAATATCAAGCCTATGAGTTTTGCGACTAAAATGCCGTCGCTCTCGATGAATCCGATAGAAAGGATAAGCGCCCACAGAGGGGATGTGCTACCGGATGAGAACTCTCCGGGATTAAAGGAAAACAGATCGCCGTTTGCGATATTTCTGGCATAGATCAGATAGATAGTAGGGTCACCGTGAAAGGTATTAATAAGCAGACAACCGGATGCTACGACTGTGGCAAGAATCACGATCAATATTGCTTTTGCCGCTATTCTTTCCACAATGCGTAATAACCAATACTTAACCCGACACCGCCGCTTTTTGATTTTCAGTGTTCTTGGAAGCCCAATACACCGCTGCCTTCGAGCCCTAATTCAGCAGACAATGGGCCGGACTAACGGAGCTATCCCTGAAGCTGCAGAATGAGCGGCGAGACCCGACTTTTCTAAGCATTCCCATTAGCAAAGTACAATCTCCAATAATCGCCCGTCAACTCTTATTTTATACAGCTCCAGGTGCTGTGCAGGGAGATTGCCACGTCCCGACCCAGGGTGTCGGGACTCGCAATGACTGCGTTGAGGGGCGTGTCAGAGCTTGCCCTGACCGCTTAGTACGGTGTGCTATGCGCACCATTCGAGAAGTTTATGCCTCAGGATGGAAGCGTAGCGACATCCTGAGGCTCTAAACTCCACCTCTACTTCAGCTGCGAATTGACAAAATCCCAGTTGATAAGGTTGTCGATGAACGCCGAGAGAAAATCCGCTCGCCGATTCTGGTAATCTAGGTAATAAGCATGCTCCCAGACGTCGACTGTTAGCAGCGGCTTCATCTTGTGGGCAATCGGATTATCGGCGTTGGCGGTTTTCATGATGCGGAGCTTGCTGCCATCCAGCGCCAGCCAGGCCCAGCCGCTGCCAAACTGCGTCACCCCGGCGTTCTTGAACTCCTCGACAAACTTCTCATACCCGCCTAATTCTTTCTTGATCCGCTCCCCTATTTCGCCTGACGGAGCTTTTCCGCCCCCCTTCTTCATGCAGTTCCAGAAAAAGGTGTGATTCCAGGCCTGGGCCACGTTGTTGAATATGCTCAACTGCTTGGAATCGCCGGCGGTCTTTATGATGATCGTCTCGGAATCTTCCTTTGCCAGCGGGCTTTCGCTTAAGAACTTGTTGGCGTTGTCGACGTAGGCCTTGTGATGCTTTCCATGGTGAAACTCAAACGTCCTGGCGCTGATATAAGGCTCCAGAGCGTCTTTCAAATATGGCAGGTCGGGAAACGTGATTGGCATGGAAATCCCCTTTCTTCAAGCGTTACACCTTCTTTGACACGATAATATCTGCCCAATAACAGTTTTTATACCAAGCCAACTTCGATGGACCACTTATAACCTCATTAGCAGGCTGAGTCAAGGGAATTATCGTCGTCTGCTGGGAAGACCTGCAGATCTGAAGTTTGCTAAGAGAAAAACCAGCTTGCCGCCGCGGGCGTATAACGTTCGAAAAAAAGAGACGTTATGAAACAGCCCTTCATACCCACCGACATCATATCCCGGATTGACATTCAGGGCTCCGTCGGCGTGTCTCTGTTGCCGATGACTCGGTGAGAATCGGGGCTTGACAATTCTCCGGCCCCAGCGTAATTATGATCCTGAAGCACTCCCGTCGTAAAGGTATGATGAGCGACACGAGTCCCGAGGCGTTGGAGAGATCAGGCGGCAAGTCCTTTTCCGCAGGTGATGCCGCCGGGCCGCGCCCAAATGGCGACCGCTTTCGCCTGACCCTCGTCCGCCTGGTCGCCATCGTGACCTTGGGCAGCGGGCTTCTTAACCTCTATTCCCTCATCGCCCGCCCAATTCCCCAAAGGCTTGCCGCCATCGAAGAAGTATTCCCTCTGGAGTTCGTCCATCTTTCGCGCTTTTTGACCATGCTAATCGGTTTCGCGCTGGTGATCTCCTCCGTCAATATCTATAGACGCAAAAGGCGCGCCTTCCAGAGCGTCCTCGTCCTTTCGTCGCTGTCGGTCGTTTTCCATCTCATAAGAGGCCTTCATTTCGAGGAGGCGCTGGTTTCGCTGTTCCTGGTGATTGTGCTCTTAAGCGGGCGTCGAATTTTCACCGTCAAAAGCAGTCTCCAAAGTCTTCCCCTGGCATTTGTGCGAGCCGGCCTGGGGGTGGCCATAGCATTCGCATATGGCTCCCTGGGGTTCTGGCTCATAGAACGGCGTCATTTCCGGTTTAATTTCGGCTGGCGCGACGCTATTCTCGAGGCGGCCAGATATGTCAGCCTTGTCGGGGACCCCGGCCTGGTGCCCTACACTCGTCACGCCGCCTGGTTCATCGACTCACTCTATCTCATCAGCGTCACCGCAATTGCCTACGCCATTTACGCCCTCTTTCGTCCGATGGTCTACAAATTTCGCGTTTATCCCCGGGAGCTTGCCCGCGCTCGCGAGATCACCCAGGAACACGGACGCTCCGCTATCGATTTCTTCAAGTATTGGCCCGACAAATCATTCTTTTTGTCGCCAAGCGAGCAAAGCTTCATCGCTTACAGCGTCGGCGGAGGCTTTGCCGTCGCTCTCGGCGATGCTGTGGGGCCGGAGGATGAGACGGAAGAGGTGACTGGCGGCTTCCTGGCCTACTGCGCCGAGAACGGCTGGGGTGTCGCATTTCATCAAACGTTGCCTGATTTTCAGCTAATCTACGACAAACTTGGGCTTCGCAAACTCAAGGTTGGCGATGACGCCATCGTCGACTTGACGAGCTTCTCCCTGGAAGGTCGGGCGCGCAAATCCCTGCGGCAGGCGGTGAACAGGGTGGAAGAACTGGGGATTCGCCTTGAAATCATCCAGTCGCCGGTGCCCAATGAGATTCTCGATAAAACCAAGGTGATCTCGGATAAGTGGCTTGCCATTTCAGGCCACCGCGAACGACGCTTTACTCTCGGCAGATTCGACAGGGATTACCTCAGCTCCACTCCCGTGGCTCTGGCCCTGAACAATGAAAACAAGCCCCTTGCTTTCGTCAACGTTGTTCCCTCGTTCTTTCCCGGCGAGACCACTATCGATCTGATGCGCCGCCTGCCGGACTCCCCAAATGGGCTTATGGATTTCGTTTTTGTAAAGCTCTTCTTGCATCTCAAAGTCCGCGGCTTTAGGCGTTTCAATATGGGAATGGCCCCGATGGCAGGTTTTGGCCGCCAGGAGCCTTCTACTGCCGAGGAGAGGGCAATTCATTTTTTCTTTCAGCATCTTAATTTCCTCTTCAGATACCGCGGCCTGAAAAACTTCAAGGCCAAGTTCGCCACGTCCTGGGAACCCAGATACGCCGTTTATCGAAATCCCCTCGACCTGCCCAAACTGGCATTGGCCCTGCGAAAGATAACGGAACTTGGCAAATGAGAAGGGCACAAGGAGATAATCTTATAGAGTCAATTGCTTCCCAGGCACCCAACAGTGATAGCCCAAGGCGGGTCGCACGGTTTGCCAGACAGGCCGTCGGTTACATTATCGCTCTGGTCTGTCTTACTTGGGTCATTCATGATATCGACGCCCGCAAGATCCTGTCCCAGGTCAGCAATATCAACTGGGGTTGGATTGCCGTGGGAATCTCCTGTGATTTTCTGAGCTATTTGATCCAGGGATATCGTTGGCAACTCCTCTTAAAGCCTGTGGGCAGCATTTCCATTGTGAGGACCACTCAAGCCATCTACAGCGGCCTTTTCACCAACGAAATACTGCCGTTGCGCACGGGCGAGCTGGTGCGCGGATATCTGATTTCTCGCTGGCTTGGCGTCAGACTTGTGAACGTCATCCCCTCGGTCATGGTGGAACGCTTTTTCGATGCCCTCTGGTTGGGAATGGGGGTGGCCGTCACCGCTATCCTGGTGACCCTGCCCAGGGACCTTATGCGCGCGGCCGATATACTGGGAGTACTGGTCCTGATATTGATCACGATCTTCATTTACCTTGTCGTACGAAGGGAGAAGGAGCTTGATGAAAATGGCAAGCAGGCTCCCTCAGGGTGGGGGATTCTGGGGGCGATCAGCTCGCTCTTGACTCGACTGGCAAGCGGTGTCAAAGCCATCGGCGCCTCGCCGACTTTCTATCTGGCCCTCGCCGCCTCATCATTTTTCATAGTTTTCCAGATTCTGGCGCTGTGGTTCGTCATGATCGGATATGGTATCGCGCTTCCGATCTGGACCGGTGCCGCCGTCGCGATGATTCTTCTTCTGGGCGTCGCCATACCCAACGCGCCCTCCAATATCGGCACCTATCAGTTCTTCATCGTCATCGGCTTGACTCTATTCGGGGTCGATAAGACCACTGCCACAGGCTTTTCCATGGTGGCCTTCGTCGTCCTGACAGCACCGCTCTGGCTGCTCGGATCGTTTGCCATAGCCAGGACGGGGATAAAGGTTCGCGATATCCGCAGCCAGATTTCCGCAAGCGTAAAGCGACCCCCGGAAACGCTGGGGAGATGAGAATACGCAATTAAGGCAGCTGTTCGGCTTTTTAGTGCGAAAGGTGATTTGATGAAACGATTCTTTCTGCTGGCCCTAACATGTTTCTTGCTTTCCCATGCAAACGCATCTGAAGACACGCTTTCTTTTGATGGTTTCGGTAGCGTGACCGTGTATAACGAATCCCTGCGCCCAGCCAATGTGGTTCTTTTTGTTTCGGGTGATGGTGGCTGGAACCTGGGCGTGGTCGATATGGCCCGCTCGCTGGCGTCCCTTGATGCCCTGGTCGTGGGCATCGACATCACGCGTTATTTGCACGAGCTTGAGCGCTCAACCCAGCCTTGTTCCTACCCTGCCGGCGATTTCGAGCTTTTGAGCAAATACGTCCAAAAGAAATATGGCTATGAGGATTACGTCTCCCCGATTCTGGTCGGTTATTCCTCGGGCGCAACCCTCATTTACGCCTCGCTTGTGCAGGCTCCCCCTGTCGCCTTTCGCGGCGGCATAAGCCTCGGCTTTTGTCCCGACCTGCCGCTTTCAAAGCCTCTCTGCCGTGGCAACGGTCTCGATTGGACATCGGGCCCAAAGGGCATAGGGTACAGCTTCCTTCCGGCCACCACGCTTGAGGTCCCCTGGGTAGTTCTCCAAGGAGACATCGACCAGGTCTGTATGCCGAATGAGACGCAGAAGTTCGTGAACCAGGTCAAGAACGGCCGTTCCATCAGCCTACCTAAGGTTGGCCACGGCTTCTCGGTAATCAAGAACTGGATGCCGCAGCTCAAAGAGGCCTTTGCGAGTGTCGTCAAGTCGGGCCTGGATAAATCCCCCGACCCGACTAAAATCGGGATAGGGGATCTTCCGCTGGTGGAAGTTCCCTCGGATAGCGGCGATATCCTGGCGGTGCATCTTACCGGCGATGGTGGCTGGGGTATCACCGATAAGGGCCTTTCGCGCTCATTGGCTGACAGCGGAATAGCCGTCGTGGCGCTCAATTCCCTGCATTACTTCTGGCGGGGACGGGACCCTGATGGTGCCGCTAAGGACCTGGAGCGAATTCTGCGGCACTACCTGGGAGCATGGAAGAAAAGCAGGATCATTCTTATAGGTTATTCATTGGGGGCCGACATCTTGCCGTTCATGACGAGCCGTCTGCCGGCGGAACTTCTTTCCAAAGTGAAGCTGGTAGTTCTAATCGGCCCCAGCGAAGCCGTCGATTTCAAATTCCATTTGACCGACTGGCTTGGTAGAGGACCTGGCCCAAACGCTTATCTGGTGGCTCCTGAGATCGACAAACTCAGCGCCCTCAGAGTTATTTGTTTCTACGGTGAACGTGATAAGGATGTTATCTGTTCTCAGCTTCAGGGAAGCAACATCAGGCCTGTGGTCCTGGAAGGCGGGCATCTGGTGCGCGGTCGCTTCGACCCCATTGTCGAGCAGATCTTGAGAGAGCTGAGAGGGCTGAATTGAGCATGCAAACGGCTGGCGCGATTCCATCCCGGCTTGCGCCAAACGAAACCAATAAAGATATTCAACTTGACCGTGACGATGATATCTTAGAAGATATAAAGCATGGAGAATGAAAATTCACCGCGGCAGACGATAGTCATTCCCATTCGCAACGAGGGAAAATTCATTGCCTCGACAATCGGGTTTATTCAGAGTCAGGATTACCCCAAGGATAAGCTTGAAATCATTATCGTTGATGGCGATTCCGACGACAGAACTGTCGAAATCGTTTCCGATATGGCAAAATCTGATCCCTGCCTGAAGGTTTTGCATAATCCCAAACGGCTTTCCTCGGCAGCCAGAAATATCGGCGTTCGGGCCGCGACGGGGGAGATCATCACATTTATCGATGGGCACACCTATATCGATAATCCAAGCCTATTGAAGAACATCGCCTCAGCTATGAAGAAGAAGAATATTTCCGTCTTGAGCCGGCCGCAGTTCCTGGAAACTCCCGACAACACAGTTTTCCAGCGCGCTGTGGCCCTGGCGCGCCGCTCGATCTTCGGCCATGGCCTCGATTCCACTATCTACCTTGCCCGTGATGACTATGTCGACCCCACAAGTTCCGGCGCGACTTATAGGAAAGAGGTTTTCGAGAAGGTCGGGTATTTCGATGAGCGTTTCGATGCCGCCGAAGACTGGGAGTTCAACTATAGAGTTCATCTTGCGGGGTATCGCTCCTTCAGCTCCCTCGGTTTCGCCGTTTACTACTACCCGCGAACGAATCTGCGCGGCTTATTTCATCAGATGAAACGCTATGGCATCGGGCGCTTCCGCTTTTTCCGAAAACACCGCGCCGGCCTGGCGTCGGGAGCCCTATTCCCTATATTTCTCGTGCTGGGATTTCCGTTCTTGTGTGCGCTCTCGATTCTATTTCCCATATTCTTTCCACTGCTTGTTCTGTCAGCAGGTCTTTACGTGGCTGCCAATCTTGCTTTCTCGCTGCTGATTGCTATAAGGCGAGGCTGGAAATATATCAAGATTCTACCGTTCATTTTCCTGGCCATCCACTGGGGGTTGGGCTGGGGATTTGTCTCCGAGCTTCTCAATAGGTTGTTTGGCAAAAGGCCGTGGACTGACGGCGGGTAGAATAAAAGAGCAAGTCATATGCCGGACCTTGCCATCGGCCTATGGCTTTTCCTATGGCCCCTGCACTCCCGTATCGAGCACGTATTTCCAGGACCCGTGCGGTTGCTTCTTCCAGATAGTCACATAATACCCATGCGGCATTTTCTTGCCTCCGGATGTATCCTTTGGCGCAAATTGATACTCTCCCAGCGTATATCCCAAATCGCCCGAACTTGCGAGCTCGGCAAAGTATGGCTCCCAGGTTAACGTTCCCCTATCTGGTCCTGAAAACAATCCTCGTATCGCCTCTTTTCCGATGATCGGCAACGACCCGTCGCGCAGCATAGTGGCGGAGTCGGCGGCAAAAAAGACGAACGCCGCCGCCAGGCCGCTGTCGGCCGCCATGCTTGCGAATTCGCAGTCGGCCTCAATCAAAGCTTGGGAACCGCCACCGCCGGACGGTTTAGCCCCTTCTTTTGTTCTCTCAGCCTGATCTCTGCCCTTGCCGCACCCCGCGACCGAAAACAGGCAGGTGGATAGCAGCAGAACTGCCGTGATGGCCCGTGATCCCTTTGAAATCATATCTCCTCCCCATCGTTTTGGGCAGGTTACTTGGACCACGGCCTTTTTTCAACAGTTTTTTTTGAAACTTTCGCAATTCTCGATTGTAAAAGGCTCGTAAGCTGACGGCAAACCACACAAATCATCACAAAAATAAATTCAATCCGGTAACTGCAGATTTCTTGGTCTAAGAATTTGCCTTATCGGAAAATCTCTTTTATAACTGAATTAATCGGCCCCGAAAGACCATTTGGTCTTGACGGCCGATAGGCGATGAAATCATAATGCCGTTTTGGGCGGAGGCGTTCCTATGAATAAGTGGTTTAGAGAAGTCTTGAAAGTACGAAGTTTGATTGGTGGGGCGGTCTTTCTCTTTCTGATAGTGTCGATCGGAACTGTTGTTCTGATTATGGCCGGTCCGGATCAGGATATACCCGATACTAATGTCAGGGTAACCGAATTTCAACCCAAAGAATATCTCAACATCCTGGCGCCGACTAATATCATCGTCAGGTTTTCCCGCGACCTGGTGCCGGACGACAGCCTCAATATTCTTTTTGCCGACGTGCCCCTGGAGATAAACCCTCCCATCTCGGGGCTCGGCAAGTGGACCGGCAACAATGTCTTTGCCTACTACCCCGATTCCTCGCTGCGTCCGTCGACCGAGTACATAATCAAAGTGAAAAGCAGTAAGACCTACGTCAACGGCAATCGCATCGACGAGCCGCGAGTTTTCAAGATTCGCACCCCTGCATTCACGGTTGAGAACGTCTGGACCGAGATCGCAAATGTCGCAGAGCCGCAATTCCAGAGCCGAATTTACATTCACGTCAGCTTCAATTACGCCGTTGACCCGGAGGAGCTCAAGGGACATAACCATACCAACTTGAGAGACCGAATAGCGGTCAATCTTGACCCCCGGCAGTCGGCGCCATCGGCCGAGTTCACATTCATCTCGGAGCCGTTCCGACAGCAAGAGATAAACGGCGAATTCGTATTTACTATCACCAAAGGGCTCAGCTGCGTCGGAGGCCAGATACCTATGCAGGCCGATTTCAGGCGCGTCTTCGATATTCCCAAACCATCGCCACTGGTGATTTCCAGCGCCAACCCCGAAGGCGCCGGACCCAATTCGCACATTGTCATTGAGCTTTCCAGCTCCGTGGCCCTGGACGAAGTCAAAGACTTCATTTCGATTACACCCAGTATCGATTATCTGATTGATCAGTATTACAATCGAATCGATCTTGTCGGCAATTTCAGGCCGGGCGAAGTCTACACCATCTATATCAGAAAAGGCTTGCGCTCGCTTAACGGTCAGATTCTGGAGCGCGATTTCTCCTCCACGGTCATAATGGGCGACCTTCAGCCTCGGATTGCCTTTTTGGATGACGGCGTTTACATGTCGAGAAAAGGTGGGCGGCAAATAGCCGTCGAAACCGTCAATATCGACGAGATATCGGTCGAGGTCGAGCAGGTCTTCGTCAATAATATAGTGTATTATCTAAACGACTACGGGCGATGGTACTATGGCGAGGATATCGGGCGGCTGGGGCGACGAATATTCTTCAAGGATTTCAAATTATCCCACAAGAAAAACGAACCGCTGACATCGACAATCGACATCGGCAAGATCGTCGGCGACACCCTGCAAGGGATCTACACCGTGGCGGTGCGCCAGAAGGACCGTCGCTGGACATACGACCAGCGGCGTATCATGATCACCGATCTCGGTATTCTGGCGCGGCTCTCGGATAACTATCTCATGGTCTGGGTCAATTCTCTGGGCGGCATGAAACCCGTTTCGGGCGCAGATGTGACCCTTGTCAGCCGTAACAACCAGGCGCTTCTCGGCGGCAAAACCGATTCTCGTGGCGTAGCGCTTTTCGAGAACATCGCCGAGAAAACCGAGGGCTTCGAGCCTTTCGTGATCACCGTAGAGAAGGACGGCGATCTTTCATTCCTGCAGTTCAACCAGAGCCTGATTCTCGGCTCCGATTTCGATGTCAGCGGCAGGCCGTATCTCTCAAAGGGATATGAATCGTTCATCTATTCCGACAGAGGGGTCTACAGGCCGGGCGAAATAGCCCATCTGATTAGCGTGGTCCGAGGCGTCAATGGCGCCGTGCCGGAGGAGTTCCCCTACATTCTCGATATCAACGACCCCCAGGGACGCGATTTCAAAGAGTTCAAGCTCTCGACCAAAGAAATGGCCCTCTCGGCCGTCGACTTTGAAGTGCCGTCGTTTGCCAAAACCGGGGCTTACAATATTCTGGCAAAGATCGGCGATGACATCATTGGACAGTATTCCATCCAGGTCGAGGAGTTCATGCCCGACCGCATTAAAACTACGCTTACCACCGACAAGGATGTTTATGATTCGGGCAAACAAGTTCGGATTCTTGTCAATGGCGTCTACCTGTTCGGGCCGCCATGCTCGAGAAATACTGTCAACGGGCATCTCACAATCGAGGCCGATTATTTCAATCCCCCCAAATGGCCCGGATACGTTTTCCAGGACCCGTCGGTTGCATTTAGCCCCATCCAGATCGACCTCCAGTCGGACGCGCTCGATGACTCTGGTAATCATACCTATGAGTATCAAATCTCGACAAATCTCAACCCCCCATCGTCACTGAGAATGCTTATCTCCGGCACGGTCCTCGAAGATGGCGGGCGCGCCGTCAGCGCCTACAAAAGCGTCAGGCTGAATCCTTACCCCGCTTACCTGGGATTGAAGAGCAACTTCGATGGCTACGCGACCGCCGGGCAGGCGGCCTCATTCAGCGTCGTCGCCGTCGATGGAAGCGGGAAGGTGGCGCCCCTCGAAGAGGTCTGGGTGAAGTTTTACCGGACGGTGTATCAGAATATAGTCAGGAAGGATTCGTATGGCATCTATCGTTACATTTCGGAGGAGAAGGACGAGATAATCGACTCCGCTCGTGTATCTATTTCTGACGGGCCGGTGAATGTTACGTTCACGCCGCTGGACTACGGCTCATATAAGGTCAGAGCCACAAGCAATGGAACCGCCCATGTAACGGCGGTGGAATTTTATGCGCCCGGATGGGGGTATTCTCCCTGGTCGATGGCCAATCCCGATCGCATCGAGCTGGAGCTCGATAAGAAGCTGTATAATTCCGGAGACAAGGCCAAACTCCTCGTCAAGGCCCCGTTCGAGGGTAAACTGCTGGTTACTATCGAGAAGGACAAGGTCCTCGATTTCAAAACCTATGACCTCGATAGCAACACCGCGGAAATCACCCTGCTGGTCAAAAAAGAATACGTCCCCAATGTGTTCGTCTCGGCCACTCTTATAAAGTCGACGACCTCGCTGGAACGGTTCTCGCCGGCCAGGGCGTTTGGCATGGCCCGCCTCTCGGTGGACAACTCCGGCAATAAGCTGACCCTCGCAATCGCAGCCCCCGATGTCATGAAGCCGCGCCAGAAACTCGATATCAAAATAAACTCCAGCCTTAAGAAAGGAACTAAGCTCACGGTGGCGGCGGTCGATGTCGGCATCTTGCAGTTGACTGATTTCAAGACACCAGACCCGTTCGAGTTCTTCCATGGCAAAAAACGCCCCGCCCTCCAGGCTTACGATATCTATTCGCTTATCTTCCCCGACATCAAAGCCGTCGAATCGAAACTCGCCCCTGCCGGGAGCGCCGCCTAC
>Ga0315289_10002299_pt1 | contig 29419 bp, 28 predicted proteins | sample YL17G11_40_MG_FD_203452 | JGI IMG/M metagenome (GOLD analysis project Ga0315289, IMG submission 203452) | Sediment microbial communities from Yellowstone Lake, YNP, Wyoming, USA - YL17G11_40 | ecosystem: Environmental > Aquatic > Freshwater > Lake > Sediment | place: USA: Wyoming | collected... | reverse complement strand
CGATGGCCGGGACGTCCACGTTCCGCAATATCAGCCGAGCTTTGTAGATGATGTGATTCCTCACGTTGCCAAGGTGGATGATGGCCAGTTTGAACTGCTCCATGCGCCGGATCTCGATCTCGTCCAGACCGAAGATCGAGCCGGTGGAGACATCGGGCGCATCATGCGGCACCCCCGACCCGGCGTTAACCACTATCACCGAGGTATCGATGCCCTCTTCCCTCAGCTCGTAGGTGATCTCGCACACGGGCTTGGTGATATGCCTCTTGCCCGGACCCATGGCGATAGCCACCACGTCCCGACCGCTCTCGGAGATGGTGGCCCTTTGAGCCATCCCTCCGCCCACTCCCAGGCCCTTCGACTCGCGGCATTCCACGAACTTCGTATGGCGACCGATGCTCTCCTTCACGCTTCGACCCCGCTCTTCATCATTTCTTCCTGTTCCTCCGCGGTCATGTTGGCCACGATCGCCTTGGGGTCGCCGATGGCCACGACCTTCCCGCCCTTCATGATGGCGGCTCGGTCGCAGCAGTTCAACACGAAGTCCATGTCGTGGGAGACGATGACGAACGTCTCGCCCAGCTCCTTGCGGGCGGTGAGAACGGACTTGGCCACGTTGATCTTGGTGATGGGATCCATGGTGCCCGTCGGCTCATCCAGGATCACGATGCGCGGCTCCCGGATGAGCACCTGGGCCATGGCGATCCTCTGTTTCTCGCCCACGCTCAGCACTTCCGGTAGAGAGTACAAGATGCGCTCTATGTCCTTCTGCTCGAAGCCCACGCCGCTCAGCACCTGGATGGCCTTCATCTTGGCGAACTCCGCGGGCAGCTTGATGCCGATGCAGACGCTCAGGTTCTGCAGGATGTTGTTGAATGGATACAAGGAGTACTCCTGGTGGAGTATCCCCATGTAGGGCGTGGCTCGACCTCGACCGAACTCCCCCATCTCGTACATGTCGACCCAATCATCGCCCACCCGCACCAACACCTTGCCGGACGTTCCAACGGTGATGCCCCCGATCATGCGGGAGAGCGTGGTCTTGCCCGCCCCGCTCAGGCCGACCAGACCGAATATCTCCTTTTCGTTGATGTCAAATGTGACGCCATCCACGGCCTTGACCACGCCGCGGACGATGGAGTAGTAGTACTTGCGCGCATCTTCCACCTTGACTATCGGTCCGCCGACCGGCACCGGCTCCGGGTCCTTGGGGGCGAAGCCCACCATGAACTCCTTGGTCACGTCCACCGGCTCTCCGATCTTCATCATCTCGCCCGCCTCCAGCCAGATGGCCTTGTTGGACAAGCGGTTGATGGCCTTGGGCCAGTGCGATGAGACCACCATGGCCAGATGGTACTTCTTGCCCGTCTCCACCAGGGTGCGGTGCACGATCTCCGCCGTCTGCGGGTCCAAAGTCCCCGTTGGTTCATCCGCCAGGAACAGGAGCGGGTCTCGCGCCAGCTGCCGGGCGAGAACACATCTCTGCTTCTCGCCGCCGGATAGGTCCCTCGCGATGTGTGTGATGCGATGGGTGAGGTTGACCGTCTTCAGCAACTCGATGGCCTGATTTACCTTGTCCTTCTCTTCGCAGCGGTCACCCATAGCCTCGAAGATGTTCTCGATGACGGTCATGTCCCCGAAAAGCGCGAAGGTGCGCTGCAACATGATGGCGATGCGTTGCTTGATCGCCAGCCTATGAGGGTCGTTCTCGTGCAGCGCCCAGAAGTCTATGTCAACAAGCTTCGAGACCGTGCCGCAGCGGGTGCACGCCTTTCCTCTCACTGGCAGGTCGAGGTTGCGACAGGCTGGACACTGGTTGACCCGGTAAATGATGTTTCCCGCGTCTGGCTTGTAGTCGGCGCTTCCGCGCAGCATGCTGATGAAAACGGATTTGCCGGCGCCGCTTCGGCCGATGAGGCCGAGCACGTCCCCGGGATAGATGATGGCGGTGACGTCCCTGAGGACGGTATTGCCGTTGAATCGCTTGCTCACGTTGTTGATGATGACGAGCGGCTCGTACTCCTCGGGCATACGTTCCGAGCGAAGGGGTAGTTGCGTAATAAAGCTTTCTCCAGATGCCTAAACAATAGTGGAATGGCTAGCGATTTAACAGGGTAAAAGTATATGAACAAGTGAATGATATCAAGCCCGTTAAGGTACGTTTAAATGGATGGATGATATATCCATCCCTCAATGCCGCTGACGTTCAGCTCCTATTTCTCAGGCGGTCCGACTCCGAAGTTCTCCCTATACCATATCTGGAAGGCGTACCAGATCATCGATTCCGCCGGACCGGTGGGAAGGAAGGCTCTGGCCGAGATCCTTCAGATCGGCGAGGGAAGCACCCGCACCATCTTGGATAAGATGATCCGCGAGGGTTCGGTAGAGAACACTCGTCGGGGAGCGATGCTGACCGAGAGGGGCAACAAACGCCTCGCTTCCATGGGCGTTATCACTGGGCCGGTGGAGATCGAAGGTCTGACACTGGGCAAGCACAACTGCGCCGTGCTCGTCAAGGGAATGGCCGACACCGTGAAGCTTGGCTGCGAACAGCGCGATGAGGCGGTGCGCGCCGGAGCGATCGGAGCCACCACCCTGGTGGTCCGCAACGGGAAGATCGTTTTTCCAGGCGATGACGATTACCCGGACCAGGAAATGCTCTCGCCTCTGAGACGGCTGTTCGAGGTGGAGGACGGGGACTTGGTCATCATCGGCTCAGCCTTCTCCTACGAGGCAGCGGAGAAAGGGGCCGTGAGCGCGGCACTGTCCATGGGAAACACCTCCCGCCGCTGCTGGACCGAAGGCACTTCGCTCTTGTCGGCCGACACCGAGGCGGAGGACCTGAAGTGCTTGGCTTTGGCGGTGCATGAGCTGGTCGGTCGAATGCCAGTGGCCATGCGTTCCCGCAACCAATTCGGGGTGCGCTGCGAGGACGGAGAGGTGGTGGACACTAACTACACAGGACCGGTATTGGAGGAGGTCCTGAAGCGGGGACAGATCGTCCGGAAGGTGGCCACGAGCGGTCAGTATCGGGGCACGCCTGTGGTAGTGGTGCCCATCATGAAGCGGAAAGAGGCCATCGCCGCCATTGGGGTTTTCGACATCACCCGCGGCTCGGTCAGTGAGCTGATGGCTCGGTCCAGAAAGGAACGCTGAGTTCGTTTGCTGAAGGAGGGTTGTGACATGTCAGGAAGCGGAGTCTTGTTGGACACAGGAAAGGCGACCATCACGGTGGACCCGGGCGTCTGCCGACTGGTCTCAAAGGTCGAGGTGTGGATGGAGGATGGCGTACTGAAATGCCACATCGAGAGCGCCTGCAAGCACGTCCAAGAGATGGCGGCGAAGCTTGATGACATGACCATGATGGATGTGATCAAGATGCCCTATTCAGAGAACAGGGTGTACCAGGTGGCAGGGAGGACGCTCAAGCATTCGACCTGCGTGCTTCCGGCGGCGGTGCTGAAGGCGGCGGAAGTGGCGGCCGGCCTGGGATTGAAGCGGGACGTCCACCTCACGTTCCAGAAGTGAAAGACCACCTCGTGATCTTCCGAAACGACTTGGCCAGCATCACTTGATGATCTCGTCGACGACCGGCGACCAGTTGGCCACTGTCGGACCTGCCAGGTACATGGCCACGATGATGGCCTCCCGCAGTTCGTCCTTGGTCGCCCCGGCCTTCAAAGCATCTTTGGCATGGATATCCACACAGGTATCGCACTTGAGAAGACAGGAAAGGGCCACGGCGATGATCTCTTTCTCTTTGACGGAGAGCGCGCCTTCCTTGAACACCTCATGTTTGTACTTGTAGAGGGCGTTGATGACCAGCGGCTGCTGCTTGGCGATCAGTTCTAGGCTCATGGACAAGAGAGTGGCTCGCCGGTTATTTACCCCTTGCTCGTTCCATGGACACCGGCAAGGGCTCTGTCGGCGTACCATGGGAAAGCTAGATTACTCGGTTCATCGTTCGGGCTTCGTTGTCATGGTCACGGTGAAAGCGGTTCTCAAGCTGCTCCGAGGAATGGAGGGAACGCAGCATGTTTTCGAGCTCGACGATCGAGCACGAGACAAATTGATCGGGATTGAGGCCAACATCAAAGCCACGTTGGGCATCAACTGCCAGAATCTGGGAGTGGAGGAGTGCTTGAAACGAGATCATGTGGTCGTGGTGATCAAAGACAAGCGCTTCCGTCCTCCTCCCGAGCCTACCGTGCTCCTGGTGGCCGAGGACGGACTCATCCTCGGGCAGGAGATCTTCCCGCACCAGAAGGAGGAGTACCAGGGCAAGGACAACATCATCTTCCTCTCCGAGGACTTCATCGTGTATGCGGACCGAAAACCGAAGCAGCGGGAGTGCTTCTGCATGCCACCGGTCAGCTTTCCGGAGGTGGAGGCGATGCGTGACACGAAGAACGTGGTCTCCTGTTCCCCCTCTCCTTTGGGAGACATGTTCGTGCGAGCGATGCACGAACTCAAGGACGACCCCAAGCTGGCCAGTATCCTCATCGGCTACGACGATTGCTGAATCTGCCGCATCGAGACTTGCCTGATCATACTCATTCTTGCCTCTGAGCCAGGCCATGGCTTCGTCTAGCAGTATGATAAAAAGAAAAATAAGAGAATTGGAAAGGGTTTCAGGTTCCGGAGGGCGAGATATGGCTGATGGCCTTCTCCGCTTCCTCTATCTGTTCCTTCAGCCGCTCCACGTTCTCCAGTTGGCTCTCCAAAGAGGTCTCTTCTTGGCGCCTCACCTTGTATTCGCTCGCCGTCGCCGGGTCCAAGGCGGAGGTCTCGTAGTACAGGCCGTAGGTATCTAGGAGTACCCAGGTCCCTTCGGCCTTGTCCACTATCTCCACCACCTTTCCTACGGTGCCAGTGTTGCGATACCTAGCGAAGTCGCCGACCTTCATCGGATCACGCGGGCGGGATGATGACGGTTCTCTCGCCAGCGGGCATGAACTCGCGCATTGCGCCCCGACCGAACTCCTTGGTGATGTTCGCGAAGTCGAACGGGAGGTTCCTGTCCGCGAAGGCCACCTTGATTAGTGGGTTGCAAGCGAATGCGTCCCTGCGGGCCGCGTGGGCTGCAGAGGCGATTCCGCCGTATCCAGACAGGTGACCGACGTTCATCGCGTAGTTCGGGTAGTTCGGGCCGCGCAGCTCGAAGGGCAGGCCTTCGTCGCTTCTGTAGGCGAACGAGTTCGCGGAACCGCATTGGTCCTGCAGGTCGTAGCCGTAGAAGCCAAGGCGGCCGAGCCTCTCCTTGTGCTGCAGCATCGACAGATACCAGCCATTCACACCGCAGTCCGCGATACCAGTGGCCATCGCACAGGCGATACCAGTGGCAGCGGCGGCGACGGTCGCTCTCTGGGACCCACCGAAGTGGGCTTCCATAGCGGACGGGTACCTCTCGTACATCTCCAGCGCGTAGGAGTTGACCTCCGTGCCGAGCTTCTCCAGGTTGTCCATGGAGGGCTTCATCTTGCAGAATCCACCGTACTTGTCCTTGATCAGGTCCACGGCCCAGTAGGTGTAGTCCTCCAGGATGTTGTCGGTGTAGGCGGCGGTCGAATACTGCGTGAAGCCTACTCCGCCGGACATATACGAACCGAGGTAGATCTGGTCCAAGATGACGGCACCCAATGCCACGGTCTCCAACGAGGCCCTTGCCGGGTCGTCTGGGTAGACGCGCGACGACTGCACCATGTCCGCGAGGAACCCGAACGGAATGCCACCTGGCTCGTTCGGGCCGCGGGCGCGGCGAGCGGGCATCATAGTACCCATCTCCAGCACCGAGGCGTGCTTGGCTGCGAAGGCGAAGTCCGCGATCGCGGCCTCACCCGCTGCCAGGCGGTAGGAGGTGATGAACGCCATCGATATCTGCATGGCGCTCCATCGGCTCATGGTACCACCGTCGCAGACGCGGCCGACCATGGTCGGGCACGCGATCTTCTGCCACAGGGCGGGGCCGATAGCCTCCTTCAGCTGCTTGGCCTGGTCCGCTGGGAACTCCTTGTTGATGTCGATCCTGAACTGCTTGTCGATCTCGTCCATCAGCTCGTCGTTCCCAGAGAAGACCTTCACGTAGCAGTCCGCGGTCAGGGCCGGGCTGCACTCAGCCATGTGCTCCTGCACGACTGCTCCGCCGGGCATGGTGTGGTTCACTGCCTCCAGATAGCGGTTGATGGTCTCGGGGGTGACCTCCTTCGCCAGCCTCTTCTCGATGACGGTGTGTGCCGTGTCGAGGCCGGAGACGACGGTCCTCCTGATATCATCCCACGCTTGCTGCATGGCGGCGTTGTTGATGAAGTGCAGATCGTCCGCCTCAGCATAGATGTCCGTGTGGGACAGCTGGTAAGGCATGAGGACTCTCTGACCCAGCGGGACACCGATGTCTTGGTTCATCATGACGATGCCACGCTTCTTGGCGATCTTGGTCGCCTGCTCCACCCACTCCCGCTTCCTCTTCGACTGTTTCCAGCCGCCGAAGGAGTAGTAGTTGGTGTGCACGTCCATCGGGTCCTCTTTGAACTTCTTCTTCATCGCCTTCAGGAACAGCTTCTCTTTCTCCTTTGCCATTTAGCTCAGTCCCCCTTGATGGTCCAGGGCTGGAATCCAGCTAGCGTGCGCAGCCTGTGGATCCTCAGGTTCATGGCCATGACTTCCTTGTCGTCCCTCATGTCTACGTCATCGGCCCGGAACATGGTGGTCCTCCTCTTCAGCTCCGCCTCCGACATGGGCTTGCCGACAGAGATCGGCTTGTCCAGCATGAGGGCGACCTGGTCCTTCACGTATTCGACCTCGCCCTTCTTGGCGTTCCATCGGTACCTCTGCCACGCGTCGAACATCAAGCCGTTCTCATCGAGGCGGCAGGCGTGACCGTGCACAGTGGCTCCTCTGATACCGACCCTTGCCGGGTCGAAGGTCTCGTTCTCGATCATTTCCTTGGCGAGCTTCTCCACGTCCCTCTCCCTCATTTCCACGATGTTCCTTCCAGACAGGGTACCTGTGTCCACACCACGGAACCTGGACATATACAGCCAGGCGCGGCAGTAGGGCACGATGGGGGCTAGATAGACGGAATCGGTGAACTGCACGTACCTGATCCTGTCTCCTTTCTTCGCTCCTTCGATCGGAGTCACCAACTGCCTGATCGGGCAGTCGGGCTCCGTGCCCTCTTCCAGTGGCGGGTGGATGCTCCTGTAGTCCTCACCAGGGGATCGGTGGCCAAGAATCTTGACCACGTCATCCATGGCGATATCACGGAGCTTTTCCAGCTTCACCTTGGGGTCAATATATCTGCGCCTGTTCTTCGCAGGCACAGAGCTCCCAGGATAGAATTGCCTATCGTACTTTGCCATGACTCAACACCTTCCTTTTGCGTAATCGGTAGTGGTTGGCTTGAACTTGGAATACCTTCCTATCTCCAGATCGAATCCGAACGGGAACAGCTCTTCGCAGATCTTCTCGATCGCCTCCGTGACCTTTTGCACGTTGTCGATGTCGTCGACCTCGACGAAGATGCGTCCCACCTGCACCCAGAGCTCTGTCTCCTTCCCCTTGACGGTGATCTTCTTTCTTTCGGGGTGGTTGACATCCAGCCCAGTGCCCGGCCCTAGGTTCACCTTCTTGGGCAGGTTCTCGCCCTGACAGGTGACTTGTCGCACGTGCTCGACCTCGTAGATCCGGTTAAGGACCTTCTCGGTCGTGTCCGCGGACAGCAGCCGGCTTGGCATTATCATGATCTCCGGTAGCGGGACCGCTTCTGGAGATGAGGCACTCCTCATCAGGCCACCTCGCCCATTATCCTCTTGGCCTCCTTACCGACCGCTTTGATCGGTGCCTTGAACTCCGGTATGTCACCGAAGACGTCTCTCACCAGTGGGCTCGTCATCTCGGGCGAGAACATCTGGGTACCGGCATCCAGCGCGCAGCCGGCCGCGATCACCGGAATGACCGTGCCTTTCGCGTGCTTGGTCACGACGTGGTTGCCGTGGAACAGGCCCGGACCGCCACCGCCATAGATGGAGTGGCTGAAGAAGCTCATGCCGACCGAGGTACCCATGGCTCGACCGTAGTCAGTGCCCGGTAGCCCAGTCTCGTGCTCCAGCAGGTCGTTGTAGTACAGGATGGTCGATGGCACACCTTGCGACGCCCTCGCGGCACCAACGTTCACCATGATGGCGCAGAGCAACCCACAGGCCGCGTAGGCGTTCCACAGCGGGATATCGCTGGTGGTGTATACCTTGTAGCCAGAAGGCAGCTTCTCCTTCACCCTGATGACCTTGTCCTCGATAGCGCGTCCGACTATGCTCTCGACCACGTTACCGACCGTTCCTGTCTTTCCGTTCTCTTTCACGATGCTGTACGTCATATTGTTCGCGTTCAGTCCCTGATAGGCCAGCGCGAGCAGGTGTCCCCGCTCGAACGGTCCGATCGCGTCACCCATCTCGAACATAGCTGTCTGCTCGAAGATGGACGACAGCGCGGCGGCGTTCATGGCGTTCTTGCCGGATATGGCAACGATATGGTTCGCCATGATGTTCCTCAGCGCGTAGCCAGCACCCTCGTTGTTCTGCGGAACCTCGAGGATGGATTTCAGGTTCGATCCCAAGAAGTTCAGGGTCTGCGGGTATCTGCCCCAGACGGCGCCCTTGACCATGTTGGCGTGGTACATGTCCACGTCGTACAGGTCAATGATGGCCTGCGTCACAGCGGCCGCGGCGGCGGTGAAGCCGGTGGTATATTCGATACCGGCGTCCAGCCTGGCGGTCGGAACCATGACGATCAACTTCTTGCCGTCTCCTAGGACCTTGACTTCCGTATCGTCATCCTTTGAGACCCTGATCATGTCACGGACGGCCTTCGCAATCTTTTCTGCGTCCTTGACAACCGGCGCATCTATCTCCTTTCCCTTGATATAACCGCCACCGACTCGCCCGGTCTTGAGGCTTTTCTCAATACCAGCGAGGTCGACGGCGATTGTCCTCTTTGCGAGATACGCGATGCGCTTGATGCCGGGGTTCTTCAAAGGACTGATCGCTTCCAGGGGTACGTTCTTTTCAATAAGCTTGCCCCTGTCGTCGTACAAGTCGATTTTGTCCTTATATTTCGCCATTCTTTACCTCCTTTTCTTTAGAAAAACTCGACTCTCATCGAGAGCACCTAGGCTTTTACAACTTATCCCCCGATCTAGCGTTCTCTCAACGAAAATCTGTTCCCCTTGCTCGGCACTAGAAAGCGGTGAATGGCATATAAGCTTGGTTATGGATGGATAATCCATCCACCCCTAAACAATTGATTAGCTCGAATGACCACCCAGCTTAACAATTGAAATTTATTTGCTACCTAATATTTATTGCGATTTAGCCCGTTAACCGTGATACCACTTAACGCGGTAAAATCGCAATTTAAGGTTGTTAAGGAATACCTCATTTTTTAGCGTTTTCCTGCATTTTTCTCAACGTAGATAGCACTTCTAGTGCGTCCTTCCGCTTGAAATCCTCATATTCTGCATCGATGTATGTTTTCAAGTTTCTCGCGACGTCCTCTCCCGCGCCCTCAGACAACACATTTAGTAGAAGGGCTATGCTTCGCTTCGGAAAATACGTCTGTTTCATGCGCTCCAACGCGAACGACGCATCGCTCTCACTGACGATCCCTGCCTCCACCGCTCGCGTCAGGTTTAGCCTTATGTTCACCAATGGCTCGGAGAGCGCCTCGAGCGTCTCTGGATGGAAAATGAGCGCCACCTCGTCGTCTCCTTCCACCTGACCAGATAGGTAGAGTTCGAAGATCCGCCCCACTCCCCTCATTCCAAAGCTCTCCAGCTCGGACGCGCGCAAGGCCCCCATGCTGCCTCCGCCTACTACCTTCGTACCGCGCTTCAGGAGCGTGACTATCTCTCTATGGCCGACGGCGGCCTCGGACATGAACACACCGTCGATGATCCCTACCAGGCGGACATCCTCGGGCAGCGTTGGTAGGTCGCCTCGTCTAATCGGGGGACGAAACTCCGCCTCCAATATCTTTTTCGCCTCAGAATGCGGCAGTGATGGTCCCAAGAAGACCACGGTGCTCAAGGCCACGCCTCTCTGAGCCTGCGCCCGGCGCGTTCGTCATCCAAAGCGAAGACCTCCATGCCAGGCACGATCGCCCTCACCACCGGGATGTCCAGTTCCTTCCTCGTCAGGTCCACGGCCACCACCCGTTTGAATCCGTGTTTGCGGAGCCGCTCCAGCACGATCTGCAGATCATCGAAGAGGTCAGGAGTGTCCAATGCCTCGTAGTCGTCCAGCCTACGCTTCTCCGCCGAGGGGAAGAACCACATCTTGTTCAGGTTCTTCATGCGTTCGTAGCCGAGCTTGCGGTTCTGGTCAGCGTGAACGGTGTCTTCCCTGGCACCATGTATCTGCGTCAGGCGGCTCTGCGCCACCTCCGTCAAGGCTCGAATGACCGTTATGCGGGGGTTCAGGTGCGTGCCCATTCCCAGGGAGAGGAGAGCGGGGTCCTGGAGCCTCACATCGTCGGCCGCGGCGGCGAAGGTCGGCAGGCCCACATCGCTGGTAAGGTCCTTCAGGTGGACCTCGATCCCTTGCTCTTTGAACCTATCCAGCAGCCTCGAGACCAGACCGTCCTTCTCCGGAGGTATCACCTCCCCCCGCACCTTTCGCTTGGCCTCGCACAGGGACCAGGCGTCCCTTTCCACCACCTCGCATATTCCGTGCAGCACCGCCTCCTCCATGGCGTTGCCTGAGGCCAGCCCGCTGGTGTTGGTGCGGAAGAGCGAAATATCTTGCTTCGAAGAGTAAGGATGGAAGACCGCGCTGGCCGGAACGTAGACCTCCTCCTTCTCGATGAGGTCCCAGCCTTTCACCCAGGCGATGGGCTGATGCATGATATGCATTGTGGTCCGTTGAGGAAGGATCAGGGACCGGGGATCGATGGAATTCTCCGAGGCCAGCATGTCCTCCAGGCCTTTTCGCACCACCCTGTCTCCACGAACCTCTCCCGAATAGCGCTCCAGAGCCTCCATGATCGCCGAGACCTTTGCCTGCTCGGACGAAGCCCCCTTGCCATTGTAGACCGAGACCGCGCCGCTCTCAGCGGAAGGCCTGATGCTGGAGAAGACCGGAATGCCCAGTCGGTCCAATCCGGTGATGTCCGCCACTCTGGTCACGCCGGCCACCTTGCAGAGGGGCTCGACGCGCTTGAGCGTTGTCGCCGGGTCGACCGTGCGTTGGCCGTCCTCGAAGTACTTCTTCGGTGCTGGACCCAGCTTCATGCAGCCCGATAACGCGCTTCGCGTAGTAAACACCTGCGCTGGAAGCTCCCCCTCACTTATTCAGAGACGGCTGGATGGAAATGAGGTCCAGCTCCGCGTTCGGGTTCATGGCAATCTTCTCGATGAGGATGTCCACTTCCACGTTTTGGATGTTGGAGACCTTGAGGATCCGGTTCTGAATGAGGTCATAGAGCGAATCCACACTCTTGGTGTAAACCTCGCAAAGCAAGGAATGGTCACCGAAAACCTTGTGAATGAATTCTATCTCCTCCAGCTTGCGCAGTTCATCGATGACCGCGTTGATCGAAGGCCCGACCACTTCCAGACCGATGATCGCTCGCATGAGACCGAGGCGCGAGGTGTTCGTGACCACGGTGTAGCCAGATATGAGATCGTCGCTTTCCATCTTGGATATCCTCCGGCTCACGGTGGCCTTCGATATGCCTAGCTTATTGGCCATGCTCCCCATGCTCTCCCGGGAATCGTCCCTCAGCATTCTGAGTATCTTCAAGTCTGTGATATCCACATTCTCACTCCCCTATGTAACGTCGTTTCGTGAGACTAGGATTCGGTCGAACGATTGCCCACACCTTTGATTGATATTAATATTTCGTTGCAGATTGCCGTATGCTCGAAATGACCGCATCTGCCTTTCTTCGATTCTCTTGAGAAGTGAAAATGGAAAGCAATGAAAAAGGGAAAGGGACCAGAGGTCCCCGTATCTACTTCGCTCTGGATTTCGGGATCGGACCAGCGCCCATCTTCTCCAAGGCCCTGACCAGCTCTGGAAGCCTCTTGGATGGGATGCCGACCAGCATCTCTTCGGGCTTGATATCCGTGGTCTTGCGGCAGCCGAAGCAGCCCAGGGAGATGTTCACGTTTCCCGTCAAGTAGGGGACGACTGTGGAATCGGCGCAGCTCGCCTGCACCGAGCCCATTTCCACGGTGACCCTTCCACCCATGCTGAACGTGGAGGCGGCCGGAAGCAGCCAGAAGACTTGTTCCGGCAAGCCCGTGATGACGACCACATCTGGCTCAATGGTAGCCTTGCTCAACGGTGCCACCGCGGTGGCGATGACGCTGCCGATCTCCAGTCCGGGTCTGACGGAAATGGTCTTGGCGGCGGACTCCGGCGTTTCATACATGCCCATGTTGTAGTGGAACTCGCCCGACTTGACCTTGTCTGGCAACGGCACCAGGCCCATGGTCGATGCTCCCACGGGGCAAGCCTGCTTTTCGGGAGGAACCAACAACATCTCTCCGTGCTTGGCGCGCATGATCGACTGACAATGCCTGATCGGCGTCTCCGGCTGAGCGTACCCAGCGGGCAGCGGTTGCCCCTTCTTGATGAGGGTGATGGCAACCGGCTCGTTGTGGAGGCCGAGTATCTCGACCATCTTCTTTGACATTTCGGCGTTATTCATAGGGTTGACCTTGCCAGATAAATCTGCGGACGTTTACTTATACGTATTGTTTTCTGTTTATCCATATCAGAGCCATGTTCATTTGACGGATGACAAGACGCTCAATACTCCGATTCCCATACGAATCCAACAAACCGCTGTTTCGAATGATGCTCTGACCACTGTTTCCCCCTCGGTCGCGGTTGCGCACAACCGCTTGTTGCGGCTTAATTCAAAATCGTTTTATCTGAAGAACGACGATGCCGGAGGCACGGGCCTGAGCCTTCGATGGCAGCCCGGGTGCGTCTCGAGATGCTAGAGAAAGAGTGGCCTGTCCTAGAGGGCGACTACCGCCTCGGTAACGGCGAAAGCCCTGTGGCCGTGCTTGTCATTGGACGGGGGGCGGTTGACGTCCCGATGAATGGCATTTGCGTCCTGGGAATGATGAAGACCGAGAACCTGGGCATCGAGAAGGTAGTGGTAAATGTCATCTCCAACCCTCGCATCCGCTTTCTGATCGCATGTGGCAAGGAGGAGTTCGGACATTTTCCCTCCGATGCAATCACGAAACTGAAGCAGAATGGAGTGGATGGGCGGATGCGCATCATCGGGGCCAAATCGGCCATTCCCTATCTCTGCAACCTCCCTCGGGAGGCGGTGGAACGGTTCCGGGACCAGGTGGAGGTCATCGACCTGGTGCACCCCAAGGAGGCGGAGGAGATCGTCGCTTTCAATCCGGAGTACCTTTTCGACGCCGAACGCACGGCGGAGCTCATCCGGACGGTCGAGGATTGCCTGACCCGCGATCCTGGCCGCTACGGAAAAGAAGGAATGGTGGTGCACAGCCGCGCCCTGCGTTTGGAGGCCACGAAAGCCATCAAGTCCATCGATAACATGGCCATCGATTTCACTAGCCAGATGTTGCGATTCCCGTCTAAGAAGCTCAGCACCGAAGCGAGCCTCGTCACCCTTTCATCCGAGTTCGGTGTGTTCCTGGACGCGGTCGATTGGGTGGTAAGAGAGGCGCCCTCGGTGGAGTTCGCGGAGCGCCTGAGATCATACTACCGAGGAGGTACCTGACATGATGAGATTCTTGAACCAACAGACCAGCTTCAAGCTAGGCGGAGTGGATTTCGGCGGCCAGCCCGGGAAGAGAAGGACCGTGCTCATCGGCTCTTTGTTCTATCCCGGTCACAGCATCGTCGAGGACCGCGTGACCGGCAAGTGCAAGAAGCAGTCGGTGGAGGATGCCCTGAACCGGTTGCACTCGGCCATGGATGAGACCAACGTGCCAACGGCGGTCATGGTCTATGCTGAGACCAAGCAAGCCATGTCCGCTCACCTCCATCAGGTGGCCGACCTCACGAAGTTGCCGCTGTTCGTGGATTCGCCCTCTTGGGAGGTGAGGGTGAGCGGTTGCTCAGAGGCGAGCAGGATCGGTGTTCTCGATCGAGTGATCTACAACACCTTGAACGCCGGCCTTAAGGCAAATGAGCTGGAAGGGGTGAAAGAGTGCGGAGTGGAGGCGGCCGTGCTCCTGGCCTTCAACCCTATGGACATCTCTGTCAAGGGCAAGATCTACCTGCTGGAGAACGGAGGCGGGCTGCTTGAGCAGGGGTTGATCGATATCGCCGGGCAGGTGGGCATCAAGAAACCGCTGCTAGACCTGGCGGTGATGGCGGCAGAACAGAACGCGGGTGCCGCCTTGCGGGCCATCACCCTCTCCAAGGCCAAATGGGGTCTGCCCAGCGGCTGCGCCCTCCATAACGCCGTGGAGTCGTTCCCGCCCCTGACGAAGCTGAAGGGGGAGGACCGGAAGATCTATCGCTACGTGGACGTGGCCTCGGTGGTCATGCCCATGATGGCCGGGGCGGACTTCGTGATGTACGGACCGGTCGAGTACTGTCGTAGGGCGATGCACGCCGCGGCCTTCGCGGACGAGCTCCTTGAGCAATCGGTGCAGGACATCTAGGCAACCGGAAGGAAGAGGCTCTATCCGATCGGCCAATTCGACTCAGCCCAGCTCGATCTCGCTGCCCGCAGGCATGAGCTCGAAGCCGACGAACCTGTCGGAGAACATCTTCATGGCCTCGAAGCCGGAGCAATGCATGGGAGCGATGCGGTCCACGCCCAGGTTCTTCAGCTGGTCCATGGTCTTGCGCACCCTCTCCTGGGTGGAGCCGGAGAGATGGAATCCGCCGATGGCCATGTGTATCTTGCTGCCGGTGGACTTCTTGGCGTGGGTGACCATGTTCACTATGCCTGGATGAGCACAGCCAGCGATGATCACCAATCCCCGCTTGGTGGAGACGTAGAGAGCTTGCTCGTCCGACACCTGATCCTCGAAGACCTTGCCCTCTTCCTCTCTTAGGAAGTTGACCGTCTGCTCGAAGTCGGTGACGCGAGGAACTTCCCCCGAGATGCGCACACCCGGCAAGATCTCGGTCGAAGTGCTCACGAAATGCAGCTGCGCTTTTCCCAATTTCTCGATGACGGTCTGCGGCGTGGAGACGTCGGTCTTGACCTCTCCGGCCGTGGAGTACCTCTTCCCCACGAAGGTCTTTGGGTGAGTATAGATAGGAATGCCCGCCTCGATGATCGGCGAGAGCCCGCCGACATGGTCATAGTGGCCATGGGTCACGAAGACGGCGGTCAGGTCCTTCGGCTCGAGACCGATGAGCTTGAGGTTGTGGATGAAGACCATCTCCGACCCGCCGGCGTCCACCAGCACCTTGTGACCGTTGTCCGTCTCCACCAGCATGGAAAGTCCTTGCTCGGAGACGAAATGCCTGTCTGGACGGTCCAGCCTGCGCACCAATCGTGAGGGTTGGCAGGCGGTCCCGCACATGTTGTCGACGACCGTGACGATCCTCACGCCGTCTCCTCCCGGCGGACGATCTTGAGGTCGCTGAACCGCATGACCTGTTCGGGGCAGACGGACTCGCATTTCTTGCAGGCGGTGCCCAGGCAGTACTCGGTGGCGATGCGCAAGCGGAACTTGCCCTCGTCCGTCCTTTCGATGCGTAGCGCCCGTTCCGGGCACTCCCGCATGCACTTCTTGCAGCCCTTGCAGCCCTCTGGCTCGGCCAAGAGATAGACGCCCACGTGCTCCAATGTCTTCAGCCCTTTGTCCCCTAGGACCGGTATGTCAGAAGAGACTATGCGAAGCGTCTCCTTGGGCCTCTTTATCTCTGGTAGCGGACGATAGCCTTTGTCCTTGAGCAATTTATTGAACAATTCGCTTGGCATGCCCTCCAACCAGTAGGCTATTTCGTTCACATAGATGTCCTCGAATACCTTGCTGGTGGCGAACATGATGTGCTTGGCCGCCATTCCGTCCGCCACGGACTGCATCTTGTCCAAGGCCTCGTCCTGCACCAGCAGGTCGTAGGCCATCATGAGCGAGGTGTTGCCGCATTGGTAGGTGCGCTCGAGCACTCGGGGAACGAGTCCCACGGTCTGCGCCTTGATCGGGTCGACGTAGGTACCTGATGCGCCGGCCAAGTACATCGCCTTGACCTCCTCGTCGTCGATGCCCACTTCCTCTATTAGCGTACGGTGCCCGGCGCGGATAGCGCCCATGGCCTTGCCCGCCTCCAGGACGTCGTGCTCGGTGATGAAGACGCCGTCCTGCAGATGGATCTTCTTGTCCGAGGTGGTGAGGTTGGGAAGTCTGATGACGCCGGTCTCCAGGCCCAGGGCGACCGCCGCCACCACGCCGGTACCGGTGATGCCGCGCGCCTTGATGTCGCTGGGGGCCAGTATCTTGCCCGTTCGCACGTCCACGGCCGCTCCCTTCTGCGCCTTGAGCCTCTCGTCCAGAACGAAATTCCGCCAGCCGCCGTCCGGTTGCACCTCCAGGTCGGAGATGGCGTGCGGCGCGGCCAGCATGCCATACTCGATGCTCTGCCCCTCCATGGCCGGCCCGGCGGCCGCTGAGCCGGTGTAGAGCTCACCATCCACGTACAGCCCCATCTCGGCGTTGGTGCCGTAGTCGGTGACTATGCAGGTCTCGTCGCGCTCCAGCATGTGGGACTTCATGATCATCGCCAACGCATCGGCCCCGATCTCATGGCGAATGGACGGGGGAATGCGCACCTCGCACTCCGGATGCACGGACGATAGACCGAGATCGGACGCCACCCGGGTGTGCGCCCGCCTTTTCGGTACGTCCACGTTAAGGCGCTTGAGCAATGACTTGCCGGCATAGGCCAGATCGCGGATCTCGATGTTCTCGAACATGGAAAGCTGGGCGGGATTGCCGCAGATGGCCATGGTCCGGATCGCTCCCGGGTCCGTGTTGTGTAGGCCGATGAGCTTGTCCACCGTCTCCGCAATGATGCGGTGCCCGACCTCCGATCCGTTCTCCATCCAGAAATGCAGGTGGTCCATGATATTGGCGCCCGGCAAGGGATGCCTCATGGTGATGGCCGTGGAGACGATCTTGCCGTTTTGGGAAAGGTCGACGAGATGAGTACGATAACCACTCGTGCCGAGGTCAAGAGCAATGCCATAACCCATTGGGAATCACTCGCATTGGTATCGTCTGCGCGTATTTAAATCTAGACTCGGGATTGAACGTGGTTTGAAAACCAAATATTCACATGCCTGGATGAGCGAACCGGGAGCGCCGAAAAAAGCTCGCTAGAGACGTATTGCTACGCAACCTTTTTTATGGCGTCACCTCCGTTTGACATCATATGACGCCCAAGCAGCGGTTCCAAGCCGCCCTGCGCATGGAGATCCCGGACCGCATCCCCCTCTTCTATCAGCACCTCGGCGCCTCCAGCTATCTTCAGAAGGCCACCGGCTTGGTGACCAAGAACGGCTTCGATGATCCGGAGGTGTTCGCTAAACTCTCCTTGGAGGCGTATAGGCAGTTCGGCTTCGACAACGTCATGGCCGGCTGGGGGGACATCCTCGTGGAAGCGCAGGCCCACGGCACCACCTGGAAGTTCACCGACCCCCGCTTCTATCCCCGCCCGGACAAGTACGTGCCGATATCCAAGGTGGGAGAGATCAGGCCGGTCGACCCAATGCAGGACAAGCATTGGTCCGTACCCCTGAAAGCGGCGAGGCTCATGCTGGCAGAGGTAGGGGAGGAGGTGGACGTGCTGGGATGCATCGACTCCCCCACCGTCATCGCCTCGGAGGTGGTGGGCATGGAGAACCTCATGATGGCCTACTTCCAGAACCCTGACCTGGTGCATCATCTTCTTCGAGCTTTGACAGAAAGCGCCAAAGCCTACGGAGAGCACGTCAGCAATATCGGCCTGGAGGAAGTGTTCCTGGAGAACGGTACGGCGGGCGAGGAGATGGTCTCCTTGGAGATGTACGAGGGCTTCGACCGCAAGTACCTGGGGCAGGTCGTGGGCTCGTACCATAAACTCGGACTGCGCACCATCATCCACAACTGCTCCGCCTTGCCCTTCTACCGATCGCAGGTAGAGCTGCACCCGAACGCCATCCACATCCACTTGGTCGCCGTGGACGTGCCGGAGATGTTCTCCTTCGTCAAGGGCAAGACCTGCATGATGGCCGGCATCGATCACATGAACCTGCTGTTCAAGAGGACCCCGGACGAGGTGGAGGCAGAGGTAAGACGGGTCATCGGGCTATGGGGCGACGCTCCGGGATTCATCCTCGCCCCGGGCTGCGAACTTCCCTACAAGACGCCGCTGGACAACATCCGACGGATGAAGGAGGCGACCATCAGATATGGGACTTACTGATGACCACCTCGGCCTTGCGCCTCGGCTAGATAGGGATTCATTCCTGTGCCATTCAGGGGAAAACGTTTAAGCCGTCCGCGCGAGATGAGCTAGCTGTCGTCCAGATGTAGGATGGGAGTATTCCAGATGATTTCGGTGCTATGCATCGATGACGAGCAATCGTTCATCGAGATGACCAGGGCATTCCTGGAACTGGGCGGGGACATAGTGGTCGATGCGGCGCCCTCCCCCCTGGAAGCGATCGAGATGATGAAGCGGCATCGGTACGATGCCATCGTCTCCGACTACCAGATGCCTGGAATGGATGGCATCCGCTTCCTGACCTACGTTCGCAGCCGCTTCGGCGACATCCCTTTCATCCTCTTCACCGGCAAAGGTCGGGAGGAGGTGGTCATCCAGGCGCTCAATTGCGGGGCGGATTTCTATTTGCAGAAAGGGGGCGATGCCAAAGCGCAATTCGCGGAGCTGGCCCACAAGGTCCGCCAATCGGTGGACCGGCATCGCCAGAACGAGGCTCTCGCCCTGGCCCAATTCTCAGTGGAGAATGCCGCGGTCGCCACCTTCTGGATCGAACAGAGCGGTGCGTTCCTGCGCGTGAACAAGGAGGCATGCCGATCCCTTGGCTACCAGGAGCATGAGCTTTTCGGAAAACACGTCTGGGATATTAATCCGGGATTCTCCAAAGAGGCCTGGGAGAAGCATTGGCACGATCTGGAGGGCAAAGGCAAGCTCACCTTCGATTCGCAGCACAAGCGCAAGGATGGCCGGACCTTCCCCGTAGAGATCACCACCAACTTCATGGAGGTCAACGGACGCAAGTACAACTTCGCTTTCGCCCGGGACATCACCGAGAGCAAGCAAGTGGAGCAGAGGCTGCGGGAGGTAGTGGATTCCTATAAAACGCTGGCAGAGAATCTGCCCGGATTGGTGTACCGACGCTGGCTGCGGGAGAACGGCCGGATGACCTTCTTCAACGACATGCTCCTGCCGCTGACTGGCTACAGCGCCGAGGAGCTGAAGCAAGGCGAGGTGTGTTCCATCGAACCCCACATCCTCGATGAGGACCGCCCTGCGGTCACGAAGGCGGTCAAGGATGCGGTGCGCCTAGATCAGCCATTCGAGGTCGAGTATCGGCTTCGATCGAAAGCAGGAGACGTCCGCTTCTTCGTCGAGAGGGGCAGACCGCTTCGGGGCGCGGACGGCAAGCCCCTGTGCATCGATGGCGTGATCTTCGACGTCACCGATCGCATGAGGGCCGAATCGTCGATCAGAGAGAGCGAACAGCGCTTCCGTCAGATGTCCGACCTCCTTCCAGCCATCGTCTTCCAGTCGGACCTCGATGGTAACCTGACCTTTGTCAACCAATACGCGTACGAGATGACTGGCTTCACTCGCGAGGATTTCCTGAAAGGCCTGAACGGCCTGGACCTTTTGGCTCCCGAGGACCGGGACCGGGCCGCGAGGGAGCTGGCTGAGATCACGAGAACTGGGAAAGTGGGGAGCAGCGAGTACAACCTCCTGCGCAGGGATGGGAGCTCCTTGCCTATCTCTTTCCACGCCACCCCGGTGATCGCTGAGGGCAAGCCTACGGGACTGCTGGGAGTGATGGTCGACGTCACGAGGATACGCAAATCGGAGGGCGTGCGAACGGCAGCCTACAAGATATCCCAGGCAGTGATGTCCGCGTCCTCCCTCGAGGAGCTCTTCAAATACATCCATTCGATCCTGGGCGAGCTGATGCCTGCGGACAACTTCTTCATCGCCCTGCGGGACGAGTCGAAGGAGATGATCAGTTTCCCTTACTTCGTAGATCAGAGCGATCCGCCCCCCGCCCCTCGCATGATGGGAAAAGGAGTGACGGAATACGTAATCTCCTCCGGCCGCCCATTGCTGGTCGGGTCGGAGGAGCTGGAGGAGATGCGGAACCGGAAAGAGGTAGAGATCACCGGCGCCCTTCCCGTCTCCTTCCTGGGGGTGCCCCTGCAGATCGGCAAGACCACCACCGGGGCCATGGCGGTGCAATCCTACGACGAAGGACTGCGTTACGGTGAGGAGGAGCTGGAGATCCTGCAGTTCGTTTCCAGCCAAGTGGCCCAGGCCATCGAGCGCAAGCGCAGCGAGGACGAGATCCAACGCTCGCTCTCCTTGTTGCGAGCGACCTTCGAATCAACCGCCGATGGCATCCTGCTGGTGGATAGCAAAGGGGGAGGCGTGATCTCCAACGAACGCTTCGCCAAGATGTGGTGCGTACCCGATTCCATCATGAACACGCGGAACGATGAGCGGTTGCTGGAATTCGTGCGGGACCAGCTATCGGACCCAAAGCAGTTCGAGGAGCGCGTACGCTGGCTCTACACCCATCCCGAGGAGGTGGCCTTTGACACCGTCCCCTTCAAGGACGGTCGCTGTTTCGAGCGTTACTCTCAACCTTACCGCATAGGTGGCAACGTCACCGGGCGCATCTGGAGCTTCCGCGACATCTCGGAGAAGAGAAAGGCCGAGGAAGCGCTCATGCACTCCGAATCCGAGCTCAAGGCCATCATCAACAGCGCCAAGGACTCCATCTTCGTCAAGGACCGGGACCTGACCTACCGCATGGTGAACGACGCCATGGCGGAGCTGTTGGACCTGGAGGCGGCGAGGATGGTCGGATTGAAGGAAGCGGACCTTTTCGGCGAGACGGCGGCCAAGGAGACCGAGGTCACGGACCATCTGGTGCTCGCCGGCGAGGTGCGGGAGGAGGAGGTGATACGCTCCATCCGCGGCGTCACCCACATCTTCAGCATGATCAAGGTGCCCCTCAGGCAGGAGGATGGGACGATACTGGGCATCTGTGGCATCGCCCGGGACATGACCGAGAGGAAACGGGTGGAGAAGGCGCTGCAGGAGGCGAACGCCAGCCTGAACATGCTCAATTCCATCACCCGTCATGATGTGCTGAACCAGCTGATGGTGATACGCGGCTATTCCGACCTGGTGCGGGCGGCCCTCAAGGACCAGAAGCACGTGGAGTACATGGACAAGGTCGAGAAGGCGGTGCGCACCATCCGCTCTCAGATCCAGTTCACCAGGGACTTCCAGAGGCTCGGTTCCGTCGAACCTAAATGGCACAACGTGGAGGAGCTGTTGGACCAAGCCCTCTCCACCCTGGAAACTGGCACCCTCGAGGTATCCGTGGACCTGAGCGGACTGGAGATCTTCGCCGACCCTATGCTGGAGAAGGTGTTCTACAACTTCATCGACAATACCATGCGCCATGGAGAACAGGTGAAGAAGATCGGGGTCTCCTGCCGCAAGGAGAAGGACGGTCTGCTATTGCTCTACGAGGACGACGGCGTGGGCGTCGCCCCCGAGGACAAGGAACGCATCTTCGACCGCGGTTTCGGCAAGAACACGGGACTAGGTCTGTTCCTGGTCAGAGCCATCCTCAGGGTCACTCAGATCACGGTGTCGGAGACAGGGGAGCAGGGCAAGGGGGTGCGCTTCGAGCTGCACGTGCCCGATGGCGCCTACCGTTTCCATGAATGGGACGAGGAGGCCTGAGCAAACCAGCTCTCGCTCGTTCCAGAATAAAAGGAAAAAGGAAAGGAAAAGTTGGGGAATGAGGAGAACTCTCCTCGGTTTCTTCAGACCTTGATGGCCTTTACGATGGCGTGGAGGTTCGCCGCTGGGACGCGCGCCGCGAGACCGCAGCCGGGTGCCACGACTTCGAAGCCCGCGTTCTTCACGCGGATGGCCTCGTTGTGGCAGTCCTGGGGCGTTCCCTGCAGCAACGGCCGGACGACGCCGATGTTGCCGATCAGTGCCGCGCGGTGTTTGACGATCTCGACCGCCTTCTCCGGACTGACCTTCTCCTCAACGCTCAAGGCGTCCACACCTGTGTTGATCATATGTTCGAGCAGGATAGTGGTGTCGCCGCAGATGTGCAGGACGGTCTTGGCCTTGCCGGCTCCAAGGAAGCACTCCTTGATGTAGGGCTTGGCGAACTCATCGAACATCTCGCCGGATAGCATATCCGTCGAGGCGGATGGATCGCTCATGACGATGACGTCCGCACCGGCCTTGGCAAGCGCCTCGATGTAGGCCTTCTCTACCTTGGTGGCGAGCTTGCAGGCCTTCACCACGGCGTCCGGGTCGGTGATGATCCCCAGCAGGAGGTTCTCAGTTCCGACCAAATGGCCGGCGATTGTGAACGGGCCAGTGGTACCAACGATGATGGGGTATTCCTTGCCATACTTCGCCTTGGCGATCTTGGTCGCCTCGACCACCACGGGCAGCCTTCCCCTTTGGAGGAAGTCCCCCGGCAGGTTCTCAGGTATATTGTTCATCTCATATGCGGCGGCCTTGACCATCGGGGTCCGGTCCATCTTACCCAATTCCACGCGGCATCCCATGATCTCGGCCTCGACCGTGAGGCAGAACGGGAACCTGACGCCCTCAAATCCGAACAGCTTGGCCGGGGCGGCTCCCAGATCGGCCATCTGCTGCGCGTTGGTGTGGGCTTCAGGCCAGTAGACCTTTGCATGCTCCTGCGCATCCACCGTCACGGATTGCGTGAAGCATGCAATCGGGGGCCTGTCCAATTTCTTTCGTTCGAGAGCGGCGAGCACGCGCTCCCTCGGGGTATGATGTGTCATGCGATTTCCTCCTTTTCTTAACACGGTATAATATGGTTCTTGGCCCGCAAACGAGATGTGGTTACATTAACCTTTCGTCCTTCATTCAACAATCGTTGGCTTACCAGAAACTCTAGCCTGGACCCCGACATAATTCGAGATTTCGCGCACCGTCCGCAACCCGGTCCGGCATTTCTTCATCTCCACCTCGACCTTGACCTCGATACCCGTCCCGCCCCCCAAATCGACCCGCTTCATCAGATAAGGGGCGGGGCGCTCCTTCGCCTCGCACAAAGCGACCTCTGATCGGTCCGCGTCGAGCGGCCTTCCATCACGGATGTACACGAGGTACTTCAAATCCCTGTTATGCGTCTGTCTCTCCACGCTCTTGGAGACCAGGCTGCACACCGCGCCGACGGCATTCCCGACGTCGTGATCTTGCGGTATGATGACCTTCGACCCTAGGATGGGTTCGACCGGGGTATGCTCCCTCAAGCCTTGGTCAACTGGTAGACGTCGCTCAGGCCCTTGAGGACCGTGAACCCTTTCTCCGTGATGATGTAGTCGCCCCGGTCACGGCGCTGCACCATCATCCCTGCCTCCAGTAGCCTTTGGATATGGAATAGCAAGTTGCCCCCCCTTATGCCTGTGGCCACGGCAAGGGAGGAGAAGGTGCGAACATCTTGCGAGACCGCCTTGAGTATCTGCAGCCTGTGCTTGGAAGATATCGGCTCCAGCACCCAGGTCACGAACTCGTCCTCGCGGAGCTCGGCGATCTCCTGCTTCTTCTCGCTGATGCTGCCATAGATCCTCAGGGAACGCATAAGGCGCACCTGCTTTCCGAAGAGACGGGAGACCTCATTGAAGCATTTCTCGCATTTATCGTAGGGGGAGGTGTCCCTCAGCCGGTCCAGCTCGCTCTGGTTGGTGATGATGATCTCCTCTCTGACGGTGTCGCGTTCCAAGAGGGAGGCGTTCTTCTGGAGGAACGCGGTGAACGTCGCCCGGCAGGGCTCGATCAATCCGCATCGCTTGACCATGTTCCTCGACAATCCTTCCTCGACATCGTCCATGACCTGCGAGACCATGACCTCGAGCAGATCACCGCGGGGGCGGGGGGAGAGCGTGGCCGAATCCGATTGGCTCGAGACACCGGAGGTTCGGTTCAAAGTCGTCTGTATCGCCGTTAGCTTGGCCTTGATCTCCGCCATCTCTCGCTTCAGCTCCTGCGGTTCCACGGGCATGCTTGGTCTAACGGAAGCGTTAGGCTAAAAGGTTTGCGAAGGAACCTTTTTGGTCAAGAGAATGTACCGCTCAAATCCGCTTGGTCATGTATCATAGGGTCGAGTCTCACTTCGACCATGTGCCCAGCAGCTCTAAGACCGCGTCCATGTTTCAAATCATCGATCTGATGGCAAGCGCGGGTCTGGATCCAGCCCATATATCGAACGAAGTAACTTCTGAATCGATGACGGTCGAACTCGAGGAAATAGAAATGGCTCTGACGCTAAACGTCTTATTCCATCGGATATGATGGTTAGCCAGTCGTTTCATTTTCATTACCCATAGGAAGGATTACTGGGGTTTGGCGTCAAAGCCTTGCTTATATATGGGTATGAAAATAATCCCATCAGGGGGTTCCTATTTCGAAATACAAAATCGAGAACGTAGTGGCTTCCACTTCTTTGGGCACTGAGCTTGACCTCCCGACCATAGCTAGCTCTCTGGAGGGATCTGAATACGAACCGGAGCGGTTCCCCGGCTTGATCTACCGCTTGAAAGAGCCGAAGACTGCCACTCTCCTGTTCCACAGCGGAAAGGTCGTATGCACCGGCGCAAAGAGTCTGGAACAAGTGAAGATGGCCATTGAAAAGGTCACCAAGCAGATCGAGAAGGCCGGCATTCACATTAAGATCGAACCGAAGATCGAGGTACAGAACATCGTCGCCTCGTCCGATCTGGGCCAGAGCATCAACCTCAACGCCATCGCCATAACATTGGGTTTGGAGAGGGTGGAGTACGAACCGGAGCAGTTCCCCGGTCTCGTGTATCGCTTGGACGTACCGAAGGTCGTGCTATTGCTCTTTGGTTCAGGCAAGCTGGTCTGCACTGGTGCGCGAAAGCCGCAGGATGTCGAGGACGCGGTTGACAAGATCACCATAGAATTGCGCGCGGCCGGTCAGTTGCGTTGATCCGGAACGAAGATAGCACAAGGCGAATAGATCTCCGAATCGAAAGAAGAACATCATCAGTGGCTCTGACGCTAAATTACTCATTCCATCGGATATGATGGTTAGCCAGTCGTTTCATTTTTATTACCCATAGGGAGGATTACTGGGGTTTAACGTCAAAGCCAGAAATATTGAAAATGGAAGGGGTTTGAGATATTGCCTGCTTCGGAAGCTTTACCCCTTAGCGAGCTTTTGGGCGATCTGGACCGCCTCAATGGCGTCATATCCCCAGCCGTCCGCACCGATCTGGGCCGCGAACTCCTTAGAGGTGGCACCGCCGCCGATCATGGTCTTGATGCCGGGCTTCATGTTGGCCTCTTTCAGCATCTTCTCGATCTCCTTCATGCCCGCCAATGTGGGGGTCATGAGGGTGGAGGTCGCGATGATGTTGGCGCCCTCGACCTTGGCCTTCTCCACGATGTTCTTGATCGGCACATCGCGGCCTAGGTCGAACATGGTCATTCCAGCGCCGGTGAGCATCGCCTTCACGATGTTCTTGCCGATGTCGTGGACATCTCCCTCAACCACGCAGGTGACGACCTTCGCATGAGCGGAGCCGCCGGGCTTCAGCCTCGGCAGCGCAACGTCCAGCGCGGCGTACATCGTCTGCGCGGAGAGCAGAACCTGGGGCAGATAGTACTCCTTCTTCTCGTACTTCTGTCCGACCACTTCCATGCCCTTGCTCAGGCCATTGAAGATGATCTCCTCTGCGGTCACTCCGTTCGCCAATGCCTGCTCCGCGAGCGGCTTGGCCTCTTTTATCTTTCCCTTCACAACAACCTCTGCAAGCTGCGCAAGATAGTCTACCAAACTCCACTCCCTCCTTGGGAATTGTCAACGGATTACTGTAGTTTATATTAAAGCCTTGTATGGATGGATATAACATCCAGATACACCGCAAGTACAGTTCAATGACCATAACGATTGATTACTGAATAGCTCCGGACGACATTACGTTATGATGCCTTAACGCTCTCAAGGCTCAAAGCACGATGGGCACCGCCGCGCCGCAATCGGGACAACCTCCTTTCTTCAACAGCACCTGCACATCTGAGTAGGTGGGACAGAAACGGCTGACCTTCTCCTTGAGCACGTAAGTGCTTTCGACAGGCTCCTTGCTAGACCGCTTCACCAACATCGCCCCGCATTTCGGGCACGTGGTGTTCTGATGAGGATCTCCGACCACTCCAGCGAAATAGACGTATTGAATCCCTTCCTCTTTTGCTACCTCATAGGCTTGCAGAAGCCGGTCCATGCTCTCCGGGGGCACCTGCATCATCTTGTACGCCGGCTGGAATCGGAAAAGATGAATGGGGACGTCCTCGCCCAGCTCGCGCACGACGAAGGATGCGAACCTGCGCACATCCTGCGCCGAGTCGTTCTTCCCCGGAATGAGAAGATAGGTCAATTCCAGATGTACTCCGGCCATGCGGGCGGCGATGCAGCTCTCCAGCACCGGTCCAAGGTGGCCGCCGCAGTTCTGTTTGTAGAAAGCGTCGCTCATGCCCTTGACGTCGATGTTCGCCACCTCCACCATATCGAACAGATCGTCCGCCGCCCAAGGTTCGATGTAGCCGTTGGTGTTGAGGAGGGTGAACAGCCCCTTGTCGCGCGCTCTGGCAGCGGTGTCCATGATGAACTCCATCCACACCGTCGGCTCGTTGAACGTGAACGCTATCCCCTTGGCCCCTTTCTCCAGGGCATCTTCCACCGCCTGCTCCGGAGACGTCAGCACATAGGGCGCTTGGTCCGCCTTCATCCGGGCCAAAGTGGAGTTCTGGCAGTTGCCGCAATCGAGGTTACAGCCGAAGGTGCCCAAGGAGAGCAGCTTGGCGCCTGGCTTGAAGTGGAAGATGGGCTTCTTCTCGATGGGATCGAAGGCGGAGACGCACACTTTCCCGTAGTTCAGGGCGACCATCTTCCCGCCGTGGTTGGCGCGCGTCCCGCAGTATCCTTCGCCGGAGAGGGGGATCTGGCAACGCCTAGGGCAGAGATCGCAGGAAAGGAGTTCGCCCTCCGGATGCCAGTAAGAGGCTTTCGCCTCCTCCGTCCCCTGAGGGAGGAGGTTCAATAATCGTCCTCCTCGAACTGGGAGGCACCGCACACCGGGCACTTGCCCTGGTTCTTCTTCAAAACACATCCGCACACTATGCACTCAGGCAAGTATGATCGCCTTGACGATGACTAGGGAGGTGCCCGAATTTAAAGTCTCGTCAGGATTTCTTTCCCTGTCAGGCGTAACGCTGGAAACGAGGTAGCTTCAGCAGGGAGCCTAGGTTGAGCAGCCCGATGTCGCTGCAGGCGATCGCTCGCGCCTCCGACATGTCGGTACGCTGCAATACGGGCGAGAACGTGCTCTCGCTGGTGATGCCCGTGAAATCCGTTCCTGGGGCTAGCGGACTGAAGGCCGGGAGGACGAGCACCTTCTGCCGGGGCAGATGCACGAAGCAGCGCATCTTCACGCACCCGCCCACCTCGTCGTACAACCTGATCGAAGGATGCTCGTGCCCGATGACCAGAGGACGCTCGGGGCGGTCCTCATGGCCATGGGCGAAGGTCCATCCAGCTAACGAATACTCCTCCACCAGGTCCACGCCCAGCTTGGAGGCGATGGTGGCCAGGTAGTTGTCATGGTTGCCCTTGACCACGATCACCTCGCCCTGCTCCATGAGAACCCCGAGCAGTCGCCGCACCTCGCTCCATTCCTGCGCCAGGTTGCGAGAGAACTCGTGCTTCAGGTCGCCCAGGATGACGAAGCGCTGGGGCTTGTGCCGTTCGACGATACGCTCCAGGTTCTCTTCTATCCTTTCATTCTGGATGCGAGGCAGGTGCAGCCCGGTGTCCTCCAGGACCGACTCGTAGCCGAGATGCAGGTCCGATATGACGGCGGTGCGTTCCTTGGGTATGATGAGGCAGAGATCATTGCTGATCAGCAGTCCGGGGACGATCTCCAGTTCGTTCATCTTCAGCTCAAGCTACGAAGAGCGATTCCGCGCGGCCCATATTTCACCTTTGCCAAGAGCATCGTTCACTTTCATCTCGCCCTCCGAAAACGCTTTCTCCCTGTTCCCTCACTCCCCAGGTGTGATCCGGCGTACGTTCCTCATCTTGCCCACCATAGGCGAGGCCACCGAACGAAAGCTGTGGCGCGAGGGCCTTCTGGATTGGGACTGCTTTCTCCGTTCGAAGAGCGTATCCGGCATCTCCTCCAGAAGGAAGGAACGCCTGGATGTGGGGCTGCACCAGGCCTGCGTCTTCCTGGAACGGGGTGAGGTAGCCTACTTCACCCGATTGCTCCCTTCGCGAGAGCACTGGAGGTTCCTGGAGGAGGCGGGAGAGGACGTGGCGTACTTGGACATAGAGACCGATGGCCTGGGCCCGAAAGCGGTGGTCACGATGGTGGGCGTGCATCGACCTTCCGGCTCAATCACCCTGGTAAGGGACATCGATCTGAACGAGGAGAGCTTGTCAGCCTCCCTTCGAGGATGCAAGATGTTGGTCACCTTCAACGGGGCTTCGTTCGACCTGCCGATGATCGAAAGGGAGTTCCCTTTCTCGATGCCGAGGGTGCCGCACTTCGACCTGCGCCACGGCTGCGCGAGGATCGGGCTCACTGGCGGGCTGAAGAGCGTGGAGAGGCAGATCGGCATCTTCCGTGCTCGTGAGCTGGAGTATATGACCGGAGAAGAGGCGGTGTACCTCTGGCACCTGTGGAAGCGCAAAGGCAACGAGAACGCGCTCAAGCTGCTCAAGCGCTACAACCTGGAGGATACGAAGAACCTGGTGCCGATCGCCGGAATGGTCTACCGGCAGCTGAGGGAGCGCACTCTGGACGCGGGGGCGATGGTATGAGCCCGGACCATGAGCACCCTGACCTAGCTGGCTTCCAGTCGGCCGCCAAGCGCGCCGCCGACGGCCTCCTGACGGCCAGGAGCTGCACGGTCATAGCCCACATCGATGCCGACGGGGTATCGGCCGCCTCCATCGCTTCCAGCGCGCTCGCCAACGCCGGTATCGAGCACCGGGTGCGTTTCGTCAAGAAGCTGGACGAGGACGAGCTGAAGCGGGTCAACGCCGAACCTTCCGAGGCTGTCTGGCTGGTGGACCTCGGTTCGTCTTTCTTCTCCCGGTTCGAGCACGAGATCGTCTGCGTCTC
>Ga0315289_10002298_pt1 | contig 29421 bp, 9 predicted proteins | sample YL17G11_40_MG_FD_203452 | JGI IMG/M metagenome (GOLD analysis project Ga0315289, IMG submission 203452) | Sediment microbial communities from Yellowstone Lake, YNP, Wyoming, USA - YL17G11_40 | ecosystem: Environmental > Aquatic > Freshwater > Lake > Sediment | place: USA: Wyoming | collected... | reverse complement strand
GGAATTCTTCAAAGATTTCTATGATATTGCTATAGGTAAAATTCTTCTGGTTGGGTATAGTATTATAACGATTTACCTGCCAGACCACAAAACCATAGTAGTTTTTCTTGGCATTCTCATAATCTTCAGACCATATCTGAGGTTTAACTTCCTGCCAGGTGTCATTAATTTTATAATAAATCCAGACGTCCTGTTCGTTTGCTAACCCATTAGGAATAGGTAAATTACTAAGTTCAAAGATAGTCTTCTTTTCAGTATTATACGGGTCTAAGTTAAATTCATTGGAGAGACCATTGATGAGACCTTGTTTGGTAGTACTGGGTATATTCTCATGGGTTCTTAAAATTCTATCTTTAAGTTCCAATACACTTTCACCAGGTCTTCGGACATACTGTAATGTCTTATACTGAGGGTCCCAGAAACCAAGACCATTGAGAAGACCAACAGCATCTATCTTAGACCAGACTGATTTTTTGACGGGTTTAGCCATTTATTTATCCAAAATATTGTATTAAACTCCACCACCACTCGATGTAGCAGTTAAACACCACCATTCACCATTCCAACATATAAATTCGCACGCTTGCCCGGGAGCAATAATAGTAGTGGTAGCCCAGGTAGTATGTACACAGTAAAAACTAACCGATTCGGATGTTTCTCTAACTATAATTATTATTCTCTTACCTTCTGCTGTTCCTATATCTCCAACTTCTGGAGTTGGAGCAGAAATAGTTACTGTACAACCTGGTGCTGAGGCAGTATATATAAACATACTACCCTCATTTAGACTAGCATTAAGACTAGCATCGGTACTAATACTCTTATTTTTATAACCAAGAGTGAACGTCTCTGATGTAGTTAAATATTTAAATGCTGCTCCCCTATCTTTTAGACTATTAGTAACAATGGGTAATGTCCAACCATTACTTCCTCGAATAAAGAATGCGGTTTCTTGAACATATAATCGAATCGAGGTCGCACCATAAGCAGCCCCTTCACCCATGGTATAATCTACTTCTTTTATACCATTCTGACCAAAATTTAACTTGGTACTCTTATGACACGGTGCCGCTGGAACATAATATGAATAATCAGTGAAAATATCTATATAACTATAATCATCCGTTAGTGTAGAGTCTAAAGTAATAAATAATAAATCTCCAATAGTTCCAGCATCAGCAAGGGTAACAGTAGAATATGTTATACCTTCACCTAACTGAAACGCGACATAGCTGCCAGATGGGGTATAAGCTAAAGATTCAGTATCGATTGGTACATAGACCGGTTTTGTATTTAATGTATTGGCTACATTAATAAATCTAAAATATCCACTATCGACGGGATTTTCATTACGTCCAAGGAAATGAGTATTAACAAAGTTTTGTATCTTGGCTATTTCCTTGCCGATAGAATCCCTTAAGGAGTTTTTATTAACTGGGGTATAGTTATCTATAATCCTTGAGGTTGTATCGTCTGGTGTATATCCAGACCTAAGGTAATAACCAGTGAGTTCCGGGGTTGGAGCGCTGAAAGGATAGTTAGCCATAAAATCTCCTATATATTTATTTCATTGTAGTTTTCACGTAACATCAGACGACTTTCTTTATCATAGGACGCCTGAACAAAGCCGTAGTCATAGTTAAAGTTATACTTAAAAATCTTACCTATAGTATAATAATCTGCTATATAAATAGAACCATCCTCATAGATTGTTATATCAGTAGGATAGATATTACCACTACACAGAGGATAGTTTGTTGGTTCTGAATCTATAAAATGTTCAAAGGTATTATTGTTATCGAACTGGTATAATTTGCCAATTCCTGAACCATAAGGAACTGACGACCTATCGGTGACGGGTTCAGTATACTCTGTGGCGGTAATAAACAGGTTATCCTTATAGACTAAGATACCCTTAAAATCTACCCTTTGATTTAAAGAAGTATCTATAAAATAGAAGTATCCTTTATCGGAGATAGCTTCTATTTCTTTACCTGGGTCTGACTGTAACAAAAATCTATGGACATTATCTTTGGGCCCTAAATAAATAAGACCAGAGACTGTAACTAACTCAGGAATACTATGACATAGTAATGGATAAGTTTCTACTACATCTCCAGTATAGGCGTTAAGTTTTAACAATAACTGGTTGTTACCTTCGATAGACCATAATACCTGCTCACCAATCTTGGATAAATCATAGTCGTAACTTACACCCCGATAGTTAGTCGCATTATAGACTTTAACTGAATCCTTATTAATCTTTGAATATAACACAGCAAAAGTAAGTGATGGATAACTCTGAACTATATTTTTAATATTAACCACGGAACGCGGTGTTATATATTTATGTCTGTCGGTGATTTCCGTAGTATTAAATATTTTATAGTCCCAGTCGTAAGGATAATAATGTCCGTTGGAAGTTAAGGATGGAGAAGTTGAAACATTATATTCACTAAATAATATATTAAATAACTGACAACAATATAAGTCCTTATCACCTATAGAGTTAGCAACATCTGCATATTGTGTCTCTCTTCCATAGTCAGTAAATATTATAGTAGAATCTTTGTTATATATAAAGGGAGTGAACTGTTGATAGTTATAGTTAAAGTTTTCCTCCGAGTTTATTATAAACTGGCGTTTATCCACAGATATCTCTATCCCTGACTCTATCAAAGGAACGCCAAATTGAGTACATATAGAACAACAGTCACTCCCGTCTCGATTGAATGACAGTCTAAAATCCTGATGGTTTATATCATTAAATATAGGTTCTTCTGAGGTACAATTAACTCCACTAAGGGAAGGATTATCGAATCCAGAAGGATACAATACAGAGTATTCAGTATAACATGCCACATTAGAATTGTTAATACAAGGACCAGAGGTAGAATAAACTATGGAGTTATATATACTCCAGGTATTAATAGTGCCCAAACCTAAAGTAATAGGGATAGTACCATGTATAGTAGTTTTATAAAGGTAGAAATTAGCATTAGTATATATTGCTTTAACATTACTATAAAATAATGAATTATCTATCCTGCAGTTACCAGAGTTATTAATAACACCACTGGTGCAATTGGCTATCACACAAGAGTTTAAGGTTATACCATTTCCTTGAACTCCAATCGCATAATCTAAAATTTTAGAGTTAGTAATGTAACAATTTCCAGGACCGGTAATAAATGTATTCCCGCTACAGGTAGTTATATTATTTAATGATAAATGACCGGAAGAAGTAAACCCTTTATAGGTATTGATAAACTCACAGTTATCAAAACTGGAAGCAATACTATCAGAAAGATAAAACAAACACGAGTTTGTATAAGACCCATCTATGGTCATATTGTAGATAGAGAAGTTAGAACTATAACCATAATCTCCGTCTATCTGGCACGACCCAGTGGGCATAAAGATAGTAGAATCGCCCACTATATAGAGTGAACCGCTGTTAGGCACATTAATATTAAAAAGACCAGAGTATGTCTCACTATCAACAACCACCACTAACTCTTTAGCTCCATAAGAAACACCACTAGAGATAACATCATTAATGGCTGTCACCAGGTCAGTATAGTCGCCAGTACCATCTTTCTTAACGTATTTAGTAATATTATCCATTTTGTTCCGTATATATCTCGAACTTACCAAGAGTTATATCACAATTTTTGAATAGTTTAATCCATGTATTATCGTAGTCAAAATCAGTGGAATTTTCAGAACGAGTACCCTTAATTCGTCGATATAACTCATTGTTTTTACTAACATAAAGGTCATAATTTAAGTCTCGGGTTTCTTCGTTCCAGGTATGTTTTAATATATAACTCAGTTCTTTAGTGTATTCTATTGCACTATTAAAATAATATTTTACATTATTAGAGGTAAGAATCATCCGGGTGCCAGAACTTTCTAACTTAATATATCGGGGAGAATACCAGTATTCCATTATAGTAAAATCTTGTTCATAAGGAACCTTAAATTGTAAGGAAATTTTCATATTATCATTATAATAACCTGAAGGTATATTATAATAACATTCATCACCTTGATACATTAATTTCTTACCAATCCTATTCTCAAATACACTATAAACTCTTTTATAAACTCCACTATAAGTCCAGTCCATATCACAAGTACCAGTATAGTCTGTCTCTTTATTAGTACCTATAGAAGTAGTAAAATCATAACTATAATGGACGGTTCTGTTAGAAATCTTTGGTACTATTTCGTTGGTATAACCAACCATCTCATACTGAAGATTGTTGGTAGTTCTTCCCAATGACCGAAACCCACCGTTTAGTACAGGAAGATTAAAGTCTATCCTTGTTAGAGTAGAACCAGGTCTAATCTTCCAACCATCAAAACTAATGGCCTGTTTTTCTATAGAGGTATCTTTAGTAAAATCGTAGGGTATTTCTTCAATATTGGAAAGGTTATTATCTATAGAATATATTGGGTCTGTGGTATGTAATCTAACATATCTTGTTGATTCTAAAGATGTTATGTATTTAACCTTACCAAAATCTTCGTATTTATATTCTATTAGGTATCTTGTCTCGGGGTTGTTAATCCTTATAAGGTTAATTAAATTTCCACTGGTAACAATATCCCACTGGCGGGTCTGAGTATTATATTGGGTACCATCATATAGATAATCCCAACTGATGGTCTTATAAAAATCAGCAGTCTGTCCTTCAGTAATAAATCCTCGACCAGAAGGAACGATAGCATCATAACCAACATAGATAGGGTCAAAAGAACCTTGTCCATCTATATTAAAACCTGAATATTGAAGGGTATAAAGGTTGGTGCCAGTATTTAATATTTCTATTGCTCCGCCACTTATATTTAGATTATCAATATCATATACTTTAAGGGTCCCACTTATAGGAATATGTTCTAATACAAGATAAGATGATGAGTAATTTCCTGACCCATATGGGTTATTTAGTGAACTTCTATAATAAACCTTATCTCCATTATCATTATAATAAAAATCACTATCATAATCTATATTAGCTATTATAGTTCCATTAGCATCGAGATATCCGTGGTATGGTTCATAGTGGTCTATGGTATAAGTAATGCCACTAATGACTACATCTCTTGTAAGAGGATAGAGTTTCTTAAGGTAATCTTCCCGAATAGGGTTTAATATTTCATATCGACCAGTGTTATCAAAATCCTGGGTTAAAATTCCTGGGTTCATACCACTATAGTTAGTTATTTCACCAGTCCGATTTATACCAACCCTATAAACTGAGTAAGAAGAATCAATATATGAATCTTTCTGAGTGATGTCTTTGGTAATAAGAAAATAACCACTACCACTAACTCCAGACCTTAAATACTCTAGCCCTAGAATATTAAGGTAAGTACCAGATTCTATTACACCAGAAAGAGTTAGTTCATCATTATATGATAATCTCGTAGGTTCGCCATAGTTAAATTCAAACTGGTCTGTTATTTTTATAGGAATACCTTCTTCACTTACTATATATGAACCGGAAGGAACTCCTGATATAACTACATCATAAAGTGTAGCATACTCTCCAAGGTCCATCGAATTTAAAAAAGCATTATTATAAACCTGGTCTAATATGGCCCTACTCTGGTCTATCTCAACGCCATATAACAGATTAATAAATTTATAACCATTCGAAGTCTTGTCTGAAACAATCCGAAAAGAAGGAGGCAATACTGACTTAAGCATTCCTTCGGTACTTTTAGCTTGTAGTGGTTTATTAGTTTTCATATTACGCTGTTATACAACCAACACACAACCCTGAGTCACAGTAGAATTTTTCGTCATTATAGGCTAACTGATTGACGAACTTAAGGACTATCTGATTCTTATTTAACTTATTCAAAGGGTCATAATCACCAATTTTAAAATAATTGGGAATGAAATCAGTACATCCATTAATATCCAAAGCAAGAGCAACAATCCTATTCCAGACTATCTCTCCTCCAATGGAAAGGTCATTAATATATTGTATGATAGCATCTCTAACTTGATCTCTGACTGATAAAGGGTCCTGGTTAAAACTATCTACAATGACATTGAAATTTAGTTCTACTCCAACATATTTGGGGCGATTAACAAATATAATATCACCATAGGATAACTTTTGTGTAATTCTTTCATTGATGGCGTCCATAAGTCCTTGAGAAATCAAAGGAGAAACACCATCAACAATAATATTTACAGTCCCATTACCTAATTTTCCTTTTTCAAATATTATATCTCTAACTCCTGGAACGGACAGAGCGGCCTTTCGTATTCTTAATTCATTAGTTTCTAAGGCCGACTTTTCAGTACTTAGATTATATCTAAGTTCGTCATCGTTCTGTCTATAGGAACCATTCTGAATAGGGAAACGATTGGTACATCTTATGAAACCGGCTATTTTTCTTAAGGGTGCTAACTCACCTATATTATGGTCTATAAGAACGTTAGTTTGTACATTTGAATCACTCCCGGTAGAAGTGGCCACAATACCAACACCTGACGACTGATTACCAACCATATCAACACTAGTTATAGTGGTATAAGTGGTTGTACTATTCCTATTTTTAACTACCGTTCCCTTAGGAATTGTTAAAGTTGTTACTGCACCATTAGAATCTACGGAAATATAACCATTATCTATTAACACTTGTTTTTCACCATCGTCATAATTTTTATCTATTAAATCGGCGACTGTCCAGTTTAATCTCGTATCTATATAGAAATAAAAATTAGTATCAGTAGAGTCGGTTGCTACTACGGCGGAATTTCTTGATATTCCAACCTGAAAACATAGTTTATCCAGGTCTTGTCCAAATGCTCTTGTTGGGTCTATGGCCCGTTCAATATAGTCCAGATTATCATATATTCTGGATAATTCCGAAGCCAACACATCAAGATATCCTCTGGTAATACCTTGCTGGTTAAAGTTATTAACAGGGGTATTATTCTGAAGACGAATCTTTCCTTCATTAAATATGTTAAGATATCCTCTTTTTATGTACATTACTGACTCCTGAATTGTTCCCAATATTTATTGGGTTTGCGCATATTTCTAATATTATTAACTTGTAAGTTTTTAGTAGATTGAGGTTTAGTCGTTTTCTCGTCCATACGATTTATTTTGATAGAACCTGAAGTATAGTCAAACTCAAATGGGATAGTAACAAAGTTATCATTGAGTAGATATAAATCTATAAAACACAATATTCTGTCATAATCTGTAGGTACTACTTTTATCACCGCCTGAGAAGGATAGACAGTCATACTCAAACCCTTCTGTAGATGTTCTTGAATCTTTTCAGCCAGTTCCCGAGTATTATTTTCACCAACAAACTTCTCTAAAGAACATCCTAAAGATGGTGCCAATCTCCAGTCTCCAGGAGAGGTAATCATCAACTTATAGATTTCACGTATTATATAATCTATTCCCGTGGTTAACATCAGGTCGCCATTCTCGAAATAGATATCTGTGTCATATCCTAAGAGTATATCATGCATTCCTGTAAAAACGTCAGCCATTAGAGTTTTCCCATAGAATCTATAATCTTTGTAGCCTTACTGGTCTTTTCTACTATACTTAGAAATTTCTGACCAGCGTTGGCTATCTGGACGAACTTGGCAAAGTTAGGAATCTGAGGCATAGTAATCAAGGCAGTAGGAATTGTTTGTGGTATTAGACTATGAAATGAGTTATCTATCATTATATCTTTAGAATGAGTAGAAGACTCCCAGAAGATATTACCTCCGAGATGAACACCTTCATCTCCCAGGGTAATTGAACCACCCCGTGACTTTATCATTACCACCTGATTGTTCCAGAAGATTCCAATATTGTCAGAGTTAGGGTCGCTTTGTTCGCTATCGTTATTAGTATAGTCCTTGGTCCTCTGAGGAGTTATAGACCCATCTATAACATCCAGGTCATAAAGGTTTGCATTTTCAATACTAAATCCTGTACTACCATTCTGAAGATTAGTAGTAGATAAAGTCTGGTTTTTATCGATAAGGAAAGCCATCCCTAAAGATATCTCCGCCAGATTACCTTGTTCATCGTTAATACCAGGCAATAATTCTAACCTTCGAGGTTCTAAACCATTGTTATCTATAACATTTTCCAAGGTTAGTAATAATATATAATGTTTCTTAGGGTTTGGTACATAAGAAAAATTTGAACCTAAATGAAAATCATAAGAGTTGGCCTTAAATAAGATACGGACTATCTTATGTTTATCATTGTAATAGTTAGTATCTGGCATCTCCACCAGATATAGTTTAACTCCAGTATTATCGGCCACTTAGAACCCACCTTTAAAATTTTTGGATAGCGGAAGATTGCCAAAGAACTCAAAATTCTTTCTGTATTTATAGGACAACATTCCAAGAATACTTAGATTTTGTGCGTTAAGGTTAGTACTGACGGCCGCCGCTACTGGGTCCCAGGCAGCCACTAATCTTTTAAAGTAACCTAACTCGGCAATCTGATGATTAACTACCGTCTTAAGGTTAGTATAATCTACTCCACCAAAACCTGAAATATAAGGGACTCCATGATAATATAGGGTAGTAAAATTTATACAATCTCTACCTATAACTGACCCTAGAGTATCATATATAAATTTAGTTTGTTTGGTAAAGGCTGAGACAGTACCATTATATAATGACCCAATTCCACCTATGGTTGATACAGCACCGCCCGCAAGACCTAACCAACCAGCAGGAGTGGCCGCAGCAGGAATTGAACCAGCCAAAACTAAAATACCAGCAGTAGTAAAAAAAGCAGCCCCCATAAGACTACCAACATTTTCATATAATATTTTTTCATGAGAATAACTAAAAATACTATTAATTATTTCCAGGTCGGATAGTTGTACGGGGTCGCGGTCATAAGTTATCAGGTTTGGAGTTATCAAAGTTCTAAATCCACCATCGGGAGTAAATACATGGGTTACATCTTCAACTTCTACAGCACCAAACATATCATTGGTATAATCCTGGATGTGTATTATATCATATGGTTCTATCTGTACATTACCTACTATCTCTATGGTGCCTTGATACATCTTTGCTACCTCTCGTTGTAGAAGATTAACTCCCACTACTACAAAGGAAGGAAATAGTTCCCAACGAGGGTCGTTCAAATTTAATATATCAACATTAGAACGAGAAATTTTAGATAGATATTCATTTATGGATTTCTGGTCTTTGGTTTTAATTTTCTGGTATTCTCCAAAATAACTATCAATAGAACCACAGACATCAAACCAGTTTGTATCAACATTCTTCTGGAAGGAACTTAAGGTTCTAATATTTTCATCCCTCAGGTCACCAAAAGATTTCATAGTCCAGACATTAAGTTTATCGTAATCTTTCAGAGTAAAATCATTACCACTCAATAATTTAGGTTCAGTAAAATAATAAACATTAACGACATTATTGAATGAGTTAGACAATGATATATTATTAGTTATAATATTAGAAGTGTCCGTCAATAGATGATGTTTTTGTAATTTTTTATATCTGGGGTCCTGTCCTAAAGAAGGGTCTCGATTATCTAAAGTCTTACTGACTCCATAGTATTCTTCAGGTAATAACTTAAAGGTCAGATTTTTATTCTTATTGAGATTATAAATATCAACAACTATCTTAACAAAGTTATCTTTTCTATCATTTCCAGAGGACCGGTTAATAAAATCAAAGGTGGTTATTTGTTCTTTGGGTATAGTACCCAGTTTATAAAGATTATAGAGAGCATCTACAAGATCACTTTCTGGACCACCACCAAAGAAAGGAGCAGCATTAGTTTGAAGAAAATCAGTAATGAGTCCAACGATATGTGATTTCTGTTCCGTTGTCATATTTTTATAAAGATAAAGTGCTAGAATTTTGGCCGTAAGTTCATCTTGAAATAAATCATACATATCAGAAAATTCTGATTTTAAGAAAGCAGATGTTTGGGCTTGACTTCCAACTACACTACCTACGACACCACCAACAACTGTTCCAACACCAGCAGTCAACACTGAACTAACAACCGTTCCAACAGCCTGACCTTTAACAACGGTATTGGTAGACCCACGAGTTATAGTAAATAGACTATCTTGAGATATATTTTTAAGACCAAATATCTTCTCAGTAACCATATTAATATTCTGAACTACTTCTTTTATATGTTTAGTATCAAGGGTAGAATAATCATAGGCGTCTGTATATTTATAATATCCAGCCTTATCTCCTATAAATATAGTCTCTCGTATCTCATTAAGGTTGGAAAGACCGTCAGTATTAAATAATTTAACCGTAGGAAAGGTATTTCTATGATATAATGATAGTTCGTTAAGGGATTCCCAGACCGTCTGGTCATAGATTACCCAGTCGAAGGTTGGATGTTGAAAGTAATTATTGGCTACTATATTATAGGGTAGATAGATATTTTCATCTCTTGGGTTGTCTTTAACAAACTCCTCTGCTGAGATTCGACCAAGAATATTACTTAGTAGAAACCTATCACCAAAACTTCCTCTAAACTTATCTGAATTTTTTCCATTGAAACGAACTATAGGGTCAGACTCAGGAGTAGATAATATTCCAAGTCCTTCTATACCTGGAATCATATCCAGGGTGGCTGAAGCTATATCTCCGTGACCTTTATTACTGGATAACATTCCAAATTTCTCAGCAACTATCTTTTGATTAAGTTGCGCGGAAAAACTTTGGCATATTAGTTCAGTCTGGGGACCAACGTTCATCTCTACTATCTTACCTATAAATGCTATATCAAGGACGTCATCACTCGAAGCATACCCCATCTTAATTAGAATCTTAGCGCCAGGTTTAATATCCAGGGTCCCAAAAAAGGTATTTTGAACATCTGGAACTTGGGACTGAAACCAGTCAGAAGACTCTCTATAGAAACTAAATCTGTCAGTTATAGTACCAGCAACGTTACTTAATATCACTCTGGCGGTGGTACTGGCCATAGTTTTACTACGGTGTATCTCTATGGACTGGACGGCATTATATAAGAAGTATTGACCTAACTGTTTAAATACATTTCTTTCAGATTCGAGAAAGTAGACTTTAAATGTAGGATATAATTTTATGGTCGAGTCTTTAACCCTGGCTGAAGAATTTAATAGTTGATGCTGAAGTTCAATTTTTTTCTTTTCTGAGGTAAAATTCTGACTATTCCAATATTGGACCAGACCTACATCAGGAAAGGAATCTAAATCTGGCATTGTTTTAGTTGTTATATAAGTAAAAATAGCCTGATTTAGTCTAATATAATAGCCAATCTTATTATAGACTGAGTTCTGTAGATTTCTCACATCAGGCAATGAAACAAACCTTCCAGTAGAGTCTTTATCATTGGTTGTGATTTTACTTCCTTCATTAAAACCATAGGCACCAAGACCACCCATACAGGTCATCTTTGATTTAATATCGTCCGGAAGTTTAGTGGAATCATAATTTTTTAGGATTGATGTGACTATATCTTGTAGATTTATAAGACTTTCCTTAACTCTGGTAGTCATATTACTATTTTTAAAGGCTTCGGTTAATCTATCAGCCTGCGATTTTTGGTCGCCAGGGTCACTGATTAATTTCTGCGTAAGATATTGATTTATAGTCTGATAGATAATAACTATCTCTATAAGAGTTTTAGCACGAGCAGCCACCAGAATATCTAACTTAAACAAGTCTTTATCTTCTATGAGTCCACCAGATAATGTAAGTTGTCTTTTATATTCGTCCCTAGCCTTATCAAACTCTTCTTGAGTTTTATATTTATCTCGTAACATATCAAATAATCTAACATACTCATCAATTTTTGCACTACTTAGAATGCTCTTTCCTAAGACCATGGAACTATATAGTTGTTGTAGTCTATCTAAAGATTCATCGAGACTATTTTTCCATAGGACCTGTTCCTGTATTCCTGGTAAAACTTCAGGAAGAAAACCAGAGAGGACAGGGATAGCATCATTAAATTTATGATAGATTTCATCCATATCTATGATAGAACCCATCATACCCATCTTTGCGGCGGAGACGTCTCGTTCTATGGAATCGTGAATGAATTGAAGTAACTCTGTATCAGGTGTTAAATTATTATATAGATAAAATTCCGGACTGAGTTTTATAAAATTACTCTGAGTATCATCCAGTAGAAAATCAGGGATATCAAAATCTGGATAACAACCTATCCTATTAAAACTTATAGATTTTTTATACTGGTCTAATATAGACGAACCTTTAGAAGTGGAATTTAATATCGCATCTCTGATATCGGGATCTTTAATGATAGTCCTGGCAAAACCATAGAGAACACTTTTCTTATATTCTTCGAGGACTGTATAAAAATATGGGTCTATTATTGAACGGACTTGTTTTGACATTGAGTCGAGTTCGACATCTGCTGTTGTTAACCCAAGATAGATTGGAATGAATGTGGCTGCGACTGGCAAGGAGAAAAATCCTACTATCATTGCTGGTAGTGCTGTTAATAATCCAAGTCCACTCTCAGGATTACTTGCAGTCCAGTCTTTAATAATTGCTAATCCAAATTTTTGAAAGAATCCCTGGTTGGTAGGTTGGTTAAGAACTTCATTTACTATAGCATCAGATTGGGCTTTAAGTAACTCATCGTAACGAGAATATATTAATTTAATAATCTCTGCGAATTTTGGGTTATCAGAAATTAATCTTTTAAAATTACCAGTGGCTACCTCGTCTATTTCTGAGATAACGAAAGATGACAATCTTTTTTTATACTCCTCATAACCCTTAGGAAGATTATTAAGGTTAATAATACCAGCAATCTTTGATTCTAAATTTTTACCATACTCAGAACAGACAAACGATGCTCTAATAACATCTTCTAATTCTGTTATTTCTTCTCCAGTTGGATTTTTAAATGTTCTTATTTTAAAAGTGTCTGTCTTTATATTTCGTTGAGCATCTCGTTCGAACTCAAATTTGGCGATATATTTTGATAACTCTATCTCTAACTGGTTGGAATCTTTGGCATCTTGGATTGAATGGTACTGTTCCAGGGTAAAGTTGGCCTGAGACAAATTTAACATCGTGGCCCAGGAACCAGGCATACCATCTATAGAAGAACTATTACTGGAGTTAATAACGACCTTTTTTATATTAAAAGCATCCCATATGGTGTGAGGTTCTTTGGTCATTATTTTAACACAAGGGTCCATCCATGTTATTAGTTCTGGGGCGGCATAGTTAATAATCTTAACCGTGTCGTGGACCCTATCAGACATCAACGATAACTGGTTTTTAAGATCTGAAAGTCCTGTAGAGACCAACTTTAAAGACATATTAATATCATCAGAACCTATATGTTGGTAGAAAGGATATTTAGAACATTGTAGTTCTATAGGAACGAATTTATTAGTAAAAGATAAACTCCAGCCAGTTATTACATCGTTATGGTTATCTATGGTGATGGACTCAGACTTAATAGGTAATCTTATCACTTTGGCGGTCTCGCCAGCCTCACCTGAGCTATCTAAAACAACGACATCCTTGCTAAGTTCTCCACTTAAGTATTGAGTAATACTCTCAATACAGTTTAGAAGGTTCTTTGTTTTAATAGCATCACCGGCGGCCCAGTTATATAAAGAATCTAAAGCAGTATTTAAAGTTATTACCCCATCCTTATTTAAAAACCTGTCTTCTTTTACTCCAACGTGTTGAACATTGCTTATAGTAGCGAGTATATCTTGTTGCTTTAGATTGACTCCTTGTTTGGTGATATTAAGATAATTCTTAAAGAATATAAAAGCATCTGGTGAGAAGGCTTCTCCTAATGATAACATATCAAGTTTAAGAATACCCTTAGAAAACAGATTGGTAAATCCTCTGGTAAGATAATCCAAAGGATTTTTTATTTCTACGTCATCTAAAGGTGGTATATCTATGTTATGTATCGCGGCCAGGTTTTGAAATACGGCCCGACTTTCATTAAGTTCCAGCTCAGTACCACGATATAAGGACGCAATATTAATAAATGAAGCAACTATCAAATTTTTAAAGTCTTCGGGAGTTCTCATGGCGGAGGCTATATCATTGAGTAACTTATATCTGGATTCAATAACAGCCCTTTTATCCTTAGATAGTTCTCTCAATAACCCAGAGAATTCACCTTTTATATAACCATACTGTAACTCTATAGGTTTTTGGTTGGAAGTTGAGTAATAATGTCGTAACATATTACCCGGATTTTTAGGACGGAAAGGTGCTATCAGAAAACTTTGTCCTACACGAGCATTGGTAGAACTTACCGTAGGTACTGGATTGCCATACTCATCCAGGATAACATCCCGGTCTATAATCATAGCCTGATAGAACGCCCTAAAGGGAAGACTTTCCCTAAAATCATATGACTTATTAACATTTAAAGTTAATAGATTAAGATAGTCTTTTTCTATCTTACTTACGGCATCACTTTGTTTATCTTTATCTAAAGAACTAAAAACCCTTAAGTACTGTCTTTTAACATCACTCATCGACCTTAAAGCCTGAAGACCAAAGGTCATCGAGGCAGTGTCCATTGGTAACAAACCTATCTGGACTTGTAATGAGTTAGGAAAACCTTCTATGGATTGTACGTTAATACTCTCTAAAGCCATCGAAATAAAAGGAGACCCATAACGAATTTCCTGGAAGAAATCACAGATATCTTTATTTCTAACATTAACGAAGGGTGTTCTTTTAAACATTGCAAATAGAGGTATCAGTTGGTAGTTAATAGAATTTTCGTTAGGAAATATAAGGGTTATAGATACCTGTTTTACCTGTTGCATAGTAGGTATCTTTGGAGTCCCGGCAGTTCTTAAGGTAGGAAAACTTTGATAGCCATTCTGAGATAGAAACGTAAGTTGGGTCGGGTCAACTATAAAAACCAGGTCACCAATCTGTAGTGCAGAGTCAGGAAAACCCAACTCTGAAACGTCCGGACAGGTAAGGTCATTTCTTGTTAACAAAGAACTAAGGGCGGGACCAAGAAGTTTAGTCCCAAAATCTTCAAGTTTCTTTTCATTAACCTTAGAGATATCTAATCTGGTTATTTTATAAGAACGAGCACCAGACATAATACTACTAAGGTCATCATCTCTAAGACGAGGAAAGGTAGTTAGGGTCGAGTATTTTAGACCATCACTAAGGGAACAGATAAGATATTTTCTTTCCCCAGACCTTCCAAATTCTAATAAATCACATTCTCTATATTGAGCATTTAATAAAACTATGGAATTTTCTACCTCACTACCAAGTGTTACATTAAGTTCACTAAATACTTTATCGAAGGCCCCAGATAGTTTATTCTGATATCCTATATTATTAAAGTTAGGTTCATAGAGAGAACTGAAGTCTTTTTGTAATAACTGAAATAAGACAGTTCCTAATGAACTAAAATTAGTAAGAGAGATATAATTAGCCATTAAGATTCCTGGGTTGTTGGAAAGGACCTAAGGAAAGAGGATCGTCTATTTCGACTATATTAACTTTTGTAGGAAGACTATTAAAATTTGATACTGTATTCTGGATGGATTTTATATAACTATCTATATCAGTCCCATCTGGAACATTTATAATAACACTACACTCTATAGAATTCATAAATTACTTCTATGTATTAGTATAGTCCATGGCGTCTTGAGAGGTTTCCAGAACCAAAATAAGGAATAGTCGACGTTTTATTTATATAACTTATCCCAGGTCTCTGCCTGAAATCATACATTGTTGTATCGGTCATAAAGGAATTTTTAAGTAACTTATTGATAATATTAGCTTTACCAGACTTTTCTTTAGCATTATCATGCCCTAATCTTACAAAAGCCTCTTTTGAGAATGAAGCATTGACCATATCTAGAGGTAGTCTTCTTTCAAGTTCTACATCGGTAGAAAATGCGTTGGTATTACCTTGTTGGTCAGTCCCTAAATCCACGAAGGCATCCAGAGGGTTAGTAGAACTACTTAGTTGATGAGGTCTAAATAAGTTAGCAGCAAGGAAAATCCCAGCACCTATAGCACCATATTTACCCAACTTACCATGGGTTATAGTCTCAAAGTCATTGAGTTTAAACCTTGTTTTAACATTATCTATGAATTGATTAAAAGAGTTATCATTTCTTGGAACATAACCTCCAGTGAGTTCGTCGGCCACCTCACTATAGGCCACTGTACCAAAATCATTTAACATTCTATCTAACTGTGAGGCATCCCTACGACCAAAGGTTATATCCTCTAAAGATTTACTACGTTGCCTTATCTTATTACTCATCCTGTTGGCTTTATCTGCATCAATCGATGCTCCAGTAATAATATCAAAAAGATGGTTAGCATAGTTCTCAATACCACCTTCAGGAGTACCAGAATAGTCCGTAGTAATAGCCCCAACAAAGTTTTTACGGACAACATCTTCAAGTTCTTTCTTGGATGGGTCCTTCCAGAAAGACATTATGTTGTCCAATTCTGCCACATCTCCTACGTGTTTGCTCAATGCGATGGCTGGTTGAGTTACAGAACCTATGATACCATGGTTTAAGTCTCCTATGATATCCGCCGTCTCTCTGGCCGATAGAGTTTTCGCGCGCATAAGCACGTCCTTGACCCTTTTTTTAGCGAGGTTAGTGGCTATAGGAATTTGATTTTTAGAAGCCATAGCATATAAAGGTTCATTAAGTCTCGTCTGAAGATGTTCAGGAGTTATTACCTGAGGACTGGAGGAACTCATTCTACACACTAAGTCGGCTATCTGTTCAAAGTTGGCCCCATAATCAACTTTTTCGGAAGGGACTTGGATAGTCTTTGCTTTTCCATCTCTACCCCAGTAACCAAGGGTGGTCATTCCTCCAGAATTACCAATTATTTTAATGTTCTTTCCAAGTTTAACTACCTCACCATTCTTACCTTTTTCTATCTCATTGTTCATCGTCTCAATCTGGTTCTTAAAATATGGATTCTGCATTAAAGCATTTAGTGCTTTACCGTGTTCTTTATTTAATTCGTCTGCTGATGCAACAACCCCCATTGCCTTATTTAATAAACAAGTCTCGTCTGAGTCACTGTCGAACTTCATTAATTTAGTAAATATAGTATGAGCATAAAAAGAATTTTTATCTATCCCTAAGTAGTCCGCCACATTACTTTTTACTACCCCCATCCTATAGAGACCTATAGAATTTTCTCCAAGGACTGGAAATCTTGTGAAGACACCACCAGGAAGGGTGGTCTTACCAGATATTAAATCTTCAAACTTAAATCCTTTTTCTGCAATACTTTCAAGATGTTGTCTTAAGTTTTTAACTTCTCCATTAATAGTAGTGGTCATTCTATTGAAGGTATCTTCGTGAATAAACAAGGTATCAAGGGTAGAGTTAGTAATAGAATTTACCACTCTGGTGGCGTCTTCCCTTGCTTTAGGTTCAAACCCACTAAAACCATTCTGTTTTAATAACAATGCACTTTGAATTATACTCTCAACATTCTTATGTTTAACGGTAAGACCAGAAGGAGCAAATTGTTCAGCCAACCATGAGGTCGAGGTTTTATCTGACTTGATTGCTGTAGTTAAATACTGAAACATTTTTCTTTGCAATATATTTTTTGCTACCTGATAGGATTCAACGTGGTGGTCCGTCTTAGTGAGCATATTTGCATAATGCCGATAAGCCAGGAGGACTTCTTCCCTCAGGTTAGTTTCGCTATTTGATAGTAAAAAATCATTGGAGATTCTATTAAAAGAATTAGAACGATAAGGGTCGGCCGACATTACAAAATTCTTCATATGAATAACTCTATCGGGTTTTCCATCAGAACCAACCCTTTCCTCCACAGAAAATATAGAATCCTGTTGTTTTTCCTCGTGAATCTGGTGAAAGAGATCGAATATTTTGTTAGATAATACTTTAATTTCGTTTTCGTTCTTGTTTTTAAGACCTGGAGAAAAATTTCCTGCCGTCTTGATAAGTTGGTCTATGGGTAAATCGAAGGTAGAAAACTTTCCTTTAAGGGTTAAATCTAAAGATAATACTCCATCGTATTTCTGAAATCTATCTGTTATTTCCTGTACTTCTTTAGAACTATACCATCGTCTATTTCCTACAAGAGACTTTAATAGTTTTCCTTTATTAGCCAATAATTCCTGACTTATGACTGCTATCTTTTCTTCCATGGCTTTTCTGGCATTGGGGTCTTTGGCTAACTCTGTATACTGCACCAGTTCCATCAATCTTTCATTGGCAGCCTTTAGGTCATTATCGGTTAACAAGGTATTTTTTTCTGCAGCCATGGCCAGTCTACCAGGACGGTCTATTAGAAAATCTAAGTCTTCCCTGGTAAGACTTTTACCCTCTGCTATATTGTTAGATAACAATGTATCCCTGAAGTTCTCATAGGTTTTCTTGGCTGATTTATATTTAACGAATCTTTTAAATAATACATTATCCTTAAGAAATTCTTTGGTATATTTACCAAATTTGTCTTCACTATGCATGACTTGCATAAGATAGTCATTTCTTAATAAAGAATGGGAGGTTCTTGAGTGGGTACCTTCATCTATACCAGAAAAGGCCACCTGTTCTGCGGTAGCATTAATTCCAGTCATATAGAAAGGTTTGTCGGTAGTACCTACATTAAAGGCCTCCATTAGAATCCCACGTCCTTCTTTGGCCGTCAAAAACTCGACAAAGGAAGTTAAATCAACACCAAGTTGGTTTATACCTTTCTTATCTAAAAATTTAAAGGCTCCTTCCTTAGCTTCCCATTGTTTATAAATTTTCTCATAGTATTGTTTAAAAGTCTGTCGAAGAGATTTTTCAGACCTTTCCTTACCAAAAACTATATTGTTATATAACTCAGCCTGTTTTTTTTCATATATATAACCAGCATCTTCCTGGAACTTCATTATTTCTTTAAAAGAAACGTCCACATTGCCGTAGGAACGATAGAATAAATCTATGTCTGATTCAGATTTTAAATTAGCAAAAGGTTTAATACCTTTATTACCAGTATTAATTATAATCTTACCATTGTCATCACTTATGGTACCGTTAATAGCAGAAGCAATCTTCTTAAGATTTTCTCGAGCTTTGGATATCTTATCTGATGTGGAATGACGTTCATAGATAACATCAAAGTTCTTTCTGATGGCCTTATTTAATAGGGCCATCTTAAGGACTGCAAAATGACCCTTTTCCAAGAAGTCGGCGTTGGACATCATATCTACTCCCAAGGTGGCCATGGCCTGAGATAAAACTTTGTTCTTTGAAAGCATAGCACGAGAACCATAAAGAGTAGCCATCACCGGATGTTCCATTATCTCAGCACCTTCAGCAAACCTCTGAATTTTTGCATATATTCTTGGTTTATCTACTAACCGACTATTTACTGAACTGGGTTCTACATAGAAACCTGTAAATCTTCCCCTCATTCTACTCTTGTTTTGAATGATACCAAGGTCTGTCTTGGCGAAAGTTTCATTTAGAGAGGACATTACATCTACCTGGTTGGATACTTTGGTACAGGCCTGTTCCCATATTTCTGTGGTAAAAACACCATTCTTACCACTATCTCGTGATAACTCTGCAGCAGTAGTTTCTATTCTTTTACGGAATAATAAAAGTTTATCATTAATCTCGGGATTACTGGTGAGTTCTCCCTGTTCTAACAATATTGTATCTTCGATGGTCTTACCTATGTGTATCTTATTAAGAAATTCCTGGCTAGCCACATTAAGACCTTCACTGCCCATCCAAGGATTCCATAAATATATCGTATTTGCTACGACCTGATGAGAGTAGTAGTTCTTGTTAGCATCCACTGACCTTGTAACTATATCCTCAAAATCCATCAATGCGTCGGTTATCATTGAGGGAGTGAACATTCTTCGTCTTTCCCAGTTATGAACATAGGTAGATTTATCTCCAGTCCTTTTTTGTTTCTTAAGTTCCTTCCTCCACCAGGAAGAAGGTCCTACCCATACTCCCCTGTGCAGATGGTCCCACTGTTTCTGTAATGGGTCCCCTGGAACAGGAGTAAGACTGTTCTGTCCAAATAGTGAATATCTGAGTTTAGAACGCATACCTTGAGTAGCAGCCGACATTGTAACAAACCCAACCCCTGGTATATTCCTTCCTTCTAATGACCTGCCTATATCTAACTCATCCTGGATAGTTTTCTGACCACTATATTTTAAATATCTCTCCAGTCTTTCTTGGACTGGGTCACTGAAGAACTCGTTACCTTCTTCTGATAGAGTATGAAGATATCTAAATATGGCAGTGGTAATAAGAGTGTCTACTGTGGGAGAGACGTGCATCTTCCCAGTAAATAACTTTGCTCTTTTTTTATCTGAAAGATGACTTAAATCTAATAACTGAGATAACTGAGAATTTTCTAAAAATTTACCCTTTCTTTTACTGGATAAAATCTTAAGAATACGGTCCTGGTTCATGGTATTTAAATCTACACTCTCACCAGTTATTCTACCTAAGATAGTCTTAAGGACTTCTTCAATAGATAGAGACGACTCACTCCCTGTAGTTCTTTGCATGACCCATTGAATATCGTGAACATCTATGACGCATTCATCCAAAGACCTTTGTGCTTCAGGACTCATTATAGTTTTTAAAAAACGAAGGTCAAAATCATTACCGTTCTTAACTACAACATATAACCTTTTATTTCTATCCAAAGATTGCTTAGTCTTATTAATAACATTAAGAACTTCACGTAAGAAATCATCATTACTATGATATTCTCCAGTCTTATTTTTATGTAACATATCCTTAAAGGCGCCGATGGCTCTGTCGGGGTCCTTTTCTCCAGTTATCTGTTTCATCCAGTTAATGGCGGGGTCTGTATAACCTAAGATACCATCCTTAACATATTTATCTAAAACTTCTATAGGATGTTCACTCATTAACTCGAAGGCATCTATAACTTTACCATTTTTATGAATATCCGATAGACTAAACCCAGCCCCATAGACCTGGGTACTTATGTCCTGGACTGAGTGGGTTGGACCAGCATTAGTTAAAGATAGAGTTTCTAAGTCTATAGTTAAAACCATTGCGTTGGGGTCTCTAAGTGCGGCCTTAAAAGTTCTAAGGGAATTTAATCCATTGCGAGTCTTATTCAGAAGATATTTAGAATTTTTAGGATTTGGATGGGTCAAAGACACCAAAAGAGGGTCCCATATACCAGCCATCTTTATCATATCTCTGACCTGACCAGTATATTTAGGAAACATTCTTTGAAAGATAGACAGATTATAAGTAATCTGATTAATAAACTTCTCAGGATGGTCTTTAAATTCACCACTGAATACCCTGGTCTGTAATGACTTTCTAATCATTGCTGCCATTGCCTGAGTACTATTATTAGTTTTTATATTATCATAAGCAAAATAGTTAGAATCTATAATAACTTCCTGGTCCATTATCTTGCGGGCATTTAATAAAGACCCAGGAAGAAAACCATCCAACGCTATAGGTAATTCAAAACTATAGGTATTTTTGTTGTTGTGTTTTATAGAGATAATGGCCTTACGGGTCATGTTAGGACCTTTACCATAGGTCTCCATCGTAAAATTAACATCAGATACACCATAGAGGTTTTCCCCAGAGGCATCCTTACTCTCACGTATTTCCGTGAGAAGGTCTACAATACCTCTTAAATCTCTGGTATATTTATAGTTCAATTTTCGTTTAAGTACATCGGATTTGAACTCTCTGAAACCTGAACGAGAGGTATATAACTCAGACTTACCATCCCAGGATTTTAACTGTTTCATCAGGTCTTCTTGTTCTGAGGCAGCAAAGAAACGAATTTCTTTAGCAGAGGGAACCTTACCATAGATATCTTTTACTCTATTATTAGAATCCTTGGAACTGGCATCCTCCATAAAAGATTCCCTGCGGGCCAAAATATGGTTTACTATACCATCACCTTGAGTCGATCTGACCTTTAAAGCAAAGAGTCTGTCCCTGAATTCTTTGGTAGTAACGTTGGCAGCCTTATATCTACTAGCGTAAACTCTATATAGTTTTGCTATCCTTTTCTGATATAGGTCAGCATATTCTAAATCATTTTCTACATAGTAGTTATGTATAGCGGAGACGGCCTCTATCTTTGTTGTACTGGCATCACCCCAGGACTCTATGTCCTCAAACTCACCAATATTTTTGGCCCCATGGATAGATATAAACTCTTTAATAGTGTCATATCTTAAAGGTTTAAATAATAAATTAAGGTCTTTAGCTTCCTCGGGATTTAGTTTATGTAGTAGTGTATTATCTATCTGTGACTGGTCCCCGACCTTACCCTTCATAGACATCTCTATCTCCATACGATTAATGTTATTAGTGGTAAAAGTTGAGGGTCTCAAAGGAGAGTCGAGTTCAGCCTTAGTGGCTTCCACTGTAATAGTGTGTCCCTTAAGAGAATCCTTGGACTGTAATATAGGAGTATTCTGTCCAGTTTCTTTCTTATATTCCTGTTGTGCGAACTTATCAAACTCTTTTTTGAAATGGGCCTGGATTAATTTAAAGGCTGGTCCTCTAAATTTATACATTCCATAGAAACCCACACCAGTACCTATAATTGCCATACCTTTAATAGCAGTCTTGAGATACCAATTCTGATGAGGTTCTTTATCGTTCCTTTTAAAGGGTTCTATTCTAGCCATATTGTTCACTATTCCTTAAAGCCCGTGCTATAGATCTACTCCGGTCGCGCCTTACAGTAACATTTACTATATTAGTATCGAATGAATTATTGATATAGACTTGAATATTTGGAGATATATCACTACCTATGAATATATTAGAAAGAGAAGATTTAACCTGTAAGGGATTAGCTTCGTTGGTATTGGACATATATTCTTCAGTATCTACTGGTCTTGGATTAACACCTTCTTGTAATCTTAATAGTTGTTCGTTCCATCCCAGACCAAAGTCATGTTCTTTCATTCCCTGGTCCTGGACTGTCTTCATTTCGATGTCCTCAAGAAATACAGAAGGGTCGAATATAGACTTATCAAACTTATATTTTGGACCACTCACCAGATTATTACTAACGTTACCATTATAAACTTCAGTATTATTTTTTGCGTCATTTTTTCCCCACTGAACTTTTAAAGCATTCCCTAAGTTTTTAGGAATATATTTAAGTATCTCAGAACGTTCATTTTTATCAATGACATTCAACCATCCTGAAAGATAGGGTTTTTCCGTGTAACTTGTACCACGGAATAGATTAGCAATATTTTCTGGATTTTGAGTAAAGGCTTTTATAGTGGCATCTCTTGAGTTCAAAAATTCTTCTTTAACCAGACCATCACTGAGAGTGGCTAATCTATTATACCGTTCATACTTAGCGGCATCAAAATAGTCTGATATCTGTCTTTGTTGTTTAACTTCTCCTGGAATATAAGGAGCATCGTTAAATTTTCTTAAAAGACCATTGGCCGAACCATAAAGAGCACCAAGAGCACCCATCAAAGAGGCACCAAAACCACCACCCAGTATCAGACCACCACTACCCCACGCTAGAGCACCACCAAAAGGGTCAGTCTTACTTAACATCTTTTTTCTATAGGGGTCTATAAAAGACCTATAGGGTTCATCCCACGGAGTAAATTCTCGACCATATAATCTAATCTGTTTATAATGCTCCAACGGGTCTTTAAAGGCAAAGAGTTTATCTGTTATTATAGAATGAGTATTAACAAACTTTTCCCAGAGGGCACTCAAAGCTCTGATTGGTAAAGGATAATCCGCCGCAGCCTTAATATCTTCATTGATAGACTGTATATTAACAGTACTGTCAGGAGACATTATATCTCCAAATCTTTTAGGATACAACTCGTAGGTTCTCATTCTTGCGTCGTGATGTTTCAGGGTCCTCTTATATTTGGATATTTCCTTCTCATCCAAGACACCAAACTTTATCTGTTGCTGAACCATATACTTGGCTTCTTTAAATTCTTTACTCGATGGAGAAATATCACTAAGAATATTAAGTCTATCCAACCAACTATAAGAATATCCATATTTATCGGCCACACCTTCACCTAACATGTCGGCCGCAGTCTGTCTGGCCTGTTGTAACTTATCAAGGTCCTTTTCAAAACGATGTTTGCTATAATGTATATTATAAGTCTTAACTTGAGAAGGATTATCTCTGTTAACATATAACAAAGTACCTTCCCGCATCTTTAACATCCTAAGATAGAAATTCAATTGCGAGTTCGAAGATATTATATTGGTTAAACAAAACGATCTAGATTTTTCAACTTCAATATCATATACATATCCATTATATATATATTTATCTATTTTACGAACTCTGTATCCAATATATTCACCAAAATCTCTAATAAAACGACCACTTGTTTTGTCTTTATAAAAATCAAGTCTATAAAATAGATTTTGAGTTTTAACCCAAATACCTTTAATAGAACATTTTTTCTGTCTTTTAATAGTTAGTGCTGGATTATAACCAAGAATTATACATAAATCCATTAAATCTATTACTAATTGATAACTTGCGGTTCCAAGAATATATTTATTGTCTTTAGTAATGTGACCATCACCTCTCATATATCCATCAAATATTCCTTTTAAAAAGTTAATGTTATAATAAAATAATCTTCGATCTATTTTTTTTGTTTTTGTTTTCGAAAATAAATCTTGAATTATTGCCGAAAAAACTGTTGAATTACAAATTATGTTTCTTACATTATTTTCAATTTGCTCGTCTAGTGTACTATCTAAACCTATTGATTTTAAAATATTACTAATATCATCAGTGTATTCTTTTTCTTTTATATGAAAAGACCAAATAATTTGTCTTTTTGTTGCTGATCCTTCGGCAAGATAATATCCAAATAACTTTCCAATATCATAATCAAAAGTAGTAAAATTTGGAATCTTTCTTGATCTATTAGTTAAATAGTTTTTAATATTAAATTTATTATTAAAATATTTAAGAACTCCACATTTTGGTTTATATCTTAATAAAAAATCTCCATTATTAAGATCTTTTGCTTCTATCCATTCAGGTTTATAATCTAAATAATATTTATGTTTACAATTATAACAAGGACCTCTTCCTTCAAAACAAGGAGAAGACGAATTACTACTATTTGCATAAGAACATCTTTTAGTTTTAATTCCAAGTAGTTGATGATTGTGTGTACACTCAATAGAATTATTTGACTGACCAAACATAGTTAATTTATAAATAGTTTCATTAATTTCCCTTTTAGAGGTAGATATAACCTGTTCTTTTTTTCCAAATCTATTTCTAATAAATTGTCCAGGTTCTATATCTTTTATTGATTTAATAGACCCATTGTTCATTATAACATTATTAGTACCGGTTAGGCACATATGTTGATTCTTAGGAGCATCCAACTTATCGAAGGCTTCGGACCCTATAGTTTTTATTTCAATGGCCCTTCGACCTTTACCACCAGTACCATCCTTAATGATGGCGTCGACGTGACCACTAATGTCATGTTTAACATCATAGACCAAAGCCTCGGCCTGGATTAACATTCCTTCAGAAGCTAATAAATTCTGGATAGCCTTATGCATTCCAGTACCTTGTTCCATTATGTCGTATTCTTCTTTTAATACAGGAGGTAATAATCCAGTAAAATATTGAATACTATGTTCTGTAGGTGATCCAATCATAGAATTATGAACCAACGCAAAAGGAACACAATAGTTGTGATTTTTTTCAATATTTAAATCATATACTTTACCACAATAATATTTTTCTTTTATATCTACAATTTTAAACGGAATAAATCCTTTATATATTAATGATTTAAAATTTATATCAGAATCAATAAATCCAAATACTTTTCCTAATATTTCGGCCTGTTCACCATATAATCTTATTCTAAAACAGTTAGAAGAAGATATGATTCTTTTCTCTTTGATAAATAATACATCTTTTGCTGTCTTATACGAAATACCTGGTCTAAATCCTAATGAACACAAAAGTTTAAAAATAGAAAAAGAAAGATTTTCAATACAAGAAACAGAACTTAATTCTCTACCCTGTTTTTTATTTATTCCTTTTATATAACATCCATCACCAAGAAAATAACCAGATAATAAAGAAGTAATATTTTCTATTCCAATATTATAAATAAAATATGGTAATTTCTTTAATTTTGTTTTACCACATAAAGATAATAAGATATCTCTTAAAATTGTTGAATTTATAACTAATTGAGCAGCATTATCATGATAAGTTAAATTATACGAAGCATTGAATATTTTTTTCGAAACTTTAATAACAAAATTATAAAATTCATCTTCTTTTTTATTAAAACTAAAATTAACTTGATAATCTCTGATTGAACCTTCTGCTAAATAAAATCCAATTAATTTCATTAAATCAGTAGTAATTGGAAGGTATCTATTTAATCGTTTTTTTCCTGAAGACCAAATTTCGTCTTTATTATATCTTTGTTTAATATAATATTTATTAAATGATTTTAATAATAATTTTAAATCTATTTCTTTAATTGAATTTTCAACTGGAATGATTGGAGAAATTAAATAATCTCCAACTTCAAGTTTAGATGCTGTGTATTCTTTAATTTCGTAATCTGGAACATTACAATATTTTATTTTTTTATTACATTCAAAACAACATCTTCTTAATTTAGATTGGTCAGGATAATATTTACACTTATTAGTTTTTATTACAAATATATTATGATTTTTTGTGGTTTTAATATTATATCTCTTATTTATTCCTTTTAATTCTATCTCTAGTAATTGTCCATTAAAATCTTTTTCAAATAATTTATTAATATTTTGATAAGATCCATCAAAAGTAAGTGTAGTTTTAGCTTGAGTGATTGGAACCAATCCATCTTTTGTATCAATTAATGTGTCTGGAGTGAAACACGCTCTCGCAGGCATACTTCGTTTAAGTCCAGGATGCGTTCTAGAGTATGCGGAACCTGGAAGTCTTAATTCTCCAGACATTACTTTTGTAAATGGATCTCCTTTTGTAAACTCTTCAGGCAGATAATCAGGCATAAGGTTAGGTATTGGATTTATGCCATACCTATCAGCATCCGGTTTGTTAATAAGTCTGCGAATGCCTTCTGTAAAGATTCCAAGACCACCCAAGTTAAGGTCGTAAAAAGATCTAGACTGAGATGCTATCCTTCCCGCCGTTTCTAACGTTGGATATACCTGTTGTTTATCTATCAATCGTTTTCTGGCGGTCTTTGCTAAAAATCCTGGAAGACCAGCAAAGTTCGTCACATTATCGAGAAAATCTTCTCCAGCACCATGTGCCCAGTTCTTACCCATAGTAGGAGTATACATACCAAAGGACGCCGACCTACCACCCATGGAGTTTAACCCGGCGGTATGTCTCATCATTCCTAAACTTTCCTGCAGAGTAGGAGGAGTTATAGCAAAGGGATAGGTTTGTTGGTCTTCTCCTATGCTACCTTGTAAAAACTCCCGATGCATTGTAACTTGTGGTTTAATTATTCTACCCACTGTGGAGGCAACCAGAGGACCTATCACTGGAATTTCTTCGCCGAAACCACCACTGAGACCGTAAGGTCTCGAAAAGTATGCATGACGTTCCAAATAAAATGGGTCTACAAAATCTCCTATGGAAACACCCAGAGGCCAGATAGGTTCATGTAGTAATTTTCTAAAGGTAGAACCATACATGGTATCCGTCTCTTTCCATCGAGAAGAAAGTCTTACATACCAGTTAGGTCTATAACCTATGACTTTAGAACCCTGCCACGGCGTTCCCCCAAGTAACCAGTAGGGATTTTTCATTATAGGGACTTCAACTTCTCCACTATACTCGGCTTTTAACTGGTCATAGGTCTTAGTAAAATCTGGTAACATAGGAGACAGTAATCTGTTAGCAATGGCACCTCCAGCAAACCATTTAGCCATTGCGAGAGGACCACCACCAAGAGTTCTACTTACTACGGCACCTATAATTCCTCCGGGTGCTGAAGTAACAAATCCAGGCATCAGACCATTGAGATATTTAGCAGTACCAGTAATACCCAGAACATCAAAAACTCTTCCTGCGGCTAAACGACCCTTGACCGCCTGGTCTGCCAGAAAGGGACCTATACCATCATTTAAACAGGTATCATTAAAGGCTGGGTTGGCAGCCACAAAGGAATCCAACGCCTTAAAAGCAAAGGACGCTGCCGCAATCTTGGCTGAACCACCCAGAATATATTTTAGATTTCCTCGTATTCCTATATCTTTTACTGGATCTATCTTAAAAGGAAAGACTGTATCGGATAATAAGTTAGTCACCGTATTCATTGTGGCCCTGGTGTAATCTTTAAGTCCTGCGGCACCCTTACCCATAGATACATATGGAGAGTTATTTCTCGCTAAAGTAGCATCCGTGGTATCACCTATCAAAGAAAGTTTCCTACTATGGGCGGTCCTCATCTTCGTGTGTTGGGTATAATCTATGATTTTTTCTTGTAATTGAGAAGATACCCCACTCATTCTTTCCCTCATAACTTTAACAGCATTAACGAACTCTGGGTCGTTGGCTTTTCTATAGTTAAATAACTTGGCATCCTCGAACATCATCAGATGAGCATGCAATTCCATTGCCTGGGCTTGTCGTTCATTTATTAATCCGCGTCTTCTAAGTTCTGGGATAGCCTTAATCAAAGGATGTTCACTGTGGATATCTTTAGCATCAAAAGGCATTCCTCTTCTAAGTGCATCTTCAACTACCCCAACTCTGGCTACATCAGCCACGGACATCTCTGATAATCTACCCATTCTATGGACGGCTATATGTTTGGTCCCTCTGATAGGGTCGGCCTTCATCAACTCTATGGCTTCTTTTAATCCATACGACTGGGTTTTCTGGGTGTGACTTCCTACTCTTAAACCCATATCATCTATAGATTTCATTAGAGGTTGTGTGGCACTCATCTGGTCCCAGATATCTCCACTAAGTTCTGCAGCGGATTTATTACCCAGTATAACGGAAAATGCTTCTTTGTTTTTAAATACAGGTAATAATTCCTGACCAGTATGTTCCTTTAAGGCTCCTAAGACTGGCAACTGTTCAAACCATCTATCAGGGTTGGGGTCGGATAACATATTAGAAGCTAGTCGATAAGTGTGGTTCTTGTCTCCCATCATCAGGTTTAACTTATCCAATACAAAACTGGCCATACCTGGAAGTTTAAGTTTATACTTATCTATCAAAGGATTGGCCCACCGTAGATATTTTGAATGTATAGGAGGAGAAGACTGGTCACTCGTCTTCTTGGCTTCTCTAGTGGCATCTATCATCTCCATCTTACGAAAGATACTGTGAGAAGGTCCCCA
>Ga0315289_10002297_pt1 | contig 29433 bp, 21 predicted proteins | sample YL17G11_40_MG_FD_203452 | JGI IMG/M metagenome (GOLD analysis project Ga0315289, IMG submission 203452) | Sediment microbial communities from Yellowstone Lake, YNP, Wyoming, USA - YL17G11_40 | ecosystem: Environmental > Aquatic > Freshwater > Lake > Sediment | place: USA: Wyoming | collected... | reverse complement strand
CCCTGATTCAACAGCGCCACGGCCTGCCGTCGACGCCGCTCCAGTTCCGCCGCCGATCCTTTGGTTCTCATACTCCATAGCATCGGCAAAGCGGCGCTCTTGCTTTAGCAGTGCAAAGATCAATAGGCACAATGATAACCCCTTTCACCTCAAGACCTTAGGCGACCTGGCCTGCCGGGCGACGCCTCTTCCAAAATTCCCAGACAACCCTCTTGCTTGACTTCGCACGAATATCGGTCATATTCTCCTGCCTGGGGAGGGCGAAGAAAGGTGCGTGCGGCTTCCGGTTCCCGCTGCGCAGTCGGTGTCCCCACGAAGCGTGCGACTCCGTGGGCATCTCGCACCCTTCTTGCCCTCGTTTCCTCTTGCTGCATCCTTGCCCTACAGTCTTCCGCTGCTGCGGCCATGTTCGGCATCAACTTCCACGGCGGCACATATGGAAGGAAAATCGCCACGAAAGAGGCCGGCGTCGAACCGCAAACGAACTGGAATGACGTTTCCTGGGCGGGAGGCTCAGACCTCCGCGACAGTGCCGCCCAGGCCACCGCCGTCTCGGTGACAACCGACACCACGAAACATACGTATAACTCCTACGTCTCCGTCGACCCTCCCTATGGCGGCAATGATTACCTCATGCGTGGCTACATCTACCGTTCCGGCGCCTCCATGACGGTGACGGTCGCGGGCCTGGGATCGCCGTTCACAACCCACGGCTACGACGTCATCGTGTACTTCGACGGCCCGAACGGCGGCAAGAACGATGGGGACTGGCTCACCCGATACACGATCAGCGCAAACGGAAACTCCGTTGCTGATGTCTATGGCAAGGACGCCAAGAGCGCCGGTTGGAGCGGCACCTTCGTAGAGGCGTTCGGCACTTCGATAAACGACGCCACAGCGGGCAACTATGTACGCTTCGACGGCCTGAAGGCGTCGGCGTTCACGCTCACCGCGACGCCTATCAGCGGAGACGGCCCCATCAACGCCATTCAGTTCGTCTGCGTGCCGGAGCCTGCCTCGGCCTCGCTTCTTGCGCTCGGTCTGGCATCGGTATTTGCAGCCCGCGTCCGACGCCGCGCGCTGCGCCGCCGATGCGAGCCGTAACCTGGGCGCTTTCCCCAACTGGAACCCCGCCCAAATTGCCGATTAAGGGGGTGGAACGCGCCGGCTTGGCGCGTATACTTCATGGTATCCCGGCTCCGGAGAGGTCGATGGCCGACGCAGTAACACGATTCGAGAAGGCGTTCGCCGACTGGCTCGGCTCGACGCACGCCTTCGCCTTCTGGAAGGGCCGCGTCGCCCTCTACGCCATTCTTCGTGCCCTCGGCATCGGCGAAGGCGACGAGGTCATCCTGCCCGGCTACACCTGCGTCATGGACGTCAATCCCATCAAGTACTTGGGCGCCCGAGCCGTCTTCGTGGACATCGAGCCGACGACCTACAACCTGGACGTCCGCCTGCTCGAAGAAAAGATCACGCCGCGGACCAAAGTCGTCATCGCCCAGCACACCTACGGCTACCCGTGCGAGATGGACGCGATGCTCCAGGTCGCCGGGCGCCACGGCATTCCGGTCATTGAGGATTGCTGCCTCGCGATGGGCTCGACGTACAAGGACAAGCGGTGCGGGACGTTCGGCCTCGCGTCCTACTGGTCGTTCCAGTGGAACAAGCCGTTCACGACGGGCATCGGCGGGATGGTGACGACGGACGATTCAGGCTTGGCGGAGAAGATCGAGGCGCTGAATCGCACGGAACTCGAGCCACCGTCCTCCAAGGCCGCCCTGATGCTCTCGATCCAGCGGACAGTATACCGGCTGCTCATCTATCCGCGGACGACGGCGCTGGCGACGGCGCTGTTTCGGTGGCTGACGCGCCAGGGGGCCGTGGTCGGCTCGAGCGAGACGTGCGAGTTCGTTCCCGAAATGCCGACGGACTTCTTCCTGGGAATGAGCGCCGGCCAGGCGCGGGCAGGCCTCAGGGAAATGCGGCGCCTGGAGAAGAACCTCGCCCATCGGCGCCAGATGGGGCGCCTGTACGACCAACTCCTGCGCGAGGCCGGCTGGAACATCCCGAGGATTCCCGATTACATGGACCCGGTCCTGGTGCGGTATCCCGTGCGCGTGGCAGACAAGGCGCGGGCGGTGGCGGAGGCCCCGAGGCATCTGGTCGAATTGGGGACGTGGTTCGAGTGCCCCCTGCACCCGATGGAGACGCCGATGGAACTCTACGGGTACAAGAGCGGGATGTGCCCCGTGGCCGAACGGGCCTGCCGGGAAGTCGTGAATCTGCCGACCCATCCGCGCGCCGGCCGCGCGACGGCCGAACGGAGTTTGGCGCTCATCCAGAGATTTGGCCAGCCGTAAGAACGTACGGTTTCCTTACCCGTCGCCGATCCCATCGGCCTGGGCATCGGACTCCGGCCTACCGGCGAATTGCCTGCGATGAAGTTCCATGATCGCGGCACCCTTACGGACGGCGTAACTCTTCGGGAAGACCTTACGCAGAAGCCACAGGAAAGACGGGCGCGCGAAAGCGGCCGCCAGACGCGCCGTGCCCGAGAAAATCAATCGGTTCTTAATCGGAAGGACCGAGATCCCCATGTGCACCTTGAAGCGGTCGAGCGCGGGCGTAGGTTCGACCGATCCGAGACCGTAGCAGATCTTGTAGCCCGGCGCGCTGGCGAGCAATTGCCTGGTGGCCTCGTAGAACAAAACGTTGTTCGGACGTTTCTTGAGCAACTCGACCGACGAGTGGACCAGGTGCCAGTTGGACCAGCCTTCCCAATCCAATTCGACCAGATAACTGGCCAACTGCCCTTCCGCAAAAACCCCCCAGGCGCGGGCCTTCTCAGTGGCCTTTCCGGCATCGCAGTAGCGGCGCCAATAGTCGGGGTCACAATAGATCGTCTTGCGGCCCTGGCGTTCCGCTGTGCCGCGGTTCAGCACAATCCCATGTTCACGAAGATAGTCGAAATCAATTCGTTGGAACGTGCATTGCTTCAAGCCCTGCCTGGTTTGCCGTCCGGCTTCTCGCTCCAGGCTGCTGAGGTCGAAGTTGGGGTCGGTCCGAACTTCCAGCGTATTCGGAAAGCCAAAGGCTTCGAGCGGGGTCGGGTACCGCACGAGGCGCATTTTGTGGTCGCGAATCAAGCGCTCAATCTCGGATCGGTCCGGCTGAATCAGATGATGATAGGGTAACGAAAACGCCGACCCCGGCCATACTTCGTACCACCACGAAGTCTCCGTGCGGAAGGTGCGATGCCCGGCGCGCTCGAAGAACTCTGCCATCGGGTTCGAATCTGTCGGCATAGAAAGTCTCTCCTCTGCGGGCCGGCCCGCCTCCGTCGCGACTTTGATCGGCTGGAGCCGGCGCTCGTCCGCGCCGATCCCATCCGACAAAGGTGGTCACGCCGCCGAGCAACCCGGGCGCCGCGGCACCGGCCCGGGAAGCCCCCTGGGGCCGACGGGCACGCCGCCACCCCGCCCCTCCTCCAGAACCTAAGCGGGGTTACATAAGTTTTACGCGGTGGTTCGCCGCGGGGCTTGCCCCGCGCTGCGAACAGCCAGCGCCCCGCCCGCCTTCGCCATAGGCTTCGGCGTGGCAAGCAAGCGGGGCGGCGAACCCGCCGTGCGGCAAGTTGACAGAATTTACCTCAAACCGCTTAGTTCCTATCCAGCCAAATGTAACACGTCTGATCTTTGAGTGTTCGCATGTTCCAGCCGAGCCGCTTGTGGAGGTTTTGGCTTGCCACATTGCTGGCCACGATGGTTCCGGCCACCCGGGCAGCCCCCCGGCGGAACGCCTGCTCCGCAAAGTGTGTTACGAGCCGCTGCGCATTGCCACGGTGCCGAAAGTCCGGATGAACGGCCAGGTAGGTGTACCGCACCAAGGGCCCGTCGGGTGGTTCAATCCCCTCCTCCAAGGCGCCTGCCACATCGACGGCGTGGAAAAGACGTCGCACCAAACGAAGACTTCGCACCATCCCCTTCCATACCGCCCGACTGCGGAACAGGCCCGCCAACAAGGCCCACGCCGTGGTGAACGGCCCCGTTCGGACAACGCGGGCGTAGAAGCCGGGCTCCATCGTGCCGAGCGCAAACCCCACCACGTGCCCACTCACCGGGTCTTCAAGGACAGCGCAGAGCGTTTTGGAACCTTCGGCGACCTGCTCGTAAAAATGGCGAAGGAACCGCTCGCCCAAGCCCGCAAAGAAGGTCTCGGGAAAGAGGGCCCGGTGAAGGCGGGCGACCTCGGCGGCGTCGGTGCGGCGGAGCAGTCGCGGCCGCGGAACGTTGGCTTCATCGCTCATTCATGATTCTCCCACCCATCGGTTCGGTGTCTGCGGCGCGGCGTGAGGCGGAACGCGTCAAGCGTCATGGCGTGGCGGCATCCCCGGCGTGGGAGGAAGTCGCGGCGCACGCCGCCCCTTGGTCTTTTCGGGTCCGAACCAGTTCGGCCAGCAGGTCGGCCACTTGGCGCGCCACCTCGTCCCAGGACTTGAACATCGTCTTAAGCCGGGCGCGACCTTTCGCGGCCAACTGCTCGGCCAGAGCGGGGTTCTGCTTGAGCCTCAGGACCGCATCCTTGACCGACGCAGGATTCCATGGGTCGAAGTAGATCGCCGCATCGCCGCAGACCTCGCGGGCGAAGTCCAGGTCGCTCGTCAGGATCGGCACGCCGAAGTGCATCGCCTCGAGGTACGGGAGGCCGAACGACTCCAGCAACGTCGGCATGAAGAGTGCGTGGACGTTCCGGTAGTAAGCCGCCAGGTGCTCCTGGGGCAGAGGGCCGACATTAAGGACATGGTCCTGGAGACCGAAGCGCCGGATCGCGCGAAGGAACCGCGGCGCGTGCCGGTGCTGCTCCGGCGCTACGGTCATGACGACGACGACGTCGCGCAGTTCGTCTCTGAAACGGCGAAACAGTTCTACCGCCGCTTCGAGGTTCTTGTGGCCGTAGTAGAAACTCGGGCAGAAGAGGCGAAAGCAGTCCGCGTAAGGCCGCAGCACCGGGGGCATTTCGAGGTGGACGTCGCCTTCGATGGCGAACCGGGAGACAGGGCTGGGAACGACGGCCGTCCGCCCCGCGTAGCCGTAGGTCTGGCGCAAACGGCGTTCGCCGACCGGCGTCTGGCACAGAAGCAGGTCGGTTCGGCGAAGCGCCTTGCGCAAATGGCGAGCGTGATAGTGAAACAGGGTCCTATTCTTCCACGTATCGGCGGCGTAGTGCTTCGGGGGATAGAACAGTTGCGCCCGATGGACCAGGATGGCCTGGGGACAGGGCGGGTCGGTCAGGCCCCGGTCGGCGAGAGCCAGAATGACATCCGGGCGGAAGGCCCGAACAGCCTTGGGCAGAACGAACGTCTCGTCAAACCACCGGCGAAACAAACCCCGCCGCTCATAGATGCAAGTCTGACGGTGGGGAATGTTCCGGCAGACTTGTTCAAATCCGAGTCCGGCCGGGAGGGTGATCAGGTACTCGTGCTGGGGGGCCATCCGCCCGAGGGCGGGGATCAGATTTTTCCCGACGGTTCGGCCCCCGCCGCTGGTAAGGCCGTGGCCGAGGATGCAAACGCGCAAGGGAGAAGATGCGGCGGCGTGCGGGGACGTCTTACCGTTCGACTCCGTCCCAGATGCCTTTCGGTCGTTCAGCATGTGCCAGGAATAACCCCAGGTCCGGGATGCCCCGCCGGGCCGCCTCCGAACCCCCTCAAAGTCGCCGGACACCCTCCGCCAGGGCCTGCGCCGGCCATTCCGGAGCAGCCGCCGCCGAAAGGGGCTCCAGGGCCCGCGCGCCGGCCTGCTCCGCCTTGACCAGGTGGCTAAGGCGGGAGGCAACGATGCTGACGGTCAGCAGGGCAAAGGCTGGGAGACTACTCGGGCTCCACACAGTCTCCTCCCCCACTCCGCTCGCCACGGACGCCAGGATCAGTCCCAGGAGGAGCCTGCCCATGTCCGCTATTTCACTGTCCGACCGGTACCGCATCAACCTGAACGCCTGAAAGGCCGAAAACACGGAGGCGCCGACATACAGCACCAAACCGATTAACCCGACGTCATACCAGGCCGCCAAATACGCCGAGTGAACCGACCCCCCCCCAAAAAAACCCTGCCCGGGAGTCACGTGGGCCGGAACCGCCATAAACGAAGAACCGATACCCTCCCCCCAGAAGGGATGCCGCATGCACGCCTGCCACGCCACGCGCCAGATCTCCCATCGACCGCTCATCTCCGTGGTGAAGAACCGCTTCTCAACGAACTCGGCCCGTTCCGGCAGCATCAGAAACAGTCCTGCCACCACCGCGGCAATCACAGTCACAATGGCGGCGCCGACGAGCAATTTCCTGACCTGGATGCGCGTGAGGATGGGCAAGCATCCGATAACGCCGGCGATCGTCCCCGTACGCTGACCGCTTAGGGCCAGAAGGGCAAACAAGGCTATCACCGTCAGCGCACAGTAGCGTCTCCACCAGCCAAGTCTCACCTGAAAGGCGCCCCACAAAACGACGGGCAGAAGCATGCCTCCCGTCATCACGAAGAGGGGGGCCCCTTGGCCTCCCCCGAACCGCCTGCCCGGCACCATGTGTCCCATATTGGCCACGGCCGCGACGACATAAACCGCTGCCGCTATCATGAAAGTCTTGTAGAACTTGTCGACATCGGCTTTGCTGTTCAGGCTGTCCGCCAAGGCCCATGCCATCGGACCCGCAAACACCATGAGGAGAAACGACCGCTGGGCCGCATAGAACCAAATCCGACCTGAAAAACTCATCACAATCGCCGCGGCGCCCAAAACAAACAGAACGAACGCCAACGGCCCCGCCCATCGCATCCCCCATCCAACGGTGGCTGCAAGAAGAAAGATGACCACCCAGCGAAAAAGCGTACTTCCGGAATCCATCGCAGGAGCGACCACGAAACCGCTAAAGACCACCGCGATCATGAAAAGGCTGACCAAAGCAAGCCGCTTGCCCGCTACGGTCAGGTAGAGAAGCAAGAACAGTATCACGCCGACCGCAACAACACCGACCGCTCCGCCCGTTGCGAAGAACTGGGTGAGGCGGCCCAACAGGTCGCTTCCGAATCTTCCCTCCATGCCCTTACTCCCGGATACCTGACGACCCAGGTCGAAACTCGGCCGGCACCCTGCCCCTCAGCCACCCCCCCCACAACCCGCCGGCCGGTGGCTTACACAAACATTTTACACAATCCCCCCGGTCTTTCCACCCTCTTTCGGTCCGCGGCCCCTGGGCACGGACTTTGGCACTCCAACCGCCGCACGATGCGTGGGCCGGAGTCAGCACCGAAGCAGCGCGCGGCCAACGAGGGACAGCCCGGGTTGGCGTCGGGCGGCATGCGCCAGTCCCGCCTGAACGGCTTTCCAAAGATGCTCCGCAAAGCGATCCAGTCCCCAGTCGGCAATGATCTGGCGGCCGCGCCGGCCCATGGCCTCGCGGCGGGTTTGCGGCAGCCGATGCATTCGCACAAGGCCCTCAGCCATTTCATCGGCACTCGTGGGGTCGAAGGTCCACCCGTTCTCGCCCTCGGCCACCAGGTCGGCCGCGCATCCGGCCGCTCGGCTGACCAGAACCGGAAGCCCGCAGGCCATCGCCTCGTTGACGACAAGCCCCCACGTCTCACTCTGGCTCGGAAGCCACAGGGCCTTGGCGAACGCGTAATACGGCGGAAGCCCGTCCAGTTGAACGAAACCAGGAAGACCAACGGCCGATTCCAGACCCAACACCTTCCGCTTTTCCTGAACGACACCCATCATCGGGCCGTCGCCGCAAATCGCCCAGTTCCATGCCTCGGGGCCGACCTGCGCCCGATACCGGGCATAGGCTTCCAGCGCAAGCGGAAGATTCTTCTCCTCGATGAGCCGGGCCACGGTCAGCCAGTACCCCCCTCCGCATGCATCGGGCGCCGGCCCGAGCCGTTGGTTCGGGTCGCGCCAGCGGGCGGCTTCGCCAGCAAAAAACTGGTTGTCCACAACGTCCACACCATCCAAGGTCCGCTCCGGGGCCATCGAGAGTTGGACCACGTAGTCCCGCGAGGACTTCCCACCCACGAGGGCCGCGTCGAAAAGACGCACAATCCGTGCCTTAAGCATCTCCCGGTACCATACGCGAGGACGGTCGCCGTAGGTGCTGTCACTCATGACGATGGCCGCCCGCCCGTTGCGCCGGCACCAGGCCAGGGCGGCGTGCGAGTCAATGGGGCCCCATCCGGTGGTGGCCACGGCGTCGGGTTGGAGTTCGGCGAGTTTTCGGCCGACCGCGTCCCGAATCGCCGCACGCGCCAATCGCGTGTACTCGGCCTCCGGAAAGAGCGTGATTCGCTCAAACCCCTCGCTCTTCTCGACGACGTCCCAGGCGTAGATGGACTCCGTCCGGGCGGTTTCCAGGGCGATGACCCGCCCGCCGCGCTCCCGGAATAGCCGCTCCGCAGCCTGGAGCCGCGCAACGTGATACGGCCCCAGGCGCGGCCACATGACAACAGCCCTGGCCTCACGCATCATGAATTCCCAATTGCGGAATAAGAACCGCGAGGCGGGACCGAAGGAGGCGAAACGCAGCCGACCGTTCTGACTTGGCGAATCCCAACGTCAGGAGGAGAAGGCCCGCCCCCACGCTCATTGGAACACCCAGTACCAGCCCAATCACTTGTGTGGAATAGGCACCAACTACGCCTGCAAGAAGAAGTGCACCGACTGAAGCGATCAAGAGCCGCCACTCGGAGAATGCTATAGGAGCGTCCAAAAACTTCGCGCGGATAACAAGGGCCACGATCAGCTGGATTGCCCAGCCAACTACGTGGGATGTGGCCAGTCCCTCAGCGCCCCAGCGTCCCACGAACAGCCAAGCCGACAGAATTAACACCAGGGACGATATAAGGTTGACCAAAAAAAACAACCACATCTTGGCGCGCCCGATCATTGCCTGAATCACAGAAGTCGATATCGCCTGAAAACCTATCGCCCAAGCCATGAGCCCCAGGACATGGTGGCCCTCAACAAATCCTTGGCCATATACGAGGTATAGAACGCCCTTGGCCGCAACAACGAGGAAAACCGATACCGGGCAAACCAGAAGAACGTTCAGGCGCACGCTCATGGACACCACGCGATGAAAGGCGGTCGGATCTTTGCTCTCACCCGCAGTCTCCATCATCAAGGGCAACATCACGGGCGCGATTGCGCTAGGCAGAAAAAGCACCGCTCCCCGCAGGTAGTTGGAGGCACCAAAGATTCCCATTTGGGCAGGGCCCCCTGGCTCTCTCACGAGTAGGGCATTGGCACCCCAGAGTGCAGGCGCACTCACCGCGTAGGTCAAGAGGGAAGGCACCACGAAAGTCCCCAGAAGGGGGAGCAACACAGTCACCATACCCCAAGACCGACTTATGCCATTGGCTCGAGATAACTTGGCCCCGAAGTGATGAAGCAAAAAGACCTTGCACCCAGTGTAAAGAAGAAGCCCTATAATGCCGCCAAGCATGCCAAGACGCCAAGCCAGGACAACTGTAGCCGGAAAGGCGAAGATGCTGGAAAGGAACTCAGTCTCTGCCTGCTCCCGGAAGCCCCGAAATCCAACAAGAACACCGCTGCCGGCAGTAGCCAATGCCCCCAACAGTACATAGGGGGAAACCACACGTAAGTAACTCGCAACTCCAGGCTCCCTCAGAACCGTGTTCGCAAGCCATTCGCTACTCAGAAACATCGCCGCGGCAAAAACGGTGCCGGCGAGCCCCGACGTCAACATAACAAACGGGATTACACCACCGCACCGCTGCTTGTCTGTGATTTTCCAGAGGCCGATGTTCCTCGCCGCCAAACTGAATTGGCCGCCCGCAGCCAACGGTGTCAACAGCAAGACAGTCGACGTCACGATTGAATAGTACCCGAAGCCTTCCTTGCCGAGGATGCGACCAATAATGCCGATAGTCACAAGGGCCATGACGCGGGAAACGACTACCCCCACTGTCGTCCAGAATGTCCCGTGGAGGAGCTTCTGTCCTATTGACATCAGGGCTCGCCGCCTTCGGTCAATGCCAGAATCCGGCCGGTAAGAACACCTCCCATCCTATTGGAAACTAACTTCCAGTCAAGGAGGTTTGACGACCAGCCGTGACAGCCTGGAGGGCGCTGTTTGCCCATTGACCCGGTCTTGTCATCTCACTACAATGCGCCTGCCTCAGGAACTCTATCGGGCCACGCGCGGGCGAGAATTGATTGAAACTTGCCGCAGCGCTTTCCGAACAAGCCCTGCGGCTCTCAAGTTTAGGCGCCCTTGATGCCGAAAAGCCACTCGGTGGTCACGGCTCGGCGGCACGCTCTCTGCCTCGGGATCTAATACTACAACGCTACAAAGCGGCGCCGCCTGAGGTTGCAGTTGAGCCCGAAGGGCTCAAACAGGGCAGCCCGTTGGGCTGCTGTTGGACGATCAAGGCACCAGCGATGTGACACGCTTTGTAGCGTAGTAGTCCCAAGGAGCATGGAGGAATTGACGAGAACCATGGTCGCAACGGAAACTATGCTGGCAAACGGCCAACTGAAGTTGCGCGTTCAGAAGGCTCCTGAGACGGAAGGCCGGTTCTTGCCGCACGAGTTTGTCCTCACCCTGTACCGGGGCGATCCTCCAGCCGCGGGGTTCCACGCCCACCACCTCAGCGCCGGCGGAGATTGCGGATACACGCTCCTCAACGAGAACCGGACTGTGAGGTTCTCGGGCGTGGTCGGCCCGCTGGCCACCGGGCAAACCCACCCGACGGACGAACACACCCCCTGGTGGGCCGTCGAATTGGCGCTTCCTTTGGGCAGGGTGACGGTTTGCGGAGACCCCTTCAGGCGGTGCCGGCTCTACGTGGGCGTTGCCGGAACACGCGTCACCATAACCAACCGCCCTGAATGGGTGGCCACACACTCCGAAAGATGGAACGACGAGGCTTTGAGACTCCTCTTGATTCTGAAATACTTGCCCCCCCCTCTCTCGCTCTATCAGGGTTGGGCGGTGCTCCCCGTTTGTCACGATGCCGTTGTCGAACTTGCGGAGCCGGCACCCCAATTCCGGATGTCCTACCGGCTCCCGTCCCAACCTTCTCTCCGAGGCCCAGAGGTGAAGAAGGCTCTTTACGCACAACTCGTGACCCAGTCACGGTACCTCGACGAGGGGTTTCCCGGCCGGCCGGCGGGGACGCTGGTCTCAGGCGGAGTGGACTCGGCGCTGGTCACGCTGGCGGCGGCGGAGCATAAGCCACGAAAACCCGACAACTTCATCGGTCTGATGTTCACCCGCGGCGCGACAGCAACATCCGAGGAGATTCTCGATGCCAAGGCCCTGATGCGAGCCGTCGGCGGCCGTCTGGAACTGCTGAAGATCGAATCCGACAAACAGGAGTACGTCGACCTATGGCTGGAATCGCTGCAGCAGGGCACCGACTACTTTCATCTCGGCAAGCCTGCGTTTCTCGCGGGCCTGCGCCGCCTCGCCAACCTCGGCGTTGCCGCCTCCCTGACCGGGCAAACGGCAGACACGGTTGCCGAGTTCAACGTCAACGTAGGCGGCTGGCGGGGGGTTCTGTTACGGTTCCTCTACTCGGAAGGACTTTTTCGCCACGTACGCCTTTGCCCGGGGTTGCCTTATCCCACCACATTGATGACGCGACTTTTCGCCTCGGCGGCCCGGCGTACGGTCACCAATAAACTCTGGAAAACCCTCGACAGACTCCTGTCCCTCTGCAGCGCCCTGGGGGCTCCTGAAAAATACTACTCCGGTGAAATCATCAACCCATCGGCCCTCCCGGGCCTGGAACTGGCTTGGCCCATCAAGATGTTCGGGCCGGATCGTCGGGCGATTGCCCAACTGACCTGTGCCTTGGATCGGATCCGGCACCAGTTCCTTGGAAGCCTGGACCGGGCCCCGCCTCAAGAAGTTCCCTCCCTTCTCCTTCACATGCTGTTCGATACGCTGATTACCGGCGCGGACGCCCGCGCCATTCAATCGGCGGGCGCAATCTGCAATGTCAAGATCATCATGCCCTTCCTCACAAAACAGATCGCCGGCCTCTTCACGCGCCTCAAATGGTCCGAGAGGAAATTTTGGCGGCCGGACAAGCGCCTCTTTCGAGAGTTACGCACGGAACTCTGGGAGCGAAGCGCTGGCCGCCTCCAAAGGCCCCGCGAAAACACCCGCCCAGACTTGGACGCCTTCGAACTCAATGTGCCGCTCGCCAGGTGGCATCTTCGCGGCGAACTCCTCCAACGTGTGAAAGAAGACCTCCGCGGAAAGGAAATTCTCCACAGGCTCTCGAACCTCGGCATCCATATGCCTCTGCTTGATTGCGCCATCGACCAATTGGTTCGGGAGGAAGAGCACGGGGACCTCGCGTGGAGAATCCCCCTTCTTGAACTGTGGCAGTTGCACGTGTGGTCCTCTTACCTGGGGCGATCCGCGGGTAGGGGGAGCGCCCTACACGACTGCGCCCCCTCTCGCCAATAGACGGGACCTCGAATGGCTACCACAACGACGGTGGCAAACACTCTCGGCCGGTTACTCGGCTACTTACGGACCTGGCAGAATCCCGACGGCCTGTTCGGCGGCACCATCGCCACCTGGTGGAACAGCACGCTTGAAACGGCCGTGCCCCACCCCATGAACCACTTCCCCATGATCCTGGGGTTCCTGGAACTGGCTCGCGGAGGCGTCGGCGGCGGCGACTGGCTGGCCGAGGCCCGCCGCGTCGGCGACGGCCTCGTCGCCTCCATCCTGCCCGACGGAATGCTCCGCAACGCCTGGGGCGACATTCCGAGGCGGCGTACAGGCACGGTGCACTTTGCGGCCCCCGCACTGGCGCTGGCGGAACTCCATGCCGACTCCCGCGAGGACCGCCACCTCGATGGGGCCCGCCGCCTCCTGAAAACGATCGAGACGCGCTGGATGATGGGCCGTATCAATTACGACGGCGTCGCCAACCAAGGACTCAAGTGGTGCGAAGCCATGCTCGCCTACGCCCGCGAGACGGGCGAGCGGCAGTATTTCGACCACGCCGTCTGGCTCGCCCGCAAGACCCTGGACCTTCAGATCCGCCACGGCCCGTGCGCCGGGGCCATCTACCAATCCCGCGGCGACCAGCACCTGATCAGCGTGTACCAAGGCAAGTGCCTGGCGCCGCTGGTGCGCCTGTACGAGGCGACAGACGATGCGACGTTCCTGGACGCGGCCGAACGGCTGGCGAAGTTTCTGCTCGAGCGCCAGGCGCCGCAAGGCGTTTTCATCAACTATCTGGAGCCCCAGGGGACCCTTTACTGGCTGACGTGCCAAGCGTTCGTGCGGTTCGACTATCGCATCTTCCGCCGGCGAGTTCCGATGTACCGGCTGTGGCAGCCGCTCATCCGCGGATGGCACGAGATCCCGTACCCCAGTTTCATCGCCCGCGCGGGTGACAGCCTACGCGGCCTGTGGCTCCTGTCGAAGCACAAGCCCGAGTTCGGGGAGGCCGCGCTCCGCCTCACCGAGCGCCTTCTCGCGTACCAACTGCCGCACGGTGGAATACCGAACACCGTCGGCTACTACGGCGACGCAGGACGCGAGGATTGGCAGGACGTCTGTTGCCCGACACGCTGGAACGTCTATGCGTTCCTGCTGCTGGCGACGCTGGCGCGCGACCTGGGCTGCACTCAGGTCGCCGAGGTCCCCTGCCCGGCCGATCCGTTTGAGCGGCCGGTCGGACCGGAGCGAAAGGGACGGTTCCGCGAAACGCGCGACGGGGTGGAGTACTTCCTCAACAACGAACTCATCGCGCGCCTATCCAAACCATCCGGCGCGTCGTCGTACCTGGCTGACGGCTGGGACGATGACTTGACCGGACCTCGCAACCGCGCCAATATGGGCCTGCCATGACCCGACCGGTCCCCATCGAGCACCTGGCCTTCGACGCCCAGACGGGCTGCGTCACGGCCCTCGTGTGGGCCGGCGGCACGGTGCCCGTGGAGAGTTGGGGCTGCGAATTCGGCAACTGGCACGGCTTCTTTTCCCAGGCGCGGATGGGCGGCACGGCGGTCGAGGTGCGCCGACGCCAGGTGGTCGGCGGGCCGCAGGAGGTGACCGCCCGGTTCGACGTAGCGTATCCCGGCGGGACGTTCCGCTTCACCGGCCGCGAGATGCTCGCCGACGGGCGGCTCCAACGCCGGTACGAACTGGAGGCCCTGGAGCGGTCCACCCTGGGCGACTTCGTCGTCCGCCTGGGCGCCGCGGCCTCGCGCTGGCCCGAGGCCCGCCTGGGCGACCGGCGCCTGGACCACCGCAACCGCAACCGCATGGTCCTGTTGCCTGAGCGGACCGCCCGCCTCGTGGGCCCCGACCTTCACCTTGTCAGCACGCTGGCGGCCGTCGACTGCCCTGACTCGCTCGACGTGCTTACGTACGTCCGCGACGAACCGGGTGGGCTTTGGATCGTACACCATCGGCTGCTCACGCGCGACGGCGCGTGCGACGAGTATGCGTTCCGATTTTGGCGCGGCACATGGTCCAGTTACGATCACCCTTGGGTGCGATGGAAACTGATGCGCCGTCTATTCTGGCGTCTGGCGGAACGCCGGCCCGGCCTGATCCGCGCGACCATCCAGGTGGGGGGAAACATCGCCCTGGATGCCGGCACGCGGCTCAGGATGGAGTCGGTGGCTCACCTGGAAGCGGCCGGGGGACCTCAAGGAGCCTGATTGTGGCGTCGCCCGGACCGATCCTGATCGCCAGTTACCACTTCACGCCGGCGCCGGCGACCCGCGGCCTCCAGGTGGCGAAACTCCTGAAGTACGCCCTGCGGGCCGGTGCCACGATCGAGATCGTAACGGCGCCGAACGGCGCCCCGGAAGGCACATCCCACGACCCCGGCGTGCCCTGGTTTCCGCCCGACGAGCGGCTGACGGTCCACCGCGTGGCGTCCCGCGTGCCGCGCGCCTTCGACCGGGCGAGCAGCCTGCTCACGTCGCGGCCTCTGCGCAGTTGGGGCTGGGCGGCCCAGCGGTGTTGTCTGGACCTTCTGGCCTCGCGCGGGGCCCAGGCGTACGCGTGCCTGATGACGTGCGCCATGCCGATCGACTCGCACGCGCCCGGGCTGGCCGCCAAGCGGGTTCATCCGCGGCTGCCGTGGCTTGCGCACTTCAGCGACCCGTACGCGAACAACCCCCTGTATCCGCCGCGAGGGTTCTGGCAGGCCCATGCCCGGCGGCGTTTCGAGAACCGCGTCGTGGGGGCCGCCGACCGGCTCCTGTTCGTCGGCGACGGGTTGCGGGAGCACGTCATGGGCCTGCACCCCGTGGCGCGCGACAAGGCCCGGACCCTGTTCCACGTCTTCGATCCTGAACTCTACGGCGACGCAACGCCGACCGACGAAGATGTGCTCACGGTGACCTACCTGGGCGGGCTGGCCAAGCGGCGGAACATCGAGCCGCTCCTGCGCGTGCTGGAGCACCTGAAGGCCACCGGCGCACCGCTGGAACGATTGCGATTCCGAATGGTGGGCGACGAACTGGCGGAGTCCTCGGCCGCCCTGAATGCCATCGTGCCGGGCGCGGCCGCGTTTGTCGGAAGGGTGTCGTACCTGGAGAGCCTGCGTCTCATGCGCGAGGCGGACCTGTTGCTCCTGATCGACGCCAACGTCGGCGCCTCGCCGTTTTATCCGAGCAAACTGGCGGACTACTTCGGGGCCGGCCGGCCCGTGTTGGCCATCACGCCGCCATATAGCTATAGCACGGTCCTGCTGCGCGAGGCGGGCATGCCGTGCTTCGGCTACGAGGAACTTGAGGCCTGCGCCGACTGGCTGGCGCGACAGGTTCGGGGCGAGACGACCTTGCCCTCCGTGCGCAAGGAAGCCTTGGCGCGGTTCGAAGCCCCGGCGGTCGCCCGACGCTTCCTCGACCTGGTGGCCGAGGTGGCCGGCGAGCAATAACAGGCCGCACGCCTTCATGCCCCGAGGGCACGCACGAGTACGTCCGCGATGCGTTCCGCCGCATGGCCGTCCCACTTCTCCGGCGTGCCGCAATCAAAACGCTCTTCCGCCATCACGCGCCGGAAAGCCGCCAGAATGCGGCCGGGGTCGGCACCGACGACCTGATTGCAGCCAACCTCCACGGTGACTGGCCGCTCCGTATTCTCTCGCAGCGTAAGACACGGCACCTTAAGGATGGTCGTCTCTTCCTGGATGCCGCCGGAGTCTGTCAGGACGATCCGCGCCTCGGCCGTCAGGCGCAAAAACTCCAGGTACCCGAGGGGCTCCACAAGTCGCACCCCACCGACGGCGCATGAACCGTCCGCAGCCGTCAGGCCGAAGCGTTCCATGTTTTTCCGCGTCCGCGGATGGACCGGGAAGACGAGGGGCAAGTCCTCCGCGATTTCGCCAATCGCCCCCCACAGGCGGCGGAACGTGTCTTCATTGTCCACGTTGCTCGGCCGATGGAGCGTCAGGACGGCGTAGCCGCGCGGCTCCAGGACAAGGGACTCCAGCACCGGTGTCGCCCGGGCTTCCCCCAGGTTCGCCAGGAGCGTATCGATCATGACATTGCCGACGAAATGAATCTTCGCGTCCGGCACGCCTTCGCGCCGGAGGTTGGTCACCGCGCTGCGTTCCGTGGCAAACAGAAAATCACTGATGGCATCCGTCAAGAGGCGGTTGATCTCTTCGGGCATGGTCCGGTCGAAACTCCGCAAACCCGCTTCGACGTGAGCCACACGCACGCCTAATTTCACGGCCACCAAAGCGCAGGCAATCGTGGAATTGACATCCCCGACGACCACGATGGCGTCGGGCCGCTGCTCCATCAGAACGGGCTCAAACCGGCGCATGATTTCTGCCGTCTGCGTCGCATGCGATGCCGAGCCCACTTCCAGATTGACGTCCGGCCGGGGGATGCCGAGTTGCTCAAAAAACAGGTGGCTCATCCGCTCGTCATAATGCTGGCCCGTATGAACCAGAAACGGCGAAACGCGCGGTCGGGACCGAAACGCCGCCATCAAGGGCGCGATTTTCATGAAATTCGGCCGCGCGCCCGCCACCAGAAGGACCTTGATCCGTGATGCATCCGGAGCCATTTTGTGATTCTCCCCAAACGGACGGCGTCTTCTCGCGCCATCCGGCTTCGCCTCAGTCCGGCGAACCGCCTCGAACGGGGGCACGCGCCCGCCCGCTCACGAGCACCGATTCGTACATCCCCGTACACGTTTGCCGCGAATACCGCTCCAGGAGACACCGGCGGGCATTTTCGCCAAGACGCCGGACACGCTCCCGATCGTCGGCCAAGGCGCGCAACGCCTCCGCCAACGCCTTGGGGTCCTGAGATCCGGCCACCACACCACAGTCGAACTCACGAATGACCTGAGCCGTGGCGCCGTCGTCGGCCACGCTGGCGACGATGCCCCGCCCTGCGGCCAGGTACCCGAGAATCTTGGACGGCACGCTCGTCTTTCCGCTTTCCGGAAGCAGTGTGACCAGACCGACGTCTGCGGCAGCGTACATCTCCTCCAGGACTTCGGCCAGCTGGAAGGGAAGAAACCCGAGATTCCGCAGCCCCAGCGCGGCGGCGCGCTGCTCGACGGCGTCCTTGACCGCACCCTCGCCGACCAGCAGGATCAGGATATCCGGACGGTCGGCCAGAAGGCGGGCCGTCTCCACCAGAATCTCGGCGCCGCTCAGATAACCAATGGTGCCGGCGTACAACGCGACGAAGGTCTCGTCGGGAATCTGATGGCGTCGGCGCCAGGGGTTGTGGTCGCGTGACCCCGGCCGCACACGCTCCGCGTCCATCCAAAACGGAATCACCACGATCTTGTCCGGTTCGATGCCGCGCACGACGATCTCGGCTTTCATCCCGTCGGAGAGCGTGGCAATCACGTCGCTCTTGCGGCACAGAAGGGTGTCTATCCTCCGCCAGAGGTGATAAACAAACCCTTCGCGAAGCAGACCCGCGTTCCGGGCGGCCTCGGGGTGAAGGTCGAAAATGTCGTAAACAAACCGCGCCCCTTTGAGCCGCGCAAGCACCCACGCCGTCCACGAACCGAAGATCGGCGTCGACAGACACAGGACCGCATCGAAGGGGCCCGCCGCCAGCCCATTCACGAACGTGCTCACGCCGAACGTGAAGTAGTACCACAGACGCCAGGACACTTTGTCGCGCGGATGGATGGAGTGGTCGCAGCGGATAACGCGGAACCCTTTAGGCTCGCGCTCCACGGACCGGAAGCGGGCGCGCCATCCTTCGTACAGGATGCCGCGCGGGTGGTTCGGCCAGCCGGTCAGGACCGTGACGTGGTGCCCGGCCTGGACCAGGTCCTCAGCCAACTCCCGGACGAGCCCGGCGGCCGTCTGGAACTCGGGCGGATAGACATGGCAGACGAGAGCGATGCGCATCTAGGCCGGGGCTCCGAGCCGTTGCACCTCCAGAATGGAATGGTTCTTCAGACCGCGGTCTTCGCCGTATTGCCGGATTTCCGATTCAATCCAGCGGTACGTCTTCTCCATCCCTTTCTGGAGGGGCGTGACCGGCTCCCACCGCAACACTTCGCGGATGAGGGTGTTCTCGGAGTTTCTACCGCGAACGCCCTGCGGTTTCGTCAGATCATGTTTCCTGTTGATTTTCTTGCCGGCGATGCTTGCAACCATGTCCATTAGTGCGTTGATCGACACTTTTTCCTCGGAGCCGATGTTCAGCGGCTCGCTGAAGTCGGAGTGCGTGAGCCGATACACGCCTTCCACGCAATCGTCGATATAGCAGTAGGATCGCGTCTGCAGGCCGTCGCCCCAGATCTCGATTGTGCCGCCGTCCTTGGCGAGGGCGATCTTTCGGCAAATGGCGGCCGGGGATTTCTCGCGGCCTCCGTCAAAGGTCCCGAGCGGACCGTAGATGTTGTGGAACCGCGCGATGCGCGTCGTCATGCCGTAGTCTTTGGCGTAATTCAGGCACATCCGCTCCGTGTACAGTTTCTCCCACCCGTACTCGTTGTCGGGGTCGGCCGGATAGGCATCGCTCTCCTTCAGGCCCTCGACGTCCGGCGTCTCCTGCTTGTAGGTGGCATAGACGCACGCCGACGAGGAATAAAAGTAGCGCTTGACGCCCTGGAGCCGCGCGGCCTCCAGCATGTGCGTGTTGATGAGCACGTTGTCGTGCATCACCTCGCCGTGAACCGTTTCGATGAAGCCGATCCCGCCCATGTTGGCGGCAAACTGGTAGACATGCTCCGCGCCGCGCGTCGCCTGAAGGCAGTCAGCCCATCGCCGAAGGTCCAGAATCTCGAACTCGTCCGCGGCCGTAGGTCCGTACGAGGGCCACTTGATATCCACCCCGCGCACCCAGTACCCCTTGGCCTTCAGGTACTTGGTCATGTGATGGCCGATAAAGCCGCCTGCACCCGCCACAAGCACACGTTCCTTCATGGTGGCTCCCTTTCCGGCGCGCCTGGAGTTCCGACGGGCCGTGTCGCCTCAATTCTCGCCGTTTTCGTCCCGGCTTCACGGCCGCGCTGCGTCACGCAGTATCGGCACAACCGTCAGAATGCCTTAAGTATTACCTTCCGGCCGGTCCCAACCAAAACGCGCGGCGAGATGGGCCAGGTAGCGGCCGGTGGCCTGTTTTCGGGAGAAGCGTTCCTCGGCCGCGCACCTGGCGGCGGCCCGCGCACGCCCCCACTGCTCGCGATCATTATAGAAACCGCGGACGGCAGCGGCAAGGTCCTCCGGGCGGTGCGGCAAAACGTGTGCCCCGCAACGGTATTCCGCGACCAACTCCGCCAACTCCGTCCCTTGGCCGCAAATCACCAGCACCGGCAGGCCCGCCGCCATAAAGTGATAGGTCTTGGACGGAATCGAGGCGCCGCCGTACGCCTCCCCCAACGAGACGAGCGCCACGTCGCTTGCCGCCAGGATGTTCAGGTACACGTTCCGCGGCTGCAAGGGGAGCAGCGTGAGGTTCGGCAGCGCCTTGTGCTGCACCCGGTGTGCGACCTCCCGGGCGCGGGTGCCCCCGCCGACCAGAATGAACTTCAAATCCGGGAGATTCCGAAGCCGGTCCGCCGCCTCGATGATCGACTCGATATCGTGCGTCGCGCCGAAGTTCCCCGCATAGAGCACCACGAACTTGTCTGCCAGATCGTGTTCCCGGGCGAACGGATTCTCACTCTTGGGAAAGGGGCGGACCGCTTCCGTGTCGGCCCAGTTGGGGATGACCTCGATGTCCACGACCTCTCCCGGTCGGAGGTGGGATCGCAACGTCTCCGCCATGTGCGACCCCAGGGTGATGACGCCCTCCGCTCGGAGCATGGCCAGGCGGCTGAGGCGGCGCCATATCCGGCTGACCCATCCCCCCGGCTTCAGGTACCCCATCTGCTCGCCGACGTCGGGATAGACGTCGTAAACGAGCACCGCGTACCGAAGGCCGAACAAGCGCTTCAAGAGCGGCATCAGGAGCATGACAAACGGCGGATTGGTGACCACGAGCGAAGGCATGCGGCGGTGGCGGACCAGATGCCACGCCGACTCCAGCGTGAACAGGGACCACGTTCCCAGGCGTTTCCACAGCGGGGCCTTCACCAGCGGACAGGCCCGGAGGACCTCGAACGGGACGGGCTCGGCGTCCGTCTCGACGTAACCGGCGACGACCCGGCATGGAATGCCGGCACGCTCGAAATCCGCAAGCAGTTCGCGCATGAGCGGGCCGACCACCTGGTTGGTCGCCAGAAGCATGCGTCGGCTCCGCTCGTGGCCTGGACGGCAGGACATGGCCCACTCTCACCCGGGGCGGCGCTTCGTCAGCCCTCGGCCGGCTCGACGCCTTCGCCCGTCCATCCCCATGATGCGCCGAGGGCCTGAAGGACGGCCGCGGACACCGCGTCCAGTTGCTCGCGCGTCAGTTCCGGATAAATCGGCAGCGCGAGGACCTCCCGCGCCGCCCGTTCCGACTGCGGGAAGTCCCCCTCCTTGTGCCCTATATCGGCAAAACACTCCTGAAGGTGCAACGGAACCAGATATTGGTTGTGCGGCTCGACGCAGGGCGTCTCGATGGCATCGCACCCGGCGAAGCGTTCGTCGTAATACGCGGCATTCCGCTGCCTCGCCTCGTGCCACGACTCCAGGTACTTCAGTTTCACCAGCACGATGGCCGCCTGGATGCTGTCGAGCCGGAAGTTGCCTCCCACGTGGCGGGCGTCGTGATCACCTCGTCGCCTCGCCCGATGCCCAGGCTCATCCGGCTCACGAGGAACGCGGCTATTATAGGTTGCTTCGAAGGGCCGTCAAGCACCGACACGCCGTCGGAAAGACTGTATCCGAACGGCCCTTTCGGCCGACTACCCAACGAGATTCGAACACGCCTCGCAGAGGCTCAGGAGGAATCCGGAACATGCAGGATCTGATGAAGCGGATTCAGAATCGCCAGGCCACCGTCGGTATCATCGGGCTCGGCTACGTGGGCCTGCCCCTCGCCCAGGCCTTCCGCGACGCCGGCTTCCCCGTCGTGGGATTCGACATCGACCCGGCGAAAATCAACGCCTTGATGGCCGGCCGGTCGTACTTCAAGCACATCAGTCCTAAGAGCATCGCCGAAATGAAACCCGGCAAGGGTTTCGAGGCCACCACGGACTTCTCGATGATAGCGAACGTCGACGCCATTCTCATCTGCGTCCCCACGCCCCTGACGAAGGCCCGCGACCCGGACATGAGTTACATCGTGGGCACTGCCGAGACCATCGCGCCCCACCTGAAGAAAGGCCAACTGATCGTTCTGGAGAGTACAACCTATCCCGGGACCACGCGCGACGTCCTGCGCCCCATCCTGGAACGGTCCGGCCTGAAGGCGGGAACCGATTTTTACCTCGCCTTCAGTCCCGAGCGCGAGGACCCCGCCAACCCGGATTTCACCACCCGCACCATCCCGAAGGTCGTCGGCGGCTTCGACCCCGCCAGCCGCGACCTGGCCGTCGCCCTCTACGGCGCCTGCATCGAGCGGGTCGTCCCCGTCTCCAGTTGCGAGGTCGCCGAAGCCTGCAAACTCACCGAGAACATCTACCGCGCCGTCAACATCGCCCTGGTGAATGAACTGAAGGTCATCTACTCCGCCATGGGCATCGACGTTTGGGAGGTCCTCGAAGCCGCCGCCACCAAGCCCTTCGGCTTCGGCCGAAAGGAGAACAAGACTTTCTTCACCCCCGGACCCGGTCTCGGGGGCCACTGCATCCCCATCGACCCCTTCTACCTCACCTGGAAAGCCCGCGAACACGAGATCGCCACCCGCTTCATCGAACTGGCCGGCGAAATCAACACCTCCATGCCCGACTACGTCATCCGCCAACTCACCATCGCCCTCAACGAACGCCGACAATCCGTCCGCGGCGCCAAAATCCTCGTCCTCGGACTCGCCTACAAGCCCGACATCGACGACCTCCGCGAAAGCCCCTCCCTCACCATCATCGAAAAACTCCAACGCCTCGGCGCCGACGTCTCCTACAACGATCCCTACATCCCCCGCACCCGCCCGCAGCGCGAACACGACCTGCGGCTCCAGAGCGTCGAACTCACCCCCCAAACGCTCGCCGACCAGGATGCCGTCCTCATCGTCACCAACCACTCCTGCTACGATTACGCCTGGATCGTGGCGAACGCGCGGCTCGTCGTCGATACGCGGAACGCCTGCGCCGGCGTGACCGAGGGACGGGAGAAGGTCGTCAAGGCTTAGGCGCCCGCGCCTCGCCTTCCGACGCCCGAAACCCGGCTGTTCCGGCCGGAAAAGCCGTTGCGGCCTTTAGACACCTGGAATTCGGGACAATTTCTCCCTACTCGACCACCAATGGAGGGCCTTTCGGAAACTCGCTGTACGCACAAGACCCCAGCTGCCGACCCGCCGCCCCTTCTCCGGCTCTCGGGCACATGCCCCGGAGCGCCGGCGCTCCCGCGACCCCAACTCCGGTGTTGCTGGATACCCCTCACACCTCTATAATGCCTGCGGAGGGTGGCCGACCGGCCCCCGCCGATGCGACAACAAGGTAAGGAGCGCGACGTGGCATCCCCCCGAAAACGCCGGGCCGCCTTCACCCTGACCGAAGTGCTCATGGCCGCCGGCATCCTGGGCATCGGTCTGACGATGGTCGCTTCGATCTTTCCCGTCGCCGTCGACCAGAGCCGACGCAGCCGCGACCAGACCATGGCCGCCCTCTGCGCCCGCAGCGTCTCGGCCATGCTCCGCGCCAATCGCACCGCGACTGTGCAGTGGTTGAACAACTTGAATACCATGTCCGTCTACGATGTGACGACGAGCTTCCCCGAGGCCCTGCGTGTCTATAAGCCCACGACCTTCCTCTACACTAAGGACCGGTCCTATACGGGAGTCCGGGTCTGGGACGGGGGGAACTACGTCGCTCGCATCTGGGCTGCCCGCATCATCGCCGATGGGCCGTATCGCATCACCATCGTCGTGGCCCGTTCCTCCGGTAGGGATCCGCTTCTCCAAGCCCAGTCGCTCTGGAAGGTCAGCACCGTGCGCCCCATGAGCGGCGACTATGTCATCGACCTCGACACCGGTCTCGTCGGCTCCACCTGCCCTCGCGGAACGGGCTACCTCCTTGACTATGTCGGCTACGCCACCACCTCTCCCTATACTGATAAGACAGGATACTACGCCGCCGGCAAATCGGCCGCCGGAGTCGCTACCATCCTTCCCGCCAGCGCCTGGCTCCATGTACCGAATGCCGTCGCTACTTATCACATGTTCTTGGGGAACTGAACATGCGTGCACCAACGTGCCAAAAACGATCGGTCCTCTCGCGCGGCGTCGGCGGCTTCACGCTCGTGGAACTCGTCACCGCGGCTTCCATTATGACCATCATCATGATCGGCGTCGTCGAGATCTTCGCAGTCGTCACCCAGACCGCTACCGAGGCCGAGGCCATCCACGGCGCCTATCAGCAGATGCGCGCCGCCCTCGACTGCCTGAACCGGGACATTCGCGGCATAACACGCGAGGGGCCTCTCCAAATCAGCATCGCCCTGCCGACCGGCGGCGACTCCAAGTACCATAGCGACGCCCTCGCCTTCGTCAGCGTCGGCCGGCACTTCGGCACGTACAACCCCCAAGACTGTCGCGCAGGCGCCGCCGAAGTCCTTTACACCACCTACGTGGAAACGCCGCCCGATTTCAACACCGCCGGCTACTTCCTGAAGCTCAAGGTGGGCGCCGAGGATCAGGATCTGGACTACCGCCGCGGCGTGCTGGCCCGAAGCACGTGGCTGATGTTCGGCACGGTCCACAGCACCCCTCTGACCCCGGTCAAGTTGGAACAGCAGGACACGTCCAACGTCGCGTGGCTCGGCGAACTCTTCGGATCGCCGGCGAAGGCCCGCCCCGTGGGACCCACGAAGGTCATCCCCTTCCTGCCTGCCACCGGCGCCAGCCCCGACAAAACCGTCCGACGCGTCATGACCACGTGCACGAGCGAGTTCTCCGTCGAGTACTGGGACGGCGCGAACTGGCAACACAAGACCAAGACCTTCAACCCCGGCGCCAGCGACTGGCCCTCCGCCATTCGCGTCACCCTCGCCGTCCACGACCCCGACGAACACGGGCCGCTTCCCTCCGGCCAGACTCGCTTCCAAGGATACGCCCTTCAGGAAGTCTTCTACATAGGCACCCGCTGACGGCTTCTTCGAAAAGGAACCATCCATGCGGCAAAAAGGCTCCGTCCTGGTGGTCGTCCTCGGTTTGTTGGCCATTCTGGCCGTCATCGGCGTCGCGTTTCTCACCATGAGCAGCCTCGAACGCTCGACCGCCACCAGTTTCGCCCTCCAGACCCAAATGACCATCGCCGCCGACGGCGCCATCGAGTACGCCATTTACCCCATGGTCCTCGACGTCTGGGAGTATTACACCATCCCACCTGAAAAGATCACCTTCACCGGCAAATTGCTCACGGGGGGGGTGGCCGGGGTGAGGGACCCCGCAAACCCCACCCGGATCTACGCGGCCTGCGAGCCTTACGATTATCCCTCCGCCGCCGCCGACCCCTGGCTCTCCGCCCCCATCGTTTCAAACGCCACCCCCACCTGGATCTCCTTCGGCAACCTGAGCGGAAGCCGGTTCGGCATCAAATTCGGCTCCCTGGTCACCGGGCCCGACAACCTCGGTTTTCCCGTCGCCGCCGCTGACCGCAAAGCCAACGGCATCTGGCCCCCCGACCTCGTCGCTCCCTGCGACCAGTATCTCGTCCGCGCCAGCGTCACCATCCTCGACCACAACGCCCTGGTGAACCTCAACGCCCACGGAAGCAAGGACACCGGCGCGTGGGAATACGGCGATTGCATCGGCAAGGGGTACTTCGTCAGTGACGCCGTTCCACCCGTGACCGGCCTCGATGACCTGCTCTTCGGCGCCGGCGCGGTTCCCGGCTGTTGGGGCAACGACGGTCCGGGCAACGCCAAGACCGGCGCCGTCCTCATCGAAAACCCGGCCGCGGAGGGCACCGGTCTTGACGTCCCTTATACCCTCGACGAGGAATTCGAACTCAGAAACCTCTGGGGAACCTACTTCCAGAGCCGACTCGAACAGTTCTGGCCCGCCTTGCTCTCCGACCCAGCCAATGCCAGTGTCTCCGGCTACACCCGGCGACTCAAGACCACTACCGTTTCCTGGACCGCCGAGGTCCGCGGCGACTTGGCCGACCTGGCCGCTTCCCATGCCATCATGAAAGATGCCGCCGGCGCCGACCAGGGATGGTCCGCCGCCAAGGTGGACCTCAATACCGCCTCCGCCGACGATATCTACAAGGCCCTCCTCGACGGACGCGCCATGGACGACGGAGGCGAACTCAAACAATTCGCCGCCAACATTGTCACCCTCCGAAGGAAAGACCCCTCTTGGGACTACCGCAACATTGTTCCTGTCTCTGTCGGCGGAACCAATTACCTCGGCGCCGTCCGACAGCCCGTTTTAAGCGAAGCCACCTGTAGCCCACCTGTCCTCGACGAGACCGACCCCCTAGACATCAAACGCACCTACACCATCAAAGTCGAGGCCTATAACCCCTGGCCGGGAAGCTACAACGGCGACCCTCTCGGCAAACTCCGAACCGACGTGACAGTCGCTTTCGATGTTAATGCCGGACACACGGTCCTCCCCACCTCCTTCCAAAGCCTCTCCTTATACACCTTGGGGGACGCCTGCTGCACCCCCATCGTCGAACGCCAGATCGTCTGCCACAACAACGCCACCCTCAAGAACGCCCTCAAGTCCATCCGCCTCCACTGGGGCAACCCCACCTGGAGCGGCAAGATCCTCGACTTGGACCTCATCACCGGCGACGGCGACAACACCAACGTCGCCACCCTCGAAACCACCGGCCGCATCTATCGAAAAGTCGATTTCGTCGACGAATACCGCGGAACCAAAAACAATTCCCCCATCCGCGTCTTCTATGTCAGCGACTGGAACAGCGGCGGCGGGGCTAATCTCGGCACGCCCACCAGGGACACCAGCCTCCGAAACAGCGCCATCCCCATCCGCTTCCTCAACTGCGTCTCCCTCAGCGCCACCTCGCTGCCCGTTCGCGCTGGCGGCGCCGCCGACTTCAAAGCCTTCGCCCGCGTCGGAGACTTGAACCAGGTCCTCCGCTTCCTCCCGGGCCCCGACCCCGCCGGCCGAAACACCTGGTGGAGGGAACCTTGGATCTGTACGGTCAGCAAGAAGTCTCGCATTCAGGAAAACGACGTTAAGTTCGATTGGACGAAGGACATCAACAATGTGGCCGCCGGCACCGGCACGGCTGCCGCCTATGCCGCCAACGTCCTCTCGGTCGGCGGACCATGGAACGACGGCCTCGACAACGACGGCGACACACAGATCGACTTCGCCGACAAAGGCACAGGCACCGGACAGCCCGGAGGGCCGGAGTTCCGCGTCGCAGGCAAAATCAACCTCAACACCGCCATCACCGAAACCCTGACCGCTCTCGGACTGGCCAACCTGCCCGCCAAACCCATCAAGAGCCCCGCCCAGATCCTCACCGGCGCCGCCATGACCAACGCCGGACTCGAAGCACGCGACGAACTCTTCTCCCGCATCTCCAACATCGCCACCGTCCGCAGCGACACGTTCTCCATCTACGGAACCGTCCAGATCGTGGACCCGTCGCGCGCCCAGAAGGCGGCCAACACCACCATCGATATGCCCGAAGACATCATTCGCACCCGGCAATTCTGGGCCTTGGTGGACCGTTCCCCCTCCCTCGCCTATCCTCCCACGGACTCGGCCAACTTCATCCGGCCCCGCATCCTCAACTTCCAGTGGCTCGATTGAGGAAAAGGGGACGGGAGTATTTTGTGCGAAGCACCCGAAGGGCCGTTCCGGCCCCTCGACGGCGCTCTGGGCCGCCCTGAGGAAAGTCGAAGGGCGGCAAAATACTCCCGTCCCCTTTTCCTCCTAAGCCGAAACGAAACCCTTTGGCCTCCACCCGCCGCTCTTCTATAATGGGCGGCCATGGACCTCCTGCGGCTGGCGCATCCCTGGGTCGTCGCCGTCATCCTCCCCGTTTGGGCGATCCTCGCATGGCCGGCTTTGCGTTCTTCACCCCGCCGCCCCGGCGCCTTGGGGCGCGCCGTCCTTGCCTGCCTGTCGGCGGGACTTCTCCTCGCCGCCCTCGCCGGCCCGTCGCTGCGCGTCTCGACGGGCGGTGCCTCGGCCGTCTGCATCGTCCAGGACGTCTCGCCCAGCATGGCCCTGGCGCGCGGTCCGACGCCGACCGCCGAGGAACTGGCACGCTCCGTCGCCGCCCTCCCGCCGGTTCCCGTCGGCCTCGTCCGGTTCGACGCCGCCGCCGACCTCAGGCTCCGGCCTGGATCCGCCCCGGCAGAGACGCTCGCCTCGCCCGCCGGGTTCCCTCCCGATAGGCCCACGGCCCCCGCCGCCGACGCAACCGACATCGCCGCCGGACTCCAGGAGGCCGCCCTCGCCCTGCCCGACGCCGGCGGCATCCTCATCCTCTACACCGACGCCCGCGAGACCCGCGGCGACGCCGTCCGCGCCGCCACGCGCCTCGCCGCACGCGGCATCCAGGTCCATGCCGTCCTGCCGACCCTCGCGGCCGTCCGCGACGTGCGCCTCGCCGACCTCGACGCGCCGCCCCGCGCCGACCTCGGCGCGCCCGTCGCGATCCGCCTTCGCCTCGTCTCCACGCACCCCGCCGACGTAACCGTCCGCCTCGAACGCCTGCCCCTCGGCGACGCTCCGGTCGCCGACTGGCAGCGCCGCGTCCGCGTCGAGCCCGGCGTCGGCGCCGAACTGCTCTTCGAGGACACGCCGCCCGCCGAAGGCGATTGGACCTACGCCGCCCAAATCGCCGCCCTTCGACCCTTCGACACACTCAGGGTCGCCCCTCGTTCGACCCAGAGGCTCTCGACGGGGAGCGTGGTCGAGGGGCGACAGGCTCAGGGCGGCCCCGAGCCGTTCGACCATGCTCACGGCCCTGAGCCCGTCGAAGGGCAAAGTCGAGGGGCCGACGACTCCGATGCCGTCCCAGAAAATAACCGCGCCTCTTGCGTCGTTCGTGTCGGAGAGCCCCGAACCGTGCTCTACGTTTACTCCGGCGCGGCGCCCGGCCCAATCTTCGATCTCCTCAGGAAACACGGCCTGCGGGCGACGGCCGCCCGCGCCGAGGAGGGGCTTACGCTCCCCGGCGCCGGCGCCTCCGCCGTCATCCTCGACAACGTCTCCGCCTGGACGCTCGGTCCCGGCGCGCCGGGACTCGCCGACCTCGTCGCTCGCGGCGGCCTGGGGCTCCTGGCGATCGGCGGCGACGCCGCCTTCGCGGCCGGCGGCTATGGCGACTCGCCCATCGAAGACGTCCTCCCCGTCTCCAGCCGCACCGGCCGGCGACCGCCCCTCGAAATGGTCCTCGTGATCGATTCAAGCGGCTCCATGAATGAAACCGTCGGCGAGGGCCCCGGCGCCCCGCGCAAGATCACCCTCGCCAAGCAGGCCGTCCTCGCGCTCCACGCCGCCCTCGCGCCCGCCGACCGCATTGGCATCGTCGCCTTCGCCGGAGAGCCTCGCACCGTCTCGACCCTCGTCCCCGCCTCCGAATGGGAAACCCTGCGAGTGCGCCTCGTGTCCCTCGAGGCGGGCGGCGGCACCCGCATCACCCCCGCCCTGGCGGTCGCCCTCGACCTCCTCCCGCCCGCTCGCCCGGTCGAGTCGCCTGCGGCGACCGCGGCGGGCGAAAACCAACCCGTTCGCCACCTTCTTCTCCTCAGCGACGGCCGCAGCCAGGACTTCGACCTTCCGCTTCTCATCGGCCGCTGCCGCGAGCGCGGCGTCAGCGTCTCCGCCGTCGCCACCGGCGCCGACGCCCGTCTCGCCGCCGAGGCGGACGCCCGTCTCGCCGCCGAGGCGGACGCCCGTCTCGCCGCCGAGGCG